>Ga0224559_1000843_pt1 | contig 18302 bp, 20 predicted proteins | sample 714S33034metaG_FD_180676 | JGI IMG/M metagenome (GOLD analysis project Ga0224559, IMG submission 180676) | Peat soil microbial communities from Stordalen Mire, Sweden - 717 S3 30-34 | ecosystem: Environmental > Terrestrial > Soil > Wetlands > Peat | place: Sweden: Norrbotten County, Stordalen... | reverse complement strand
CCCATCCAATCCCGTTTATCTATTGACGGATGTGTACGTGGGATACCGCTTCGCCGATGCCCAGACGTTCAAGCCGGACGCCGCCGAAGACGAGTCGGACGCGGCCACGGCGGCAGCGACGGACAACGCTCCCTGAAGCATTTCCCGGGCTTGCGTGAAGACGGCCGCCCGCGCTACTCGTCGTAATGGAGCAGGCTGAAGACGTCGTACTCCTTGAACCGCTCGCGGCCCTTCAGGAAGTCAAGCTCCACGGCAAAGGCCAACCCGGCGATCTCCCCGCCCAGTTGCTTCACCAGCTTGATGGTGGCTTCCATGGTGCCTCCGGTGGCCAGCAGGTCGTCGACCAGCACCACGCGCTGACCACGCTCGATCGCGTCCAGATGAATCTCCAGGCTGTCGGAGCCGTACTCCAGGTCATAGGTGACGCGGGCCACGGGAGCGGGCAATTTGCGCGGTTTGCGCACCGGCACGAACCCCGCGTTGAGCCGGTAAGCCAGAGCCGGCCCAAAGATGAATCCGCGCGCCTCGATGCCCAGCACCAGGTCGATCTTGCGCGCAATATAATGCGCCGCCAGCGCGTCGATCATCTGCGCAAAGCCGGTCTTATCCTTGAGCAGCGTGGTGATGTCGTAGAAGAGAATGCCGGGCTTGGGAAAATCTGGCACCGTCCGCACCAGCGCCTTCAAAGCCTCAATGTTGACGTGCTTACCACTACTGCTGATCGCATTCGTATCTTCGGGCATTCGCGTGTTCCTTCCAGATTATAAATGCTAGGGGTCAGAGATCAGGGGTCAGGGGTCAGGACGAGCCCCGAGACTCCGATGCCAACTTCTATCTGCTAGCTTTCAGCCACTTGCTTTCAGCGAATCGTTGGTATTCCAGTTCAACCCGCAGTTGCTCTTCAGGCCCTGATCCCTCACCCCTGCTTCACCACGCCCCATCGATCCGGAATGCATCCAAATCCGCGGCTTCGCTGTCGTCCAAATAGTGCTCGACAAGGCGGTCGACGCGGCTGCCGCGCGGGCCGCGGCGCAGGCTGGCGCGCAGTTCGGCCAGGTCGGCCGCCGTACCGGATGCCACCACTTCGACCTCGCCCTCTTCGGTGTTGCGCACCCAGCCGCGCAGGTCGAGCTCGCTGGCTTCGCGGTGTACATACCACCGAAAGCCCACGCCCTGCACCCGGCCTTGAATCAGAAAATGAAGAACCATCGATAGGAGTCTTACAGATGCGCCGCCGCAACGCAATCGCTTTAAGCAGTTGGATTCACTCGCTCGGCGCAGCCGGCTTGCGGCGATCCACCACGATAAAACCCTCCGGCAACTCGTAGAGCTTTGGATCGGGCTCCGACAGATTCACGTCCGTAACGGTGAATGTCTGCTTCCCAAAGGTCGGTTCGCTCACCTCGGAGCGGAGATTGATGCCAAGGCTGGGTGCGTACCAGAACTCCCGCTTCACGCTTTCAGGACGGTCGTTGCCGATAGCCCCTTCGTTATAAGTCGTGGTGTCGCGCGTGCCGGTGACTTCAATGCCCTCAATGCTGTCCTTGCCAAGATCCTCGTGCGCGATGTAACCCTGATTACGGGGCAGCGGACCGCTCTTTGCGAAAGCTGGTTTATAAATTGCCGTTGTCGTTTCGTTGAACCTTCCCAGGGTACAGTTACGCGGCTTGTTGAAGATAAAACAGTTGTAGAGCGTGTGGGCGCTGGGATCGCCGATCTGGATTGTGGTTCTTTCCGATGCGATCTTGCCGTTCTTGGGCACCAGGGTCCAGCGCTCCTGATAGATGCGGCCCTCGCTGTCGCGGGCAATGGGACGCTGATTGACCAGCGTGAAGGTCCCGCCGTCAGCCAGGTATCGCACCCACTCGGTGTGAACGATGGCGGTGAAGGGAGCGCCTGTGATGGCGGGAATGTAGATGCTCTCCAGCACCTCCGCGACTACACCCTTCTTGATCTGCTGCACAGAAGTGCCGCCATCGCGCATCTCGACAGTCGGAGCCGGCGCTTGCTGTGCCCAAACGCTGGGTAGCAGGAGAGCAAAAAGAAAGGCACCGGGAAGGCTTCTCACAGGGACCTCCATTACATGCCAGACCAATATAGCGCGATTCGGCCGCCCTGGAAATGGTCTGCCCTCTTGCCACCACGCGATACACTAATCATCACAATGGTCTTCGTCCTCGACAACTACGATTCGTTTACCTACAACCTTGTCCAGTATCTGGGAGAGCTGGGCGCAGAGGTCGAGGTCTATCGCAACGACGAGTTGACGGTTGAGCAGGTCGAGGCGCTTCACCCCGACCGCATCCTGCTCTCGCCCGGCCCTTGTACGCCGCATGAAGCCGGCATTCTGGTTCCGCTGATCCGCCACATGGCCGGGAAAGCGCCCATTCTCGGCGTTTGCCTCGGGCACCAGGCTATCGGCGAGGCATTTGGCGGGCGCGTGGTGCGCGCACACCATCTCATGCACGGCAAAACCAGCCCAGTGGACCACGACGGCATGGGCATCTTTGCCGGCCTGCTCACGCCGCTTACGTGCACCCGCTACCACTCGCTGATCGTCGAGCAGGATTCGCTGCCAGCCGAGTTGGAGATTACCGCCACCACGCCCGAGGCGAATGGTGCTGGCTCAGCAGGCGGGTCGGTGATCATGGGGCTTCGCCATCGCACGCTGCCGATTGAAGGCGTGCAGTTCCATCCCGAGAGCGTGTTGACCGACGGCGGCCATCAGATGATCCGCAATTTTCTGAGCATGTAGGGGGCCATGAGAAGAACGCGCCGCACGAGCCCTGTTCTCCGCGCCATCTTCGCCAGAATCCTGACGCTGACGGCAGCCCTGTTCATCGCGCCCATGCTCAGCGCCCAAACCCCTCCCGAAGACGCTCCGCAGGCGCAGGCCCCTTCACCGGATGTCCATCCCATCGCGATCGTCCCACTCGACAGCAAGAACCCCGACCAGGCAGCGAAGGTCACCGGCGCGCTGGAGGTGTCAAGAGGCGCGGCCATCATTGTCGGCAGCGGCAGCATCACTTCCGGAGACAAGACCACCCAGGTCGAGCTGCCCTCTCGCGGCACATTGCGGGTTTGCGCCTCGACCACCGTCAAGCTGTCCGCCGACGCAAGCGTTCAGGCCCCCGACGTTCCCGGCCTGATGATGGCCATGGATCATGGCGCAATCGAAGCCAGCTTTGCCACCGGCCGCAACTCGGATTTTTTGCTTACGCCCGACTTTCGCATTCTGATCGGCGGCCCCGGCGCGGTGGATATGAAGGTCCGCCTCGGCCAGCACGGCGACACCTGCGTGGACAACGCCGGGGTGAATGCTCCTTATGTTCTGGTCACCAGCGTCTTTGACGGCGGCGCCTATCGTGTCCAGCCGGGCCAGCGCGTCATGTTCCAGCACGGCAGCCTGCATGAAGTGGTGGACCAGGAAAAAGAGCCCTGCGGCTGCCCGCCGCCAGTCCCGGCTCAAGGCAACGAGTTCCCGCTGGGAATAAGCGAGGGCCTTGCGCCGCTGCCCGCCGCGGCCCCCGGAGTGCCAAAGCCCGGCGAAGCGCAGCCTGCGCCGATTCCGCCTCTGGTCTACAACGCCGCGGAGCACGCGCCCACGCCCGTTCCCGACCAACCAGCCGCAGCGCCGCCCGCCAATCCGCCGGCAGCAAAGAAAAAGCCCGGCTTCTTTTCCAGTGTCGGAAAGTTCTTCCGCCGCATCTTCGGCGCGGAGTGAGAATTACATTCCTCACGTCAATTCTGCCGCTCGGCTGACCCCTGATCACTGACCCCTGACCACTGCCTTCACATCTCCCGCGCCCGCTCGATAGCCCGAATCACCGCCGATGCTTTGTTGATCGATTCCTGGTGCTCAAGTTCGGGCACGGAATCGGCGACGATGCCTGCGCCGGACTGCACGTAACCCTTGCCGCCGATGGCCAGCATGGAGCGGATCGCAATGCACGAGTCCAGATTGCCGGAGAAATCCGCGTAGAGCACTGCGCCGCCATAGGTACCACGCCGCGCGGGTTCCAGTTCTTCGATGATCTCCATGGCCCGCACTTTGGGCGCGCCGCTCAGCGTGCCAGCGGGGAAGCAGGCCCGCAGCGCATCGACGGCGGTCAGCTCCGGCTTGAGGCGGCCCTCGATGGTGCTGACGATGTGCATCACGTGCGAGTAGCGCTCGACGAACATCAACTTATCGACCTTCACCGATCCGAATTCGCTCACTCGGCCCACGTCGTTGCGGCCCAGGTCGACCAGCATCACGTGCTCGGCGCGCTCCTTCTCGTCGTGGAGCATCTCGTCGGCCATTGCTTCGTCTTCTGCTTCCGTAGCGCCGCGGGGGCGAGTTCCGGCAATCGGCCGGTACTCGACTTTGCCCTTGTTTACGCGCACCAGCAGCTCCGGCGACGAACCGGCAAGTTCGATCGGCGCCGTGGCCGCTTTTGACTTTTTGGACGAATGCTTCTGCTTGGCTGGCTGTGCGCCCAAAGCGCCTTCCGGCGAGAAGCGCAGGAAGTACATATAGGGGCTTGGATTCACCGTGCGGAGAGCGCGGTACACCTGGAAGCTGTCCGCGCCCGGCTCCACGTCGAAGCGCTGCGAGATGACGGCCTGAAAAATATCGCCCGCGGCAATGTATTCTTTGGTGCGGGCCACCGCGGACAGAAAATCCTTCTTCGCCGTTCTGTATTTCACCTTGAGTTTGCCCACGGCCTGCTTCTTCGCCAGCCTGGGCAGCGGCTGCGCGAGCCGCTGCTCCAACTTATCGAGCCGCCTGACGGCCTTCTCATACTCGTCGGAAGGCTTGTGTTTGGTCACATCGGCCGTCACCACCAGCCAAATCTCCTTGCGCACATGATCGAAGGCCAGCACCTCGTCGAAGAACAGCAGGCAAGCGTCGGGAATGCCCAGCTCGTCCCTGGCCAGTTCCGGCAGCCGCTCAATCTGGCGCACTGCATCATAGGCAAAGAAGCCAACCGCGCCGGCAGTAAACGGAGGCAGCCCCGGCAGACGGGCCGGCTTGTGGCCTGCCAGAGCACGGCGCAGCACGGCAAAAATATCGTCCTCGGTCTGGACGACTTTTCGGCCCTCGGTGATTGTGATCTCACGACCGCGCGCGACGATTCGCTTGAACGGAGCCAGCCCGATGAAGGTGTAGCGGCCAACCTGCTCGCCGTTCTCGACAGACTCCAGCATGAAGCACTCGCGCTCCGGCCAGGCAGCACGCAGGAATGCCGATACCGGCGTTTCCAGGTCGGCCGTCAGCGTACGGCAGACGGGGACAAGGGTGTGCTCTTTGGCGAGCGCGAGAAACTCTTTACGGCTGGGCCGGACGGATTCGGAAGAAGATCTCACTCGCTCAGTGTAATTGTTCGGGTTCGCGTATCGAGAATCCAGCCCTGCCGAATCTGGTGCCACAGGCCCCGGTGCGTACAATACATAATTGCGGGCCGGCGGAGCGACGCCTGAAGACTCATCGGTCTCATGGTTCGCCGGCAGGCAGTTGGAATTGGAGAGGTGTATGGCAGGTGTAACCCCGAATATGACGTTGGACCAGGAGATCAATCCCTGGGAGGCGCAAAGCGCGCGCTTCGATTTTGCGGCGCGCAAGCTGAACCTGGATGAGGGCCTGTGGAAGCTGCTGCGCACTCCCACGCGCGAAGTTATTGTGCATTTTCCGGTAACGCTGGATAGCGGCAAGATCGAGATGTTCACCGGCTTCAGGGTGCAACACTCCATCGCGCGCGGCCCTTGCAAGGGCGGCATCCGCTATGCGCCCGACGTGACGCTGGACGAAGTGCGCGCGCTGGCCAGTTGGATGACCTGGAAGTGCGCGGTGGTCAACATCCCCTTTGGCGGCGCCAAGGGCGGCGTGATCTGCGACCCCAAGAACATGAGCCAGGGCGAGCTGGAGCGCATGACCCGCCGCTACACTTCGGAGATCATCGATTTCATCGGGCCGGAGAAGGACGTTCCCGCGCCCGACGTCAACACCAACGAGCAGACCATGGCCTGGATCATGGACACCTACTCCATGCACATGGGCCACACCGTGACCAGCGTAGTTACCGGCAAGCCGCTCACCATCGGCGGATCGCGCGGCCGCATTGAGGCCACTGGGCGCGGCGTCATGCTGGCTTGCGACGAGAGCCTGCGCTATCTGAATTTGCCGCTCGACGGATGCAGGGTTGTGATTCAGGGCTTCGGCAACGTCGGCTCCAATGCCGCCCGCCTCATGACCGAGCGCGGCTACAAGATCGTCGGCGTGGCGGAGGTCGATGGCGGCCTGCACAATTCCGCCGGCATCGACATTCACCAGTTGATCGAATACAAGTACCGCAACGGCACTACGCTTGGATTCCGCGGGGCCGAAGCCATGCCCAGCGAAGAGTTGCTGGTGTCGGACTGCGACATTCTCATCCCCGCGGCCACAGAGAACGTGATTACCAGCCGCAACGCCGGCTCCATCAAGGCGAAGATCGTGGTTGAAGGCGCGAACGGTCCCACCACGGCGGTGGCCGACGAAATCCTTGCCGAGAAGCGCATCTTCATTGTGCCTGACATCCTGGCCAACGCCGGCGGCGTAACAGCCAGCTATTTTGAGTGGGTGCAAGACCGCCAGGGCTACTTCTGGAAGGAAGCGATCGTCAACGAGCAGGTTGAAACCATCCTGCGCGACAGCTTCGACGATGTGGTGCGCTACGCCGAAGCTCACAACGTGAACAACCGCATCGCCGCGTACATGCTGGCCATCGATCGGGTAGCCTTCACCATCCGGCAACGCGGCATCTACGCTTAGCTTTCCAGCGGCGCGATCATCGGCGGAAGGAAAAGAAGGGGGATGGAGGAACGCTCCGTTCCTCTTCTTTGCATGCGCCTCATCCCGCGCCCAGATAGTCGCACACCAGCACGGTAAGATCGTCGTCCTGCGACTTGGCCCATCCTTGCGCGGCCTCGATCATGCGGTCGGCAAATTCCCGCAACGACTCCGATCCGCGGCGGCAGTGCAATAATGGAGCTAGCCAAGGCGCCTCTCCCGGTTCCACGCAAACTGCATGAACCTGCCTAACTCCATCTCGATGAGCCGGATCGTCATGATCCCGCTGCTGCTGTGGATCCTTTCGCCGCACTTTACCTGGCTTGGTTCCAGCGGCGAGCAGGAGATTACCGCATCGGTTCTGTTTGTGCTGGCTTCGATTACAGATGGACTCGACGGCTACCTTGCGCGCCGGCGCAAGCAGATCACGACCATCGGCATGTTGCTCGATCCCATTGCCGACAAGATCATGGTCGCAGGCGCGCTGATCGCCCTGGTGGCCTACAACCCGCAGGTGGTGAAGGTCTGGATCGTGGTGGTGATCATCGGCCGCGAGTTCCTCATTTCGGGGCTGCGTTCCATTGCCTCGTCTGAAGGTTTTACTATCCAGGCCAGCGACCTCGGCAAGCTTAAGACAGTCGTTCAGATCGTGTCGGTCGTTGCGGCGATATTGGCACACCACTGGGTCCAGTGGCAGATCGGCGTGCTCATCTTTCCCGTCAAGTGGATCGCCATCGCCGCCATGTACTTCACGGTGCTGGTGTCGGCGATTTCCGCCATCGACTACTTCGTTGGCTTCTGGAAGCAGATCGACCACGCCTCCAACGACAGCCGCAAGAAGAAGTCCTTCGTGCTGACCCGGCGGAAGTCGACAAGCACGCCCTGAGCTATTTTGACCCGCGCAAATCAAAAGCCCCGGCGTGAATGCCGGGGCTCTCGATCCATACTATCCAGGATTTATGCGAGCGCTGGGACTGCGTCCGAAATGCCGATGGCGGGCGGGCCGACGGGCACAGTCATCTGCACTGGACCTGCAGCCGCGGGCTGCGCATGACCGTTGCGGGTCAAGCGGTGGACGAAATGGTAGGGCGGCCACGGGCCGGATACCTGCATCTGGCACTCGCGCATCATGGCGCTCGTGGTGGAAAACTTGTTTTGGTAGCGCTCTACGCACTTGCGGTCGATCAGGTGGGCGATGTCGAGCACCATCTTGCCGCTTTCGGTCAGCCGGCAGCTCACTTCCTCATCCAACGGCATAAAGAGCCGGTGCATCTGGAAGGTCACCGCCCGTGCCCGCGTCTGCCGTTCACGTGTGCGCGCCGCGTTCTCGCGCAGATTGCTCAGATACTCCCGGCCCACACCCTCGGCCGGCTGATGCTTTTCGAGTTCCTTGCCGCAACAGTCGTCCACAAAGATCTTCAGGTGCATTTCGGTCTTGCCGCGCAGTTTGTCGATGTTGCCGAGAAACTGCCGCTGGTTGGAGCGAATCGATTTGCGCAGAGTTTCGTCGTCGTTGAAGACCGTTCCAAACCGGAAGGGCAGCACCGTCGAGTGCTGGAAGCAGTCGGCGATAACACGCGCGTGGTCCACACCAGATCGTTGGTTCAGGGTCTCTGCGGGGTTGTGTTCGCTGACGATCACGGCCAAGTCGCTGGCGGGGTAAAGAAAGACCTGATTGCCGCTCACTCCGACGACGGATTCCATCGGAACAGGTTTGCGATGACGTGCCAGTTCTGGGAACGCTTGCTTTTCACCGATGCAGTAGGCGTACCATGCCATGACGTGACACTCCGATTGCGTGCGCCGGTAAGCGCCGCTCGTTGGTGACTCTTATGGAGATTGGAAACAACAGCATAGTTGGCGAGGTACCGGACCATATCGGGCCGATCCGGTTGAACTAAGCCGAATACTAGCCCCTTGAAAATACGACTGGCAATGATTCAAATCACGAAGTCCGTAAAAGGTAGCAAAGTGGGTCGAGTTAGTATTTACATGACCAACAGGTCTATTGACAACGTGAAAATGAGTTGCATTTTGAACAGCCAGCCCGTTCTTGAAGGTTGAATATGTACACCTTGAAGCAACAGACCGGTGAGGACTTCCCCGATTTCCCAAATATCTCAGTGAAGGCTGTGCCATGCCTTGCGGTGAGGCATTCAGCTTGTGGCCTCAGTTCATGACAGGCTCTAGGGCAGAACCCGCCGGATGTGGAGATAAAGGATGACGTTGACCAGAATGGAAACCGCCAGCAGGGCCAGGGCGAAAAATGCGAACGTCGTCACCTTGGTGCCCACAGACTTCAGGTCTTCGAGGAGTTCCTGCTGCTCCAGCGTGTTGCGATCGGTGGCTTCGCGGACCATCTCCAACTGGTCTTCGACCCGCTTCAGCGAGGTGTTCTGGTCCACAATCTGATTGCGCAGGTCGCGATGCTGCGTTTGCAGTTCGGCCAGGCTGTCTTCGAGCGGCTCAAGATTTACCGGTGGCGAAGGCGGATGCGGCTGCGGGTGCTGGGCCAGAACATTGGAGACGGCTGTCGCGATGTTTCCATCCAGGAGGGGCAGGATTTTCTGGACAAAAGGCCCCACCGAGCGCAGAGCATTGACGGCCCACTGCAGTGTGGGCGCTAAGTCTCCCAAAGACGCGGACGGGGTCGGGTTGGGGTTGGCCAAAGCTCGTCCTGGCGGCGGCGCACCCATGCCCTGCGAATCGCCCTGGACTCCGATAAGTGGGGAGGGGCTGCCGGAACCGACCGGCAGCGGGGACCCGACAGCACGCGGATGCGGCTCACCGGGGACTCCTGCCCGCCGGCCAAACTCGTTCGGACCTCTGAATCCAAAATCCTCTAGATCGTTCATGCCCGCCTTCTCCATCTACTATATAAGGCATTTAGCCATCCTATGAGATTTCGGCCTACAGGGTGAACCACGTTAAAACACCCTCGAACCCTGGCCGCGGTCGCGTATTCTCGAAGCCAGGAGGAACACGTGAACCCAGTTCTTGCCCGATCGCTGCGCAGCCTGCAGCGCAACATCCTGGCCGGCATCATCACTATCGGACCGCTCTTTGTCACCTACCTGGTCTTCAGTTTCCTTCTCGGAGTTCTGGCTAGGGCGGGCTTGCCGTTCATCCAGTTGCTGGCCGCCATCCTCCCCGGCGATTGGCTCACGCAGCCGTGGTTGCAGTACGTGATGGCTGTCGTGCTGACCCTGGTTGTGCTCTACGTGGCTGGCCGCATCACCTCGCTGGTGGTGGGCCGCCAGGCATTCAAGCTCTTCGAGGCTGCGCTGGACCGGCTGCCGTTTGTGGCCAAGGTCTACACGTCGGTGCGCCAGTTGCTCGACAGCATGATGGCCAAGAATGAGTCGAGCCAGCGCGTGGTGCTGGTCGATTTCCCCATTGCCGGCCAGAAGAGTATCGGATTCCTGACCCGCACGCTGACCGACGAAACCACCGGCGAACTGCTTGCTGCGGTTCTGCTGCCTAACGCCATCAACCCGACGTCTGCCTTTTTGCAGATTCTCCCCATCGACCGGGTCACTGAGACCGACATGAACATGGAGCAGGCCATGAGCATGATAATGACCGGCGGGGCAGTCGGTCCGGACAAGATCCGCTTCAGCAAGCCTGCGCTCGCAGCGCCTGAGGACACTACGCCGCCTGCGCCCTCGGTTTGACCTTGGCCAGGGATTTGTTCTTCGCCGCGACCCAAAGGTCGTGGTCCATCTGCAACCCCAGCCAAAGCTGCGGGGAGGTGCCAAAATAAGTGCCGAGGCGCATGGCCGTATCCGCCGTAATCGACCGCTTCCCGCGCACCAAGTCGTTTACCCGCGGCGCGGAGACGTGTAGATCCTTCGCCAGTCGGTAGCTAGAGAGTCCGAGAGGCTCCATGAATTCAGTCTTGAGTATGTCGCCCGGATGAATCGAGTATGCGAAAGGAATCCTCTTCATGGCGCCTCCTAGTGATAATCGACGATCTCAACGTCGTAAGCGTTACCTTCGCTCCATCTGAAGCACAGGCGGAACTGATCGTTGATGCGAATGCTGTGTTGGCCCTTCCGGTCGTCGGTTAGCAACTCCAGTCGATTGCCCGGAGGAGCTGTCAGATCGGATAGTTGACGCGCACGGCGCAGGATAAAGAGCTTCTTCAGCGCCGAGGTGCGAATATTGGCAGGGATGCGGCGACTCTTGCCTGTATCCCACAACAATTCTGTATCGGCGTCGGCGAAGCTAATGATCACACGCAATCATAACGCCACTCGTTAAGAACGGCAAGCGTTAAGAGGCGGCGGTAGTGGGTCAGTTTGATTTCCACAGAAGTTGCGCCCAGCGCTCGGAGCGTTCACACTTGAGACATGTCTAGACGCTCAAGCACGGACAGGGATTTTGCCGTCAACGCCTTTCTCCGACGAAGAAGATTGACAGAGGGATTATCCTGAAAGCACTAGGAGAAACAGCATGAATGTGAAAAGCGAGAAGTGCATGGTTAAGGGCAAGGATTACGTGATCAAAACCGCCTTGACGGGGGACGGAATTGAGGTTCGGACCTACTTCGGCGATAAGTGCCTTGCCTCATATAGTGCTACTTACGAAAACGCGAGTTACCATGGTCAACTATTAGGTAGCACGGAGGAAGAGCTACTTAAGATCGCAAAGGACGATTTACAGAGGGGACTCACTACCGCGTAGCCTGTGGAAATCAAACTGACCCACTACCGGGGGGCGCTTTAGCCGGCCGGCTCATCCACCGCCAGCACCTCGCCCGCGTGCCCGCTCTCCTCGGTGATCTTGCGCAGGCTTACGTGCTCAAACCGCGCCCAGATCAGGCCCACCGGCACAATGCTCAGGAAGGTAACCAGCAGCAACGTCGCGGCGCAGGCGGTGGATGCCTCCGGCGAAGCGCCATAGAAGCTGGCCATTGCGGCGGCCACAAATCCAATCTGCGAAAACCATCCCAGAATCGGCAATTGGAAGACGCTGGCGGTGCCGCTGACTGCCAGCAGCAGGATGCACTTGGGAAGGTCCATCGTAGCCAGAGGCGGACTCGCGACAAATGCCTTCATGGTTTCCAGGTAGGCCAGCGTGATCAGCATCCACATGGTCAGTGAGAGCGTCGAGGCAATGGCGAAGTCGGAGAACGAGCGCATCGTGTCCAACCCGGTGCGGAAGGCGCGGACTTTGTTTCCCACGGCTTCACCAAGCTTCTTTGAGACCAGCCCGAATGCTCTTTCGAAAAAAGAGGCGACCACACCACCGGCCACGCGCACGGCAACCAAGAAAAGTCCGGCCAAAACCGTAATCGCAAGTCCGCCGTACCCGGCCTTCCTCAGCTGCTCGGGATGCGGCAGCGCTCCCGCCGGCGCCAGCAGAATTACGGAAGAGATGATCAGCGCCATCGAGCCGAAGTCGAAGAGCCGCTCAACAATGTAGACGGCGATCTGCGCACTCAGCGGCACCCCTGTCCTTTTGGAGACCAGATAGGGGCGGACGGGGTCGGCCACCCTGCCGATCAGCGCCACAGCCGTAAAGCCGATGACTTGCGTTCCCAGCAGCGAAAAGAGGGGCACTTTCCTGTTGTGCCTCATCAGCAGCGCCCAGCGAACCGCTCTGAAAGCGTAGCCCACATAGATGCAGCCAACGCCAATGCCGATTTTGAGCCAGTCGGCCAGCCTGAGCTGTTCCACAAACGTGTGCCAGTGGAAGGGGTATCGGCGCTGTGCATAAACAAACAGCGCAACCAGCGCAACCAGAACAACCAAACCAAGGATCAATTGCCTCTTCTTCAAGCGTTCTCCATCCGAACCGATGCCTACCGGCTAAGTTTAAATGGCAGCTTTCGGGGAACGCCTTGAAATTCTGGCCAATCGGGTGAATTCGACGCCGAATTATTGGCAAATGAGGGAATGTTCTCAGCGAGCGGTCTTGACCTCCGCGCTTGCTGTCGCAGTCACCGCCTGCCTGGCCTGCGCTTGGCGCGCCAGTACGCGGCGATTGAACTCGTGAATGACTCGCGCAACATAGGCCTGCGTCTCGCGGTATGGCGGAATGCCGTGGTATTTGTCGACTGCCAGCGGGCCGGCGTTGTAGGCGGCCAGCGCCAGCGCCATGTTGTCGTGGTAGTGGGTGAGCAGGGAATCGAGATAAACCGACCCGCCGCGCACATTTTCCTCCGGCTTGAAGCTGTCTTCCACTCCCAGTGTGGCCGCCGTTGCGGGCATAAGCTGCATCAGCCCCTGGGCGCCTGAGTGGCTCACAGCGCGCGCATTGCCGCCGCTCTCGGCTTTTACCAGGCTAGCCAAAAGGTCAACGTCCAGGTTGTGCTCCTGGCCGGCTTTGGCCAGCATCTCGCCCAGGTCCGCTGGGCTGAGGCTGGCGTTTGCAGCGGACGAGGCTGGCGCGGTCTTGTTCTTCGGCCGGTCAGTCTGAGCAGTTGAAGGAGATTCAGCCGTGTTCGTACTTTGCGCAGGCAGATCGGCAATCTTTTCCACTTCCGCAATCTTCTCCGGAGTGAATTCGATGTAGTTGTCTTCGCTCGGGCTCAGGTAAAGCCGCACGCGCCCCTCGATCTGCGCATGGTGGTCGCACTGCATCTCATAGCCGTTGCGCAAGGTGACGCGCTCGCCTGCACGCGCAAGCGGCGCAAGCGTCATGAAAATCACGACGGCAATCATTCGTCTCGCGTGCATTCTCAACCGCATTTCCCAAACCTAGTGTCTCATTCGGACCCTGGCAGCCGCGTACCCCATTGAACTGGGTGCCCCATTGAACTGGGTGCCCCATCCATCGAGCGCATTCTGCTCGATGGGTGGGATCGAGGATCGCCTCATTCTTTCTATGCCCTCGCGGCCGCAACTTTCGCCACCACAGCTTCCAGCACCACAGCCACCCCATCCTCATCGTTCGGCGGAGCCTGTTCCCAGCCGCGCATTTTAGCCAGGGTCCGCAGCTCCACGGCCGCATTGCCCATTATCACACCCTGTCCGGCCCATTCCAGCATATCCACATCGTTCCAATTATCGCCAATGGCCATGGTCTCTTGGCGATCCACACCCAACCGGGCAGCAAGTCTCTGCAAAGCCCAGCCCTTTGAGACTCCGGGCGGCAACAGGTCCAGAATCGACAGATCCCGCGCCGGATATTCCGTCCGAACGCACTCGCAACTGCCGCTCCACTGGCTGGCCTTGATGGCCCGCTCGGCCTTCTTCATCTTGTCCAGGCTGCCGGTCACCATGCCTTGAATCGGATCGTTGCCGTCGCCGAGTGCCTGCTCCAGCGGCTTCACCACTTCAATGGCGTTGCGGTTGGCCTCAACCCACAGGGAGATGCGCCCCTGCGCCTTGTCCAGCTCCTCGAGCACCAGCTCGCCTCGCCCCAGTTTGTCGAACGTAAAAACCAGCACTCCAAACGGCCTGAGCAGCCCGCAAAGTCCTCGCGCCACGCGCGCCTCCATCTGCGCGCGATCGATGCGCTCTCCGCCCAGGGTTCGGGTCACTGCACCATTGGACGTTAAAAGAGGCGTATCCGCTCGCAGACCAAGCCCTTCAAGCAGCGGAGCCGTGTAGGCTGTACGCCGCCCGGTGGCAACCGCAACTGTAATCCCCGCCTGCTGGGCCGCTCTGAGAGCCCGCGCAGTCCGGGGGCTCACCTCCTGCGCAAACGTCGGCAGCAGCGTTCCATCCATGTCAATTGCCACAAGCCGAACCGGGGGTTGCATACCTCCAGTGTACCGGGCACCTGCGGTGCGGCAGACGGCGCTGGCGCGCCACTGGTGCCTGTGCGCAGATGATTGGCGCTTGCCGAATCTTTTGGCGGCCATTGGTGCCTGAAGATTTCAAGTCCACATTGCTTCTGGAATTTCGTGCCTTGCCTTCATCTTGAGATCTTCCTCGGTGCGGTATTCCTCGCACTTCCAAGGCTGGATCATGTCCAGCGTTGTGATTCTGGGTTTGAAGTTTGTGCCACCGATTTGCTCCAATCCCCTGATCAAGATACCTAGACGCTCGTCCGGGACGAATAGCCAAGGACGAACTTGCCAGCCTTCCGGAAGCATGCTGTCGCGGTTTACAGCCTTGCAGACAGCCCCCCAGTTGTCGCTCCAACTCCTGAGGCGCTTAACGAGCGCGCCTTGCGTTTTCGAGTACGATATCTCGCATAGGAATATAGTCTTCGAGCTAAAATCCACGGTTACCACGTCACAGTACCAGTGGGTACCCTTCGGTGGCACCCTTCCCGGTTCGATTTGAACGCAATATTCGGGATTCGCGAAGAGCGCTCGGTCTCTTCTCAAATACTCCAGAACTACGCCTTCGTAGTAGCTCATTCCGGCTTCTTCCTTTCCGCGGTACTTGTTTGGATATCGATTTGTATTATGCTACAGAAATGCAGCGTGTATGCAGCAACTGCCACGCCGAACTGAGTTTGAAGGTGTTAACGGACTGGTGTCCCGCTTGCGGTGGCGCGCTGATTGAACGAACTAACTTGCCCGGACTCGACCAGCCTTCCAGCCCGCCGCCTGAAGTCGATCATCGCGGCATCGTCCTGCCCCGGCGTCACGCGCTGGGCGGGATCATCACTCCGCAGTGAATTCTTTTGTTGTTGGAGTTAGGCGTTCGTATCGAGTCCCACGGCCTCAGCCAGCCGCGCCTGCCGGTCGTCGAAGGTCCAGAATCTCTCGGCTCTCAACTCCATCGCGCAGGCCACATGAAGCGAGTCGAGAGTGCGGATGCCGATGGTGGGCCCATACCGCTGGGCTAGACTTATGCTGCTGTCCCAGATTCGTTCAGGCAAGCTGACTGAAATCCAGACTCCTTCTAGGCAGTCTTGCTGGAAGCGGTTCCAGTGGCGCTGTGCTTCCACCTCTGACAACGTCCGTCGAAATACGTATTGATGGAGCGCATGGGCCAGTTCCGACCTGTGAAGCGGTGTGATCCAAATTGAAGGCAGCAAAGCCATTCGACGAACAGCTTCCGCGGAATGCGCATCTTGTATGTAGCCGGAGACTATGAAGCTTGAATCCGCATAGATGGTCACCAGCGGCTATTCCTCTCCTCAATCAGAATATCCACGGCGGGAATCATTCGGTCGCCGAAAGTTTCCTTGAGACGAGCAGCAAAGTCCGGCCACTCCACGGGCGTGGTTCGTGGCGATTCCGGCACAATTCGTGCCACAACGCGGTTGCGCTTACGAAGCTCGACGACTTCACCGGCCTCCAGCCAGGTCAGCAGTTTACGGGTGTCGCGGAGTTGGCGGAGATTTACGCTTGGCATGAACCAAGCGTGGCACAAAATGTGTCACATTGTCAAATCTCGGTTCCCAGGCCATTTCATTCATACCGCAGCGCCTCCGCTGGCCGCACACGCGCCGCTGACGACGACGGATACAGCGTAGCCAGCAGCGAAATCCCAATCGATACCGCTGCCACAATCACCCCGTCCAGAGGGCGCGGCGCAAAGGGCAGGGTATCGATCGAGTAGACCTCGGCCGAGAGATGAATGAAGTGGTAATGCCCGCCTGCCCAGGAGGCAAAATAACCCAGCGCCAGTCCCACGGCAGTTCCAATCACGCTGATCAAGAAACCTTGCAGCAGGAAGATCCGCCTCACCTGAGCCGGCTCCACGCCAAAGCTCATCATGACGGCAATATCGCGCGTCTTCTCCATCACCATCATGGTGAGCGCGATGAGGATGTTGAGCGCGGCAACCATCACGATCAGCGCGATCACGATGAAGGTAACGATCTGCTCCTCCTTGAGCGCGCGGAACAGCTCGCGATTCGTTTCCATCCAGTTGGTGGTCATGAATCCTTTGCCGGCTGCTAGTTCTATCGCCCGCCCAATCTCCGGAGCGCGATCCAGATCGTCGACCTTGAAGCTGATCACCGAGAGCAGGTCCGGCTCGCTGAACAGCCGCTGCGCATCGGCCAGACGCATGAAGGCCATGGCGGAGTCGTACTGGTAGAAACCCGAGTGAAAGATGGCTGCCACGCGAAAGCGCTGGTATTTGGGCATCAGTCCGCCCAGGGGCGTCAGCTCGCCCTGGGGGCTGGTCACCAGCACTGTGTCGCCCACCTGGACGCCAATCGTGTCCGCGATGTCGCCGCCCAGCACCAGCGCCGGGTAAGGAGTGTTGATTTGATTCTGGTCCGCATCGTCGCCCACGGGCGCGGGATCGAGATCCTTTGCCGACCCGGCCGTGATGGTGCCGAGCAGGCCGCTGACCGTGCGCTCCTCCGCGGGAATGATGCCTTTGATCAGCGCAAAGCTGGCGCGCGGCCCACGCGAAACCAGCACCTGCCCGTAGATTCCCGGGGCTGCGGCAACTACGTGCGGCACTCCGCGCAGCCGGTCCAGCAGCGGCCTCCAGCCGCGGATGCCGTCGGCTTCGACGCGCATCAGATCGACATGCGCGCTGTTGCCCAGCAGCCGGTCCTGCAGGTCGCGGCGCATGCCGTTGGTGATGGCCAGCGCAATCACCAGCGCGGCCACGCCCGCGGCCACTCCGGCGATTGAGATGGTGGTGACCACGCCCACCACGGCCTGCCGCCGCTTGGCCTTCAGGTAGCGCGCCGCCAGAAAAAGTTCAAATCGCATCGGGCTGATTAGAACTCCAGTCTTGTATCAGGGCACGACTTTAGTCGTGCCGTAGCAACTGCAAAACGAGGGCGGGGTTTTACAGGCTGCGGAAAAACACCTGATCTGAGTTAAATGCGACGAAAAGCATACCTCAGGGGCTAAAGCCCGCATTGATTCTGTTGACCTTATGCCAGGGATGAATCCCTGGCCTACCGCCCGATCAAGTTTTTCCTCAGCCTGTTTAGCCCCTGAGGGATGCTTTTCACTGCTGAAAGTCTGGGTGCAATCGAGTCGCATTGCGCCTACTTCTTCGCCGGAACGGAAAACACAGCCTTGGCCACACCCACATTGTCGTGCCGGTCGTAGACGCGGACGGTGATCAAATGCTCGCCGGGCTTGCCATCCAAATCCTTCGCAGGAAGCCGCACATCGTAGTGTTCGCGTTTCGAGTCGGACAATCCGCCCACCGGCTCGATGAACCGCCACGTCCCCGCGTCCAGCGAATACTCAGCGTGGGCGATGGGCGAAAATGCATCCTCGGCGTCGAAGGTCACGATGGCCGACTGCAAGCAAGGCGCGCCCCCGCACGTTGTGGTTGCAATCGCCGTCAATCCGGTCACCACCGGCGGCGTCGTGTCCACCTCGAACCGCTCGCTCTCCTTGGCGCCAGTGAGCGCGTCGGCGGGCGCGTGCGACGGCGAGTCAGAGGCAACAGCTTTGATCTTGTAGCCGCCGTCGGGGATCAGCGTTGCGTCGAAGCTGTAGAACTTGTCGGTGATCTGATCCTTGAGCAGCCGCCACACTTTTTCGCCGTCTCCGCGCAGGTAGAGGCTGTAGATCAGATCGTCGCCGTCGTCGTCGTGGGCGGCCCAGCGCACGGTGATCGCGGTGCGGTCCTTCATGGCCTGCAACGGCGCGGCAGCG
>Ga0224559_1000842_pt1 | contig 18308 bp, 23 predicted proteins | sample 714S33034metaG_FD_180676 | JGI IMG/M metagenome (GOLD analysis project Ga0224559, IMG submission 180676) | Peat soil microbial communities from Stordalen Mire, Sweden - 717 S3 30-34 | ecosystem: Environmental > Terrestrial > Soil > Wetlands > Peat | place: Sweden: Norrbotten County, Stordalen... | reverse complement strand
TGAACCCGAGCTGAAACCGATCAGCCGGAGGCTTACTGTGAAGGGACTCTCGAAGGAGAGCGTTCGCATAGCCTCGAATTCGATGAGGCAAGGATCATGACTGATTCTTACCTCTTTGGAGAACGGTAGGACGTTCAGCCGCCGTTCTGGGCGCTGCATGTCGCCCGGCTTTCTCGTAGAGAGGCCGGGCGATTGTGTGTCCGAGGCACGACAGCCGGTGTACTAAGAGAGGACTTGCAACAAAAAGATAGAGGACACGACGATGGCCAAGGCACCTGACGAATTGCTGTTCCACCTTCGCAGCCTAAGCAGGATGGTATACTTCGTCACGGACGAAGAGGACCGCCTGCTCATCAAGCTCCGCGACACGTTGGAAGCCGCCGCCAGCCATGCGTGGGTGTTCAACGCGGCTCTCGGGCTTGTGCCGTTGCATCAGCTCATCAAGGACTGGGGCAGCAGGGCACACGCGGAGAACCGCGACTGCCAGGGCATCAACGATGCGCTCATCCAGATTTACAAAGACGACCCCAAGGACGAGCAGAACTTCTACATCATCACGGACCCCGAGCGGTGGCTCACGGACCCACAGATCGTTCGTCGCATTCTGAACATCATCCATCAGGGGCACAACAACAACCGCATCCTCAAGCTCCTCATCTTCGTGGGGACGCGGAAGGTCATTCCGGAGAAGCTCGCGCAGTACATCGAGGTCGTGCAGGATCCAGGGCTCACGCCCGACGAAGTTGTCGCGACGGTCGAAGAGGCGTTCCGGCACCTCAAAAAGACGCCCCCCGCGGATAGCGCCAACCTGTTCAAGGGCTTCACGAGCTATCAGATCAACTCGGCCATCGCGCAGTCCATCGTCAAGACGCGCAAGGACCCGGTGAACCCGAAGCGCGTCGACGTCTCGCACATCTCGGAGTTCAAGCGGCGGCAGCTCAAGAAGACCGATCTCGTCCAGTACATCGAGGCGGACAAATTCACCTTCGACCAGGTCGGTGGCAATCAGCGGTTCAAGGCGTGGGCTCAAAAGACCCGTCACGCATGGACGGCAGACGGCCGTAAGTTCGGGCTCACGCCCCCGAAGGGCGTGCTCTGCGTCGGGGTGTGGGGCGCGGGCAAGTCTCTTTCGACCAAGGCGCTCGGCTCGTGCTGGGGGCTCCCGGTCGTCGGGCTGGAGATGGGACGACTTCGCTCGTCCGGCGTCGGGGAGTCTGAGGCCAACGTCTACCGCGCGATCCGCGTCATCGAGAACGCGGCCCCGTGCATTTTATGGGTCGACGAAGCGGAGAAGACCCTGTCTGGGGGACAGTCCAGCGCGCAGAGTGATGCTGGAACGACCAGCCGTACCATCGGTATCCTCTCGACGTGGCTACAGGAGACGGACTTGCCCGTCTGCTTCGTGATGACGGCGAACAGCCTTAAGACACTGCCCATCGAGTTCGTCAACCGAGCCAACGAACGATTCTTCTTCGACATGCCGAGCGAGCAGGACCGCATCGACATCATCAAGATTCACTTGCGTAAGAACGGGCAGGACCCTGACAACTACAACCTTGCCTTGCTGTCCGAGAGGGCCGAGGGCATGGTGGGTCGCGAGATAGAGCAAGCCATCAAGGCGGCCCTCATCGAGACCTACGACCCGAGCGACCCGAGCGTGACTGCTCTGAGCGAGGAAGTCCTCGTCGCCGAGCTGAAGGGCAAGCCGCGCATCCTCACCACCATGGGTGACGAAGTCAGGGAGATCATGGCGTGGATCGGATTCGACCCCGAGCGTAACGAGGGTGTCCGCGCTCGTTATGCGTCCAACCCGAACCGTAGTACGGGAGCCCTCAAGCTCATCAGCGGCGGAAAGTGACCCGTGCCTACTGACCTTGCTCAGTTCACTCCCGAAGTCAAGACCCTAGCCCGTCCGCAGGCAGGGCCGCTCATCGGGGCACGTACTGTTGTTCAACAGGACGCGGGGGTCCGTGCCACCTTTGAGAAGGCCAAGAAGGAAGGGTGGACGCCTGAGAAGCTCGCAGGGGCCATCATCCCGACGCTGGAAGAACTTCTAGATTGCGAGCCCGAAGCGGCTATCGAGGCTGCGCAGTACCTTGCGGACGAATTTGCCCAGCTCGGGAACGCCGTACTCCTCTGCGACCGCACGACCGGCAAGGCCATCGCGCGGATATCGGACGAGGACATGTATCAGCCGCCCCCGCAGCGGCGCGAGGGCTCCAATAAGCTGGTTGTACCGCTCCCCCGGCTCAACCCCAACCTTCAAGGCTTTCTCGTCTCCTACATCTTCGAGAAAGCGAAGGACCGCGAAATGGTCGCGGCCATCCAGGCGCGACTCCCTCAGACGGACTTCCTACGCACGGTCGGAGACGCCCGCCTGGATGCCCTTACGCGGGTGGGGCGTCTGCGGGTGGCTGATAGGGTGCGGGGGGCTTTGCCGGACATTCTAGAGGCCGTCCAGGGGGCGTCACGAGCCTTCCTCGACCTCCTGTACCCTGTGGACTCCGCAACGGACACCCGTGCCCTCGTTCTCTGCCCACCGCTCCCCCGACAGCAAGCCGAAGCACGAGGGCACCAGGTCATTCTTGACTCGAAGGCCGCGAACCTGAACTTCTCATGGGAGGCCACGCTCCGGGCTCGGATCGCGACCGGTTGGGTACGCGAGATTGCTGCTCAGGTCGTCAACGAAGCCAGGACGTGCACCGCGCCAGAGCATCGGACGACCATCTCGCACCCGAATCTCACCCTCGCCCATCTTGAGGGCGTCCCCCTTTGGGTCGGGGACCCCGCAACGTGCAACGCCATCCGGCGTACGTTCCCTCCGAACATGGGGGTACCCATCATCCTGCCCTGCACGACCCCCTTTTCGGGTCATGCTGTCGGACTCTCGACCCTCTTGCCTCTCGGGTGCATCCTGGTTCACCCGGACACGTACTCGTTCGAGACGCGGGAGCTGAACGGTCGCTGGGAGACGCTCGCGCAGATGGAGTATACGCTATTCCTCGACTGGTCACGCGTTCGTTACCTGACGGTGACGGGTCTGCCCGTCGAGGGCGTTGCCGAGATCTTTTGATACTCCGCCTAGTGTAGAGGTAACGCATGACGTCTAAGGTCGTTCGTCTTCTTGAGCGGGCCATCGAAGCGGTGCAGGAAGAGGGCACCATGAGAGAGGGAACCGCCCCGACGCTTTCCAATCTCGTACGGAAGGCTCGATCGAAGGGGTGCGAACGGGAGGCATACATCCTGAAGCTCGTGTGGCGCCTTGTTCTTGCGGCGATCAAGCGTGACGAGGAGACTCACTTCGAGACGCTGGGATGCCTGCACGATGTCGTCTGCGAGTACATCGACGATCTGTCGGAAGGTGATGAGGGAGCGCCCCTAAAGACGGGGTCGGAGTCCAAGCTCGACATCACCCGGATGAACTGATGAGCGGCTTCTATTCCTTCCGCGTCTATTCGCCCTGTGAGCTGGCGCTCAAGGAGCAGCTCGTGATGCTCACAGAGGGGATGAACACGTTCAACTGCCACGTCGACGATATCGGATTGTTCGTTTCGAAGCTCGAAGCCGAGGGGGTCCGCATCGACCAGGCGAACCACCTCGACGCCCCAGAGCCTGAAGACGACCCTGAGATTCCTCTTTTGCCAGAACTTTTGTAATGAGTTCCGTGCTCCCGGTGAACGATCAGAAGGTGCGTCTCTTGGCCTACTGTCAAAAGACCGCGCCCAAGATCACGCTGGTCGGACGCGCGGCTGAACGTCTCGGCTGGTGGGCCACGCTTTCAGACACCGAGAAGCTCCTGGAAGAACTGGTCGTCGACGGATTGATCCGCCGCGCAACCAAGGAGGAGCTGCGCGAACAAGGACTCCGGCACGGATACCTTCCGGGGTAGTTCTTACTATGGGCATCCGAACACGCAAGAACACGCTCATCTCTGCTCTCAAGATGCGGGCGCTCGCGTCCAAGATGACCCCAGAGCAGGTCGCGACGTTTGAGCAGATGTATCGTCGCGCCCGCAGCCCAGAAGAGCAGGACGAGGTGACGAAAGTCATCGACGTTCACCTGAACGGGTGGAAGACGGGTACAGACGCCTGGTCACGCATCCTTCAGGCGGAGGACGGTCGGGACTTCCTCTCGGATGACGATGACGAAGACTCGCCCGCCTTGAAAGCAGCCCTCGCGCGTTCGCAGGTCTTCCTTGGTCGCAAGCCGGGCTAAGCCCGCAAGCCGGTGTAGTATTGACATCCTCCCCTCCCTAAAGGGAGGGGATTCCCAAGCTCACGCTTGAGGTTTTCTGCTTCATCCCAGACTGCAACATACTCCTGAGAATACATTGACTGACGTCCGGTCCACAGACTTCGCTCTTTCGAGCTACGGCGAGCCCCGTGGTACGATTTCCTAGGAAGCAGCGGACTCGCTTCCTCCCCGCCGTAAACGGCGGGGTTTCCGCTCGTGAGGACTAGGTGAAGGAGACCTGCCTTTGAAAATCGTTCCCGCCCACGTCACCATCGAAGACTACACCCCCGAGGCTCTCCGCCACATCGAGCGCGCGGGTCGTACCTGCTACAAGTCCGAGGACCGCATCGACAGGGATTCGGCGGACAAGTTCGCCAGGATGATCCGCGACAAGGGGCACCTGGCGATGTTCGACCACGTCATCGCAAGCGTGCGGTTCGTCGTCGATCGAGGGTGCTGCTATTCGGAAGATACTGATGTGCTCACTGACGAAGGGTGGAAACCCTGGCCGGTTATTCGTGGTGATGAGCTGTTCGCGACGCTCTCGTCGGATCATCGTGTGGAGTACCATTACGCCACCAACGTGACCCGCAAACCCTACAGCGGTTTGATGTACGAATTGCGATCGAGCATGATCGATCAGTGCGTTACACCGGAGCACAACCTTTACGTCCAGAAGCATGACACGCAGGCCGCCAAGCGAGGCAAGGAACCGTGGCAGCTTATCGCGGCTGAAGACATTACTGGCAAGCGGGTTAGTCATAAGCGCGACGCACAACCGCGTTCTGGTGGAATCGACACCATCACAATTCCAGACTTTGTAACCGAGCAGAGAAACAGCCGCGGGAGAACTCAGCTTCATACGCGCAAAGGCCGAACTCTGTCCTCCACCGTGTTCGCCAAATTCCTTGGTTACTGGTTGGCCGGGGGGTCTTTGGATCACACGGCCGGGTCGTCCTATCGGGTGAATTTATTCCAGAACATGGGTCCGGTTCTCGACGAGATGCTCATCGTTCTTCGGGAGATGGGCTATGAGCCTTTTGTCGAACCCAATGGAGGTTCGTTCATCAACAAGAGGGTCTCGATTTGTGATGCAGCTCTGTATCAGTATCTCAGACCATGGCACGGTTCGCTGAACAAAAGGATTCCCCGAGACGTGCTGAACACCTTCTCTGGCCACGATTTGTGGGAACTGCTTCTGCGCCACAACTATGGAGATGGGTCGAGGCATTTAGTGAGCGGCCACATGCAGAGTTACAGCGTTTCTGTTGGTCTAGCGGACGACCTTCAGGAGGCGGCGCTGCATGCTGGGATTTCAGCAACGGTCTGGATCGACGATCGAGTCGGGCAGGCTGGGGGCATCCTGGGGATCGTGAATCGTCATCCGTGTTACGTGGTGTCGTATGTGACGGAGAAGAATACCCCCCTTGTGAACCACGGCAAGAAAACGCGAAAAGGCCAGCCTCATGAGCGGTGGATTGAGTACGAAGGGACGGTGTACTGCGCCACCGTGCCGAACCATGTCCTGTACGTGCGTCGGCACGGTCTCCCGTGCTGGTCTGGCAACTCACACGAACTAGTTAGGCATCGCATCGGGGTCGGGTACGCGCAGGAGTCCACGCGCTTCTGCAACTACAGCAAGGGCAAGTTTGGCAGCGAGTGTACGTTCATCAAGCCGTGCTTCTGGCAGCAGGGCCACCCGATGTTCGCCAAGTGGCTCACGGCGATGGAGACCGCCGAGGCGGTGTACCTCGACATGCTCGGTCATGGGGCCAAGCCGCAGGAGGCCCGCAGCGTCCTGCCCAACTCGCTCAAGACGGAGATCGTCGTCACGGGGACGTTCACGTACTGGAGGCACTTCTTCAAGCTGCGCACGACCTCGGCGGCCCACCCGCAGATGCTCGAAGTGACCCTGCCGCTTCTCTCCCAGTTCATCGAGCTGTGGGCGCCAGTCTTCGACGACATCACCGTCCCTGAAGCGCGGTAATCCTTTTGCGTCTCGACTCTGATGATGAACCTGTCTGCCCGTATTGTCAGGCGTTTCCTTGCGGACGCTATCGCTGACCCGAAGGTCGAGCTGGAGAAGTTCCGCGAGCGCATCCAGTTGTTCTCCAAGCCGGAGGAGTTTGTCTTGAAGGACCTCCCGCTACTGCATGAGTGGGTCGAGGCCCGCAAGAAGCAGGAGTCTCCTCCCGACGGACACGCGGAGAAGCTGAAGGACGACCGCAATCGGTACATTGTCCGAGTGGACATACAGCGAGGCTACTGGTTCAAGGGGAACCAGCCGGGTTGTCAGCGTCTCTTCTGGGCCATCCTTCAGCAGTACCGCCTTCCCCCGAACCTCCAGAAGAGCATCGAGGCAGCCGCGAAATTCTGGGACAAGAAGAGTGCCAGGGCGCCAAAGCCGGAGAACACCTGGAACGCTTACAGCCAAGATGTCACATACATCGAAGCGTACCTCGGGGTGCTTTCAACTCTGCGTAAGCAGCTCCTGAACGCCGAGGCTGCCATCGCGAAGGGACAAGCCCACGCTGATCCCTCCGTAGCAGCCGTCACGAAGTTCCACGTCGGGTCATTCGATGTGGTGAACACGGGCGGTTTCGACGACGAAACGATGAAGATGGCCGTCGATGTCGTCGAGAGGGCAGAAAAGGCTCTCACGAGTCACGGACTCGGGAAGATTTGCTACGGAGACATCCTCATCTCGAAGCAGATCAGCAGCAAGTCAAACACCGCAGCCTTCTACATCCCCACCTCCGACGAGATGTTCGTACGGGCAGACGCTCAAGCATCTGAAGCGACTATACAGGTGGTCTGTCACGAGCTAGCTCATCGACTTCAGCACAAGTTCCTCGAAAACAAGCGCGGGGACATCAACCATCTCTACTTCGTCATCCTGCACAGCGGGGACGACGATCCACCACCACACCCCCACATCGGAGACCCCGTGCCGTATCACGGGAAGGTGCTCAAGGTGACAGGCTTTGGTGGACGAGGCTCCATCCAGATGAAGGACCCGGACGACCCCAACCCCAACAGGTACATGTCTGCTCCCGTAGAGACCGTGGCGGCACTCATGGGATGGAAGCCTGCCAAGAAGGAGCTGGACTTCATCACCCCGTACGCCAAGAGGGGTGGGGCGGGGGAGAACTTCGCTGAAATGGTCTCGTATTACTGTCTTGGCCGCCTACCCAAACCCCAAGTCGAACTCCTGGAGCCCGTTCTCTTCGCATGATTCCGACCACGATATCCCTCAACACGTACTTCGCCGTCGAGCTTCGAGGCTCCGAGTCCGTTCATGCCGTCTCCGAAACTGTCTGCAAGGCCGCTCAGGAGGCCAACACCCTCTTCTTGCGGCTCGAAGTTCTCGACACCTTCACCGTCGGAAGTACCAAGTTTGTCCGGTACCGAAGCGATCTCCTGAACCCTCACCCCATGCTCGACACTCTCTTCACGCAGAAGCGGAGCGTCGTCCATCATGGACTCGGGGGCTACTTGGTGCGGTTCACAAACGGGCGTTCGGGGCCGATTTCAACCATCCTGATGCACTCGACCCCGAAGCTTGGGCAGGGCGAGCTGTATAAGGGGCCACGCGTAAATCTGTGGAAGCGGCAGTTCATGGCCGAGAGCTGAGGCTTCTTCTTATCGGACAAGCATCAGTAGCTTGACTTCCTCCCCTCCCTAAAGGAGAAGCTCGTGAGAATAGCCTGCATTCAGATGCGTCCTACGTTCAAGGACAAGATGGGGAACCTTCGCAAGATGGCCTATCTTGCGAAGCAAGCGGCCGAAGGCGGAGCACAACTCTGTCTTTTTCCAGAAACTGTGACTACAGGCTATTCTTTCATGAGCGACGCTGAGGCCCGCGAGTTCGCGGAGCCCATCCACCCGGACACGCTGACGTTCAAGAGCATGCGCGTCTTGGCCGAGACCTTCAGGGTCTACATCGCTTGGGGCATGGTCGAGCTGGATGCTGGCTCGGGAGACCTCTTCAACAGCCAGGTGCTCGTCTCCCCGGACGGGACTTGGGTCTCGTACCGCAAGATCAACAGATTCGGAAACGACTACCTATGGGCTCGCCCCGGTCGGGGGAATCCGCCCATCATGAAGGCTTTCTTCGAGTTGCCCAACGGAGGGGGCCTCATCGAGAAGAAGATCGGGCTCCTCGTCTGCCGCGACGTGCGGGACAAGAAGGACGACAACTGGTCCAGCTTCTACGAGAAGGGGGACGCGGACATCTGCTTGTTGTCGGCTGCGTGGGGTGACGGGGGCTTCCCGAGCGTGACCTGGATGGACTTTGTGGAGAACAACAAGGTCACGCTCGCGGTGAGCAATGTGTGGGGGCAGGAAGAAAACAACGACTTCGGGGAGGGCGGATCCTGCATCATCGAGCCCCCCGACAAGATCCACTGCGAGGGGCTCGTCTGGAACGCTGACTGCATCGTGTACGCAGACCTGGAAGGGTAAAACTACCCCTCCCTAAAGGTTGACAACTGTACCCCAAATCCGTAAGATTCGGTTGTGAACGCTAAGAAGTTGTCGAACTGGGCGAAGGAGAACGGCGTCCACTACCGCACAGCGATGGTCTGGATGCACGATGGGAAGCTACCCGTCTCGGTCGTTCGGACGCCTGGCGGTCACTACAGGGTCGTCGAGAACGTCCCCGTTGCGCTGACCTCCGGCAAGTCGGTCCTCTATGGACGGGTGTCCTCGCACGACCAGAAGAGTGACCTCACGCGGCAGATGGAGCGGCTTCGCTCATTCGCTAGCGGACTGGGCCTGCAAGACGTGGAGGCTGTCGAAGAGCTAGGTTCGGGCCTGAACGGCAAGCGTCCGAAGCTTCTGAAGCTGCTTGCTGACCCGACTATTACACGCATCGTGGTGGAGCATCGAGACCGGCTTGCCCGCTTCGGCGTCGAGTACATCGAGGCCGCTCTTCAGGCACAAGGCCGCTCACTTGTTGTGGCCGAAGCCGGAGAGCAGAAGCTTGACATAGTCCAAGACTTCATCGACGTGGTGACGAGCATGTGCGCTCGAATCTACGGACGGAGAGCCGCAAGCAACCGGGCCAAGAAGGCGCTTGCTGCCGCTGCCGAGGCGATACCATGAGATGTTTAGGTGTATCTACACTCGGCAATCAGTGCCAGAACAACGCCGGTAAAGACGGTCTATGCCGTAACCATCGAGGACAACCAGTTCGGCCTAAAGCTCCGCAGGTAACCCTTGTCTGCAAAGTGTGTTGTGACACGCTGAAAGTCCGAAAGTCGGTAGCGCGAAGCTTCGACGAAAAACCTGGCTACTATCTGTGCAATGTATGCGTCAAAGTGTACAAACACGAGCGGACGAACAATAGCATCTTGGTGCACCACGGATCGCTTGGCCGCTTTTCAGCATTCACTGTACGCAAGCCTTCCGAGGATGAAGCTGAGGCTGTGCTTCGAGCCAAAGCTCTTGTTGCTCAAGTGTCCTGGCCGGACGGCTACGGGGACGTATGATCATCCTCCGAGCCTACAAGACGGAGCTGGACCCGACTTGCCATCAAGTCGAGCAGCTTCTTCAGCACGCAGGATGCGCGAGATGGGCTTACAACTGGGGGCTCCGAAAGAAGATCGAATCCTACAAGGCCACGGGACAGATGACTCTTTCGGAGCAGATCGTTCGTCGGTTCCTTGCACGACAAGCCGAGACCGTCTGGGCCGTCCGTGACTGGGACAACCGGACGGAGTACATTCGAGAGCTGTGCTGGCCCGTGAACGTCGAGGTGTTTGAGCCCCCCACCTGGGCTGCAAACGTCAAGACCTTCCCCGACGAGGCGTCCGCCATGGCTGAGCTAGAGCACCGGATGAAGGTCATCGACCGGCAGCAACTACAGCACGGCTTCTACCGTCACATGCACTCGGATGGACGCATCATCTACGTCGATTCTCCCGTTTATCGTTGATCGAGCCGTTCCGCCCGCCTAGTAGGTGTGGAAGGTCAGGTTTCGACGGTGAACGACTTCGTCAACGCCCGGTACGAATACACTACCCGAGAATGCGCCTCTGACGCTATCGAGCCGATTTTCGAGGCTCAGATGGCCCAAGAAGGTTGGAGAAGGCGCTGGTCGGATATCACAATGGAGGGCATGTTCATCGTCTATCGGCGTGAGCGAGCCGATTTTGAGCGGCCCACGGCGAGAGAGTCGGTGTAGAATAAGCTGTCAACCACCCCGCCTAAAGGGTGGGGAGGAAGCGCTAAATTAGATGACCATCCACATTGTCCTCGAACAGCACCGCCTCCTCATCCACAAGGTGACCAGGGAGGTCTACCAGGTCTACGAGGTGCTCCCCAACGGCAACGTCATCCTCGAATGCGAGTGCGACGGGGGCATGCAGCACGATGACGACCGAGTGAACGGAGACGGTACACCCGAAGAAGTGCTCAAGAAGTACGATGTCTGGCAGCCTGGGATGATCATCTTCGACCGTACGGGCAAAAGCTCGTTCTGTGGGTGGGAATCCAACACGACTCGAAAGAGTGGTTGGAGCCCGAATCGGGGTTCAGGGTTCTTCGGTGTTCCGTCCAAGGAGATCGAGTCGCGCGTCTTCACCGATCAGCCACCCTGTATGCCTCCCACGTTCTCAACGAAGGGCCTCGACCGGCTGAAACTCAGGGGAGACCCCAAGTGAGTACAAGCGCCGTCTACCGAGGGTCTTGTGTGAAATCGAGCTGAGGACAGACAATCATGACCAATAGCACGATTGCCCGGTGTTCCTTCTGCAACCGGCCTCGGAACGAGGTCAAGTCGCTGATCTCCGGTGGAGACTCCGGCCCCTTCATTTGCAACTTATGCATCGAGCAGGGGCATCGCGCGATGGAGTCTGAGCAGAAGAAGGAAGCTGCCGCCAAGGAAAAGGAAGCTCCCCTCAAGAAGCCATGCGAGATCAAAGCGTTCCTCGACGAGCGAGTCATCGGCCAAGACAAGGCAAAGACCGACGTCGCCATCGCGGTCTACAACCACTACCGCAGGCGCGAAGCCATCCGCACGGGGGTCAATCTCGGGGACGACGTTGAGTTGGAAAAGAGCAACATGCTCCTCATGGGGCCCTCGGGGACCGGAAAGACCTTTCTGGCTCGGTCTATCGCCAAGATGCTCAATGTGCCCTTCCACGTCGGGGATGCGACCCGGCTGACTCAGGCGGGCTACGTCGGGGACGACATCGAAAGCCTCATTCAGGGGCTTATCACAAGCGCGAATGGCGTCATTGAGCGCGCCCAGTGGGGCATCGTCTTCATCGACGAGTTCGACAAGCTCGCCCGCAAGTCGGGCCGCACGGGAGGGGGCTACCGCGACGTAGGCGGAGAGGGCGTACAGCAGAGCATCCTCAAGATGCTTGAAGGCTCGGAGCTTGCCATCCCGCGAGGCCAGGGAATGCGCGTCGGTATGGGCGGGCAGAGCGACCAGTTCGATTCGTCGAACGTCCTCTTCATCTGCGCAGGGAGCTTCGCCGGCATCGAGGACATCATCGAGCATCGGGTCAACAAGCGGTCGCACATGGGCTTCGGGAGCGAGGACAAGAAGAAGCTCTCGAAGACGGACGTCTACCTCAGCGTCACGGAGGAGGACGTGCTGGAGTTCGGACTGATTCCCGAGCTGATGGGCCGTCTCCCCGTCCTGACGACCACGATCGACCTGACTGAAGACGAGATGGTGCGCATCCTCACCGAGCCGAAGAACGCCATCCTCAAGCAGTTTCAGGCCCTGTTCAAGCTCGACGGCATCGACCTCCAGTTCGACGAGGTTACCCTCAAGGCCATCGGTCGCGAGGCCAAGAAGCGCCCCACGGGAGCCCGCGCGCTCCGCAGCATCGTCGAGGACGTGCTCCGGCCCTACAGCTTCGAGTCGCGGAGTCAGCCGGACGTGACGGCCATCCGCATCACCGAGGACGTCGTGAACAAGAAGGCCGAGGCCATCATCATCCGCCGAGAGCCTAAGAAGGTCGCGGTCGGATGAGGCTGTACGTCCTGGATGCGGAAGATTTACTTGTGCCCCCGCCCTGGTGATGGCCCTTCCCGAACGAATCGTCAGGCGCTTCCTGGCCACTCAGCGGCCGTACGTCTGCTGGTACCGCGTTTCTCTGTCGGAGAAGCGCGGTCATCCGAGTCGTATCCTGGTCACGGCGGCCCTGAAGTTCACGGCTGACTCCCCAACGGAGAAACAGACCATGGAGGGGTCAAGATTGACCCAGACCGCGAAGGTTACAGACTTGACAGTTCTCAAGCCCAACTCGTTCAGAACGTACAACCCAGGGAAGACTCGCTTCCACCCCGTCGTGAACGACGGGGTTTCCGCTCGTGAGGACGGATGACAGAGCCGCTTGTCCACCGGATTGCCGTCCGCTTCGCCGCCGAAGTTCTGGAACTTCAACCCCGGGCGGTCTCCGGCCCCAAGCTGAACATCGGGGGCAAGCACTACGTTCTTTCGACAGATGGTGGACCGCTTGCGAATGACCTGACGGAGATGCTCACGCCCCAGGAGGGCGGCCCACGGTTCATCCAGACGCCGGGGGGCAACAAGTGGCGCTACCTCTGGGCCTACGACGCCGAGAATGACACCGTGGTCATGTACCGGGTCTCAGACGGTGACGAGAAGCTCTACGACACGGGCAAGCACGCGGGGCTCTACCTCGTCCGGTTGGCCAAGAAGGGGCAGCTCAACAGGGTCACGCCACAGGAGTTCAAGGCGATCGACGCCTTCATGCGCAAGCGGTCGCACGAGACGCTTGAGGAACTGAAGGCCATCGTCGAGAAGAACAAGACGACCAACGAACACGAGTTGGACGACCTCGTTCGGAAGTTCTTCGAGAAGCACGTCGTTCCCCACATCGAGCGGGGCATCGCGGACGCCAATCGAGGGGCGGTGCCCATCGGGTTCAAGTCCTACGACCCCGAGGGCAAACACGTCTCCGTCGAGCGCCAAAGGGCCGTCTTCATCGTGACCCAGACTATGAAGCGGGAGATGGCCGAGCCCAAGGTCGAAGCGTGGCTCCGCCAGCACAGGTTCGATATTGACTCCGTGGACACGCAGTCGCTGGAGTGGGCTCTCCAGGAGATGCATGAGGAAGCTTACGAGCGGTTCCTTCCGTCGCGGTGAAGCTCTGTTGAGAAGGCAAGGTGTATGCAGGTTGTTACCGAGAACCAGCCGGTCGAAACGGTCATCGAGAAGGCGTACTTCCACATCGAAAACGGTGGGCTTACCCTCTCCATCGTCTCGATGCAGCACGAGAACGGCTACCACGAGTACCGTTTCAAGCACGAGATGGCACTCCATGGCCAGGCGGTTGAGAGCACCTTCCCCCTCGGCAGCTCCGAGATCGTGTCCTGGATGAACATGGCGCTCCAGCGTGTCTCTCTCCGAGTGGCTGCTGAAGGCGACCGGGTCTACCAGGTCTTCGAGCCTCCCCAGGTGCAGGCGCAGAACGGGGTGTTAGTCGAGAAGGTGGCCGTGAGCTTCCTACGGATCGCGATGGCGTTCCAGCGCGAGGCCAAGGAGTTCGGCACGTACAAGCAGTACTATCAGTACATGTCGGATCACCCAGACGCCGACCCCACCCGGCACTCCGTCAAGGACAAGGACGACAAGAGCAAGAAGGAAGACTCGACCGTCGAAGAGAGGGCGGAGGAGCACGGAGAGACCGTCGAGGAGGAGAATACCGAAGAGAGGGCTGAACACGAGTACGTCTCGTGGGGTGGCCTCTTCAAGGAGAACTTCCAGGCAAAGGTCACTGACCGTATCAAAGCACTCTGGTCGGGAGGTGCGAAGGTAACGAATAGCGGTCTCGTCGTCAAGAAATTCCTCAAGGAAGCCCCCGAGGTAGTAAAGAAGTTCATCGAGGACGCCCCCACCCGCCGCGCGATCTTGATGGGACTCCACGACCACTTCAGCAAGCTCCCCAAAGCGACCTTCGATGCCGTGAAGAAGTCCTTCAAGAACGAGTTACACCAGTTCAAGGAGGCGGCTTCGGGGGTCAAGACGTGGCTCGGTGGCAAGCCGATGAGCAGGGCGCAGAAGAACGCTGTCTTCACCGTTTGCTGGGACACCACCGTCCTCGCCCTCGGGCTAGCTCTCCCCATGATCATGGCGGGGCACGCGGGGACGACTGTTGCGGGGGCCGCAACCAAGAGGTTCGCCCAGGATTTGGCTAAGAAGATCGCGGTCAACGCGCTCAAGGAAGAACTCAACGACTACACGATCCCCGGTAGCGTGCAGGAGTTTGGTTACGGCATGCACCACCTCGTCGATTTCGGTAAGGGCCTCACGGCTGCGGGAAAGAAGCCGAAGGCCGACGACGGGGACCTCATGACGGCTTTCACCATGGGGCTCATCAACCGCACGATGTCGAAGATGACCCCGGAGAAGTTCGCGAGTATGATCGAGGACATCGCGACGGGCGAGGATCTCGACAAGCCCGAACCAACCAAGGACAACAAGAAGACCGCAAACGCCTGGATGATTACTTCCAAAGGCGTCGTCGAAACGGTGTAGAATGTAGTCATGCGCAGCGGACGTACCGAGGGTCTACCGTACTCCCTGTCCCGCTGGACGGATGTGCCGGGCAGCAAGTGGCCGTGGTTCTTGGACAGCCTCAAGGCGGGCTCGATGGTCGCGTTCGACACGCGGACGGCGGTTCCTTCCGAGTGGTCTCTCAAACCCGAGGACACGCGGGGCCTGGTGTTCTGGACCAAGAATCCGGCGAACATCATCGACTCCTACGACCTGCTTCGGCCCTACTCGGTGAAGGCCCACATCACCGTCACCGGCTGGGCCGAAGTCGAGCACGGAGTCCCGCACTACTTCGAGGTCGCTCGACGAGCGCGGTCGCTTGCCGACCTGATCGGTCGGGCGAACATCTTCTGGCGCTTCTCCCCCGTACCCCTGGTGGATGACGTGGTCGATCGCTTCGAGCGCATCGCCCACATGCTGAGGCACACGGTCGGGCAGGTGTACCTCTCGTTCCTCCAGACGAACGACCTTCTGCCCGAGACACGCACCCCGACCGAGAAGGTACGGCTCCTGATCGAGATGGCCGACGTGGGCAGGATGTACGGCATCCGGCTCGTCCTCTGCAATGACGACAACGACCTCCTACACGTCACGGGGCTCACCCAGAACCTGACCGGGGGCGTCTGCGTCCCACCGGAGGACTTCGAGCAGCCCGGGCTCGCGTTGCCCACGGCGGAGGGCTGCGGCTGCTGCCACATGGTCGACCCGTTCACCATCAATGAGCAATGCCAGCTAGGATGTAAGTATTGTTACTCGGCTGACAGAAGCCTCTCACCCAAACGGCGCAACACGACACGGAGCCTCCCAGTCGTCCGATGATACCCCCCGAGGTCATTCCCCCGCTCGTGTTCGCGGACTCCAAGGACTTCACGAAGGACGAGGCCGTCTACGCGGAAGCCGTGGCGACCCCCCAGGCGATGATTGACAGCGCAAGGAGCCTGGAGTGCCTCTTCTGCAAGAAGCGGCTCGGCATCAAGGAGCAGTCGTTCAAACGCCACGCTGGGGTACACTACTCAAAGGTCAAGCTGGCGTGCGAGGAAGGTCACGTCGAGATCAAGGTCTTCCGACTCGACTGGCTGACAGGGGGCAACCCCGGACAGGTTGGGACAACATGAGCTGCGAGAAGTGCCATAACGACCCATGCGGGTGCCCGAAGCGGACCAAGTGCGACCTCTACGTGCCGGGCACCCCGAACGTCTGGGTCGAGCGCGGGGATAAGAGCGTCAACCTATTCGCCACTGCGACCCCCGACTACAGCGTCCCAGGCGTCTGCACGCTCGACACACTCGACAAGGCTCAAGTCCTCTACGTGGTCGAACGAGACGAGCGCGCGAGGCAGGATCTTCTCAAGGTCACGAGCGACCCCGAGCTACGCCACATCGCCCTGACGACCCCGAAGCTTCCCACGATGGAAGAAGTGGACGCGGAACAGCTCAACCAGAATCGCCCCAACGAACCGTCCAGCATCCCCTTCTACTCAATCTTCCGCGGCCAGCCCCCGTTCGCATGAGCGCGTCACGCAACGCCAGGCGCCTTCAGGCCAAGCAAGGCTCTATGTCCAGCCTCCAGAGGGTCACGGACGCCATCCAGGGGATCAAGGCCCTCGGGGGGGAGCTTGGAGCGATGCTCCCGGTCGCGCAGGCAGGGCTCGCGGAGACAAAGGGGGCGCTCGACCAGTTCACCGCGAAGCTCGCGGATTTGGAGTACCGGATGGAGCGACAGCAGCACGTCACTCTCCGCCTGATACACGACATTGGCACCATCCCCCTGGTCAACGCGAACGACTTCGACGAGCTTTTGGCGCTACAGAAGCAGTACGAGGCCGAGTACGATGCCGAGAGGAGTCATGAGCCATGCAAGCCCGCCTGATGAAGGCGCCCGCCAAGCCGAAGATACAAGCCCCGAAGTCCCCCGCCGAGTGGACGAAGCTGATGCAGGCCGTCCTCGCAAGGGCGTTCGAGACCCACTCCAAGCTCCTGCCTGGCCTGCGCGAAGCCCTGGTGAATGGTCAGACCGAGCCGTTTCTGCGGAAACTCGGCATCATCCACCCGAACGACCTCAAGCGCATCTTCCCGCAGTAGACCTCGTCGAGAACGTCTACCAAGGATTCGAGTCGGGGGACCCCGCGAAGGCGTGGAATGCCACGATGCTCCTCATCAAGGCGTTCCGCGCGCTCGATGTCGAGGTCGGTAAGCTGCGGTACAAGCTCAACGTCGGGACCGCCCGATGCGAGAACTGCGACGGGCTCCGAGCTGGTCCCGGGGTTTCCGCAACCTGCTTCCAAGTTCAGCGGTGCGACTTCACAAACGTCAAGGAAGAAGCCGTATCTCCCGGGCACCGTCGCATCCTTGAAAGTATCATCAAGACCCCCAGTAAAAGATCTTGACTCCCAAGGTTTTCTGTTATCCTCTATACGAGAGATGAAGCATCTAGCTTCAAGAGACGCACACAGGAGATTTTCGATGTCCCTCATCCACACACAGATCAAAGCGGCCAAGCAGGCTGCTACCGCCAAGTTGGAGCGGTCGAAGAAAAACCTCATGAAGACCGAGAAGGCCCTTCAATCAGCCACACAGATGCACGCTGATGCCAAGGAGCAGGTCGCCCAGGACGAAGTCGCCGCTTGCCAGCTCGACGACGCCTACAAGGCGCTCGGCTCCGACGGGGCTTCCGCCAGCAAAGACAGCAAGGAGACCCCTACGCCCAAGGGCCAGGCGAAGGCCGCCTCGACCAAGACGGTCAAGTCCCTCGCAACCGAAGGCCGTCGCGAAGGCTCCTCGGGCAAGCGTCCTTCCATCAAGGAGATTATCAAGGAGACCCTCGGCAACAACGTGATGTCTGCGACGCAGGTCTACGACGCGATCAAGGCCAAGGGGCAGCTCCCGAACAGCAACGACCCGCGCGGCTACATCGGCTATCTGCTCAGTGGTAGCAAGACGGTCGACCCGTCGATGGGCAGTATCCCGCTCTGGGAGCGTGTCCCCGAGGCCGGTCGCGGGTTCTACCGCAACCGTGGCGTCAAGACGACGAAGGTCAAGACAGACACGGCTCCGAAGGTCGAGTCGGCGTCGAAGAAGGCTACCGAGAAGTCAACTCCGAAGCCCCGTGGCAAGTCCCCGGACCGCAAGAACCACATCCTCCAGCTCAAGCAGGACAACCCTTCGTGGAACGCTCCCAAGATCGCCGGGGAGGTCGGATGCTCGGCTGCCTACGTGTACGCCGTCTGGGGGAAGGGCACCCCAGTGAAGAAAGTCGACGCTCCGAAGACTCTCGCGAAGTCTGCCCCTGCGAAGTCTGCCGCTCCGAAAACCACTGATGGTAAGCGGACGGTCAAATGCACGGTCTGCGGTCAGCTCGGCCACAACTCGAGGGGTCACGACAAGTTCGTCGCGAAGACCCACGGGACAAAGGTAGCCGTCGAGCCTCACATCATGGTCGTCGACAAGACCCTGACCAACGGGACAAAGGTAGCCGTCGAGCCTCACATCATGGTCGTCGACAAGACCCTGACCAACGGGACAAAGGTAGCCGTCGA
>Ga0224559_1000841_pt1 | contig 18312 bp, 19 predicted proteins | sample 714S33034metaG_FD_180676 | JGI IMG/M metagenome (GOLD analysis project Ga0224559, IMG submission 180676) | Peat soil microbial communities from Stordalen Mire, Sweden - 717 S3 30-34 | ecosystem: Environmental > Terrestrial > Soil > Wetlands > Peat | place: Sweden: Norrbotten County, Stordalen... | reverse complement strand
GGGGTGCACGACAAATTTGTGAGTAAATAAATGGAAAGTCATCTCAGGGCCATATGAGAACCAATGTAATTATTCTCTTTGTGGCGGGTCCAGAAATCATCGAAAGCATTGCTGAACAAACTGCAACGCAGAGCGATAATAGCATTGGCGCCATTGGTGCTCCAGAACATGCCCGATCTTTTAAGCCGCTGCCCGATAACCACTCTGCAACCGGCTTCCACCACACCGGAGCCAACGCAAAGGCCAAGGGAACGAAAGTGGGCGTAATTCATGCGTTGGCGGTTGTTGCTGAAGTACTCAAGCTCCCTTGCAGCCATGGAGCGAACGTTTCCGTTAGACGGTATCTGACAGCGGATTGCCTGTAATAGAGCGTCAAGGTTACCTGACTCCAACTCGTGATGGCGATCAAACGCCCACTTCCTGGATAGATCGGCGCCAACGCCGAAGATGGCGTTGGCAAGTTGGCTGAGATGCTCCTTGGCGTGGTACAGATCGACAATCTGGATCGCCTACGGGGCGATCATGGAGGCAAGGTTCCAGATCCACGGCGCCCCATCACCGATGAAGACCTGGCGCTGGGCAAGAAAGAAGCCGCGCCTGGTCAACTCCCGTTCCACGCGGTGGGCAAAGGGTGGGGTATCCCCACAGGCATGGCTCCAAGCGCAGCTCTCGATGGCGGCGGAATAGGTCACGGAACCGATATCGCGAGCCGGATTGCCATCCTCGTCCCGGGAATCGGCAGTCCAGACAACGCACTGCTTGACCTCCCTGGTCTTTGATGAACCGTCTACCTGCTTGCCTGGCCTGCCGGCCACCTCGTCCGGGCGCATGGGGATGCCGGTTCCATCCACTCCTGCGTAGACGGTGTGGCTCGGGTTGGGTTTCTCCTCAACACAGGCGATCTCATCGGTAGCGATTGAGACCCCGAGCTTTTTGGCTGTACGCTCGACGCACTTGGCTCCAACAAAGATCCCCGCCAATTCGGACAAGAGTTTGGAGCCATCCAGGAATGATCCTGCCGAAGCCACCAGGCCGGCCATGCGGGTAACCCCCGGCGACAATGAGGAGTCACCGAAACCCAGGGCCTGATCCCTCGGGCGCCAGCCGTTGCCGCAGGATGAGCAGTAATAATAGGCACGTTCAAGGGTGATATCCCCCAGGGTGGTGGTGAAGGTCTTGGAGCGCCGGTCCACGTAGTGCGCCTCCTGACCACAAAAAATGCAGGGGACTCTTGCCCCTGCAAAATCGGATCGATCGTTATTCAGCGAGTCTTCAAGGAATCTGGCGGCTACATGGAGCACTGTTTTTCTAAGGTTGGCCTCCAGCTTTTCCAGGTCGAGGCCATCAGCTACTGACGGAGGAAGAAGAAGGCTGATTTCTTTCAGAACTTCCGCTTCGAGCCTGTTTTGGATGCCCCTTTTTTAGCCGTTGCTTCTGTCTCGGCCTCGGTCGGGGTTTGTGCTGGTCGAATGTTACAGATGATTTCGTTGATCTCTATGAGTTGGTGAGTTAATTCTTGGAAATGACTGTGGTTGTCAATCTCTCGTTCCGTTTTAAGGAGTTCGGGGCCAGGCCTGATGACTTTAGTTTGAGTTTTTCCTGAAACTTTTGTGGTCAACAAAAATTGAGGACCATGGCCGGAGTGTTCTGGATTCATGCAGGCGCAGTTGGGTTTTCCACACCGGCGATAACTTGTAACAATGGAGCCGCGTCGGAAATCACCAATGTCGGACAGTTCGTGGTATAATTTTTCACGCTCGGTTTCTAGGCCTTCGAGATCTGACGACACTGTATCCAGCCCCCAATCTGAAAGTATTTAACACTAGTCTGTAAGTATATTTTACTTTCAGATTAACATGGAAAAACTACCTTGTCAAGAATTGATTACTTTTTTGTCGTGCACCCAATTTCCTTGAACAGCTTGCAGAGGTGGTCTTTCTTGTGATACAATATCGTTATCGATTCTATTTACTTCTAACCCAGCGTCCAGGCTGGGTCTTATTTTTTTTCTGATTGACCTGTCTCAGGCTTATGGCTAGTACGTTGTTTAGTATCCTGGGGCATATTGACTTTCTCCTCTCCCATTTTTTAGAGTGAAATTTACTGCCCTGCCCGATCCATGGATCGGGCAGGGCAGTATTTGCTATAATATTTTATCGCCGGAAGGAGGATTTTACTCACAGCCAGAGAATAATATATATACATAGCAAATCTGCTCTCGTCCTCCACTCAGGATCGGGAGCCGTCGCCAACGCCGGGTGTTTCAGCACCGGGCGTTTTTGGTTTTTATTAAGTTTTGGATGGAATTCGACAATCTTTTGGGTTATCCTTCTTTCGCTGGAAAAAAATCCAGGCCATACTAGAACTAAATTCCTAGGTAGTCTCTTTTGCGATGGTATTCTGATCAAGGTGCCAGAGTTACAAAAGCTGCTCAATTTGTTGTTTTGTCTGGCACATGTTGGACTCAAGTTCTTCTGGTAGCAGCACAATATCACCGCTTAATTTATAATGTTTACATCATGTTTAAAGAAGAATTACATTGTGTATACTATTAACTATCGCCCCTTAAAAATTCTCTAACGGCCTCATCGGTGACAAGCCATTTCGTCCCTACTTTTCGGCCTTTCAATTTTCCTTCGACCAGGTATTTTCGTACACTCTGGGGGGTTAGCTTTAAAAGCTTTACAAGTTCCGGAACGGTATAGACCTTTATGGGATCATTATCACTCATCAATTCTTTGCCCCCTTATTGACAGCTCCCAAATAAAGCTCAATAGCCTCGTTAATAATTTCTTTAAGACTGCTTTTCTTGTTATAGGCATAACTTTTCAATTCGGCTAAAAGATCTTCTCTTAGTATAAATGTTGCGCGTGTCCAGTTTTCAGGAAGTCCTTCTTGAGAGCTTTTTTCGTACTCCCTTTTGATGGTGGCTGGCCGGCCTACCACCACACCCCTGGTCGGTGGAACAGCAGGCAGCTCCTTTGGTTGTTCCTCTGGTGCTTTTCCGATCCAATCCAAAGGATCACGGCTTAATCCTTTTTGTTTACTCATTGTTTACACTCCGTTTCCTGCTTGATTACTTCCAGGCAAAGCGCCGTGTAGTCTTCAGCCCCATTAGAATCAGCTTTGTGCTGATATATATCCTTCCCATCCGCTGGCGCTTCGGCCAGCGCTACGTTATTCCGTATTTTTGTCTCGAACAAACTATTCTTAAAATACTTTTCAATACTTGCCAACACATCTCTATTATGAATTTTTCTCTGGTCGTAAAAAGTTACAACAATCCCGGTTATTTCTAACACAGGATTTAACCGTTTTTGCACTATTTTAACCGTTTTTAATAATTGGCTCATTCCGTTGAGGGCTAAAAAGTCTGCCTTACAAAAGATAAATATTTCTTTGGCTGCAGTAAGGCCGTTGAGCGTTAATAAACCCAGGCTCGGGGGGCAGTCTATAAGAATATAGTCATATAGCTTTACAATCGGCTGCAAAGCTTCTTTGAGCACCAATTCACGGCCTGGCTGGCTGCTTAATTCAAGCTCTGCCCCACTTAGGCTGATATATGCAGGGATTACATCGTAACCACCATCGGCTTTTACAATAGCCTCATTTACAGACAACTGATCTGTAAGAATTTCGTACATGGTGTTTTCCGAATCGTATTCTTTAAGCCCAAGGCTTGTAGTTAAATTGCCCTGGGGGTCAAGGTCCACCAGTAAAACAGTTTTGCCATGTTTGACGAGGCCCGCCCCTACATTCACAGTGCTGGTAGTCTTAGCTACCCCACCCTTCTGATTTACAAAAGCGATAATTCGGGTCATAAGATTGCCACCTTTCCTTTAATGATTACATCATGATTATATTATGGTTAAATAATAATTACAACTGGTTTATGTGTGCCTTAGTCCGCAATTGGTGCAGCCGCTGCCCAAGCTGCCAATTTTCGGACCGCGGCCATAATCTATTTGGCTTCGCATCGGCCATGCCCAACCGAGCGGCCTGGGTAGCAGTCAGGATGATGATGGGCATTATATTCCCACCGGGTTCACCATCGCCATCCCTTGATGTTTCTTTACTTGCTTCACCAGATCTTCTTTGATCCAGGCAAACCAGGTCCGGTGGTTTTCCGTAAGAGGGATAAATCCTGCCATTGCCGCCTTCTCCCGATACTCGAACAGCTCACCGCTTGCCCATGCCCTTGGTAGATACAACCACCAAGGTTCGTAGATCAGACTCAATTTGTCAGCCCAATAGAGTTTCGAAGGTTGGGTATCCCACAGCCCTGCATAGTTCCTGCTGTGAAATAGTACCATGTCGCTATATACCGGACCGAACAGCCGCAATGCAATCTTGGCACCATGTTCCGGATGCCGTTCGCCTTCTTCACCGTCCATATCGGAACAAAACCAATAACCCCAATCGTGTATGATAATGCAGATAGTCTCTTTCAAACTCGGTAGCCCATAGAGCTTGTGCCAAGCTAGCCAGACAGTAACTGGGTGCCAGATGTATTGACGGACACCGATAAGCAAACTACGCTGGCCAATTTTCAACTTGTCTGCACCCTTTCACCTTTACTCTAGGGTAGGTTTGTGTATCATCAGTATTAATGATTACAATATGATTAAAATGTGGTTACAATCTGTTTAAGTATGCCTGAGTCCGCATTGGGTGCAGCCGCTACCTATACTGCTAATCTTAGGGCCGCGACCATAATCCATATATTTATAACGGTTGCCGACCGCCCGACCGCCGCAGAGCGGGCAGGTGAACTCGACGGTGCCCGTCTCTATGCCGGCTGCTTTAAATACCTCGTTCTCTGTGGCCATAAATTTGGCAAATAATATTAACATTTTATTGGCGTTGTCAGTGGGCAATTTGCGGCCGCAAATTTCACAGAAGTTAGCCGGCCTACTGACGGGAGATCCACACCAAAGGCAAGTTGATTCCGTCATTGGTCGTGACCTCCAGATGCGGCGCAAGGTGAGCTTGTAGACAGTCCGGGTGTGGTCTGCCGGTTTTAGCATGCAGAAAATAGCACCTTCCATAGGTCATCCACGCCCAGGGCATTGATGTATCGGATCAGGCTCTCATGACGACCGTTCCAGTCGTTCTCTTTGGTGTTCTCATCGAGGGTCCAGTGCATCTGATCACAGAGCGAGGTCTCGATCTTGGTATGGCTCCACTGGCTCGATGATGACGTCCTGGATAAGACCCTGATCAGCAAGGCAATCGCCCCGGCCAGGGATAATCTATGGCTGCTGGAGAGCGGGGGCGAGTACCTGTTGGGGTTGGCAATCGAGATATCCAAGAAAGAGCAGTTACCATTCGACATACGGGACGCCCTGGCTAAAGTCAAGGATAAGTTCGATTTTTGCATTATCGACACCAGCCCGAGCCGCAATCTGATCACCACCATGGCCGTCGTCGCCTCAGACTGGGTCCTGATACCGGTCAGCGCTGGGGAATACCTGGCGGGTGTTGGGGCGACAACCACCAACAATATGATCGAGACTATCAGGAATGGATACCGCCTGGCTGGTGCCCAGCTGGCCTATGTTGTGCCTACCTTCCTGGACCGGCGCAGGAGAAAGGCCACGGATGAGACCCTGCAGGCACTCAAGCAGGTGTTTGGGAACAAACTCAGCAGCCCCATCCGGGTAAACAGCCGTCTATCAGACTGCCCGGCATATGGGCAGACCGTGTACGAGCTGGGCGATAAGATCGGCATCGAGGACTTTGATCAACTGGCAGAGGAGGTGCTCGGGATTGCCAGGTAAGCCACAGAGACAGGGGTTGACACAGTTTAAGGCTATGCAGGGCATTATGCCTGGACTCGACCAGCAGCCACCAACAGAAGGGCAACCAGAGCCATCAGCACCAGTTAGCAGGGCAGGAAGGAAGCAGTTACCGCCGGGAGAGAAAGCGATCACCAAGGGCTACAGCTTCAAGGCTGGGATTATCCAAGCGCTTGAGGCATACGCCCGGGATCACTACACCAGCCCCAGCCAGGTGATCACCCAGGCGGTACGCGCCTACATTCCGGAAGAGTATTTCAAGGGAGACAGTTAATTTTTCCATCGAAAGAAGGATAATCCAAGAGATTGTCGAATATTCCCGAAAACCTTATAAAAGCTAAAAGCGCCCGGTGTTGGAAGCACCCGGCGCTGTGCTCCCGATCCTGTACGGAGGATGAGAGCGGTTTTGCTTGATTATAACCTATTCGGCAGGGTATGTGAATATCCTCCCGGGTGGTGAAAATTTTTAAGCAAATCTGCCCTGCCCGACTATAGATCGGAGCAGGGCTTTTAATTTGGGAACAAAGAGGAGGCGCTTCATGACTGACAAAGATGTTTTGTTGAAATTACTGATGGACAGGCCTGTGGCATATCATGCTGATCTGGCTAAAGCTGTCGACAGCGTGACCGCCGGTCTTTTCTTATCCCAGATGCTCTATTGGACAGGTAAAGGGAGCGCCCCGGGAGGGTGGATCTATAAGACTCAGGCCGAGCTGTATAGCGAAACTGGAATGGGTAGACGTGAGCAGGAGACCGCCAGAAAGGTTTTGAAAAAAGTAAAAGTGTTATATGAAGAACGCCGGGGGATACCAGCCCTGCTTTATTATAAGGTTGACCTGGATGAGCTCGCAAAGGTGCTTAAAGAATATTACGAACATAGCAACGACTCCGAACCTGGAAACCCAGTAGAATCAAGAATGGCGGAATCAGCCATACTGGAATGTCGCAATGCGCCAGACAGTAATGGCGGGATCAGCCAGACAGTCATGGCGGAAAGCGCCATCCATACTATAACAGAGACTACTACAGAGACTACTGCAGGATCTAATAATAATAATAACCAACACTCACAAAATCAGCCGCAACAAAAAGAAGTGCTGCCAGTACCGTCATCGCTCGATATCCTAGAGCTGGTCGAATATGCCAGCAGCCAGGGCCAGAAGATAGATCGGTGCCAGGCCATCGAGATGATCCAAAAGGCCGGCAGTCTAGACACGGCTGCAGCAAGGTTGATGCTTCCGGGCATGATAGCACAAAAAAAATCGACTCCATACTCGGAGCCGCACGTCCAAGGCAATATTACCATATCCAACAGCGATAAACAATACAATTTGCTCAGGTGATATCCAAGATAACATAATCACTATTTTCGGCACCTAATTACTATTAATCGCCGTAGTGTGAACGGCAATTTGTAATTATAAGCTTATCGCCTTCTATACAGTATACGAGGCGGCTAGTGTCGTCTATCCGGCGCGACCACCACCCAGAGAGGTCGCCCCGTAGTGGTTCAGGCTTTCCTATCCCGTCATTGCCGTTTCGCTCAATGTCCTTTATAAGCTGATTCACCCGTCTCAGCGTCTTTTTGTCCTGATTTTGCCAGTGTAAATAATCTTCCCAAGCCTTATCCGTCCATAATTTTTCCATGTCAATCCTCTATAAGCTCATGGACGGTGAGCCTCCCCTCATTTACTTCCCGAATAGACTGCCGTAATATCTTCATATTTTCCTCACTATAAAACGGGTCTCTGGTTGTGATTTCAAACGGAATACCGCCTTGCCGGACCGCTTGACTCAAAAAAATATTGACCGCCGATGAAAAGTTCATTCCCAGGGTATTAAACAGTTTTTCGGCCTGGTTTTTCAAAGTGTCATCAACCCTAATGTTTACCTGTGCCATGCTTAACACCCCTTTCTATTTACATTGTATATTGTTTCCTATACATTGTCAAGGTTCAATCAAGTTGGGTTCCCGCGGCCTTGACCAGGGCAGCGCGTAAAAACTTATCGCTTTCTCCAAGCTCCTGGAAGGCCTGGGCCTTCTCCAGGGTATCAATCCCCATCCGGGCCATAATCCCACCGATCTGAATCAACTCCCTGGTCCGCTTCTTTCTGGCATCCTGGGCAGCCCTAGCGCGCAGGTCTTGTTTGCGCGCCTCAAGCTGGTTCACCCGCTTATCGAGCTCCGCGATTCTTTCATCCGGGGACTTGGTAGATTGAGGCATACGAGTGACCACCCTTCCTCGATTGACATATTTTTACCGCTATGATACCATGTGAGCGAGCCGAAGGCAAGCGTCGCAATCCCGAAGGGCGCACTTAGAGCATCCCTCCGGGATGCGTGCGCCCTTTCAGGGGGAACAAAAGCAGAAAAGCCAGGGGAGCGCCCAAAAGCGGGCGGCTCCCAAAAGCCAAAACGGGAGGTGTAGCCGTGGCCATCTTTCATATGTCCGCCAAAGTAGTCCAGCGCAGCGCCGGGCGGTCCTCCGTGGCGGCTGCGGCCTACCGCGCCGGCGAGAAAATGGTTGACGAGCGCACCGGCTTAACCCATGACTATACCCGGCGCGCCGGCGTCGAGGCTTCGGAGATCGTCATGCCGGAGGGTTGCACCTGGGAGCCATCCAGGGAAGAACTCTGGAGCGCCGTAGAGATGAAAAATAGCCGGGCGAACTCAGTAACGGCCCGCGAGTTTGAGCTTGCCCTGCCCGCGGAATTATCCGCCGAGCAGCGCCATGCCCTGACGCATGACTTCGCCAAACACCTGGCGGATAACTACCATGTAGCCGTGGATGTATCCCTTCACACTCCGAAGGGTGACGAGCGCAATTACCACGCCCACCTACTTATGACCACAAACCGGATAGAGGATGATGGACGCCTGGGCAACAAGGTCCGAGATCTCGATCCGATTGCCCACCAGCGGGCGGCGGACCGGGATAAACCAAATGAAGTTAAAAAGCTCCGGGAAGTTTGGGCGGACATGCAAAACCAGGCTTTGGAACGCGCTGGCCGTCCGGAGCGAGTGGATCACCGCAGCCTGGTTGACCAGGGCATCACCGACCGGCTGCCCGGGCAGAAGCTGGGACCGGCAGCCGCCGCCATGGAGCGCCGGGGAGATGCCAGTGACCGGGGAGATTCTTCCCGGAAAATTCAGGCCGAGTATAAAGTCGTAGTTGTGGACCTGGATAAATACCGGGCGGAGAAGCAACGCCTGCAAGAGCAGCAGAGAGAGCAGAGAGACACGACCAGGCGGGAAGAAGGATGGTCCGACCGGGCGCGGACGGCCACCGCAAAACTAGAGGAGCAACTGCACCGGCCAGCAACGGTTAAAGACCTCGATCAAATGTTGACAACCCTCGACCGGCGGCTGCAAGAGATGCCGACAGAAACCCTGAACATGGTCGCGGACTATCTGACCTATGACTATAAATGCAACCTTCACGACCACGCCGAGAACCTGGCGAAGAAGGATCTGCGCTTGGATGATCTTAACCATGACGTGCGAAACCAGTCCAATAAGGAAGAGTACCTTCAGAAGCAGGTCAATACCGGGCGGGAAGCCCAGGGGCAGCTAGACCACTATTCCGGAATAAAAGGGTGGTTCCAACGCCGCCATGACTTCCCGCGTGACATGGGAGGATATAAGCAGGAGTGGAGTACGTTCAAATCCCAGGCAGAGCACCAAGTAAGAGAGGGGCAAAAAACAGAAAAACAGCTACCTGAAGCGTATCAACTATTAGGTGAGAAAAGCGCAATCCGCAACCAGGCAGAGGAACAGCTACCGGCGAAGACGGCCATTCTGGAGAAAGGAATGTCTGAAGCCATCGGGAGAGCCAACGCCATCCAGGGCCTTGATGAGGCCCGGTTGCACAAGCAACTCCAGGGCCAAGACAGGCAGCCTCAAGGTCGGGATAGACAGCCTCAAAGTCAGGGCAAGCAATCCCAGAGCCGGGGGGCGGTGTCGATTGTAGACGTGCTCACTAAAGCCCTGGATGGAGCAGTAAGGGCAGCGGAACAGGCCAGGCAGAAACAGTATTATGATCCAGAACCGGACCGGAAGAGGACAAAAGATCAGGGATGGGAGCGGTAACAAAATCATAGTCACTAGAATCGTCCGAGCATAGGTCGTGCCATATAGCGGGTGCAAATCCCGCCGGGAAAGGTCTAGCCAACCGCCCCGTAGCCAGCCTTGGAGTGTAGCAGGTAACTGCTATGTTTATGCGTAGGCAGGCGAGCTAGCAGGCCGGAAGCCGTCCGCGTGGCTGAAGTGATTGAGCCCCGAAATCCATAAATGGGTAGGCCGATGCCGTCAGTGGGGCAGAAGGCCATATCAGCCAGGTCGTCAAGGCAAGACCCGGCTGGCTACCCCGGGGTCGGAGAGCCTGGCATGCTAGACACAGTTATAGCGCGGTAACTCGGGAGACCCTGCCGCTCTTCCCTGAGAAGGGAAGTATGGCCTATAAGCAATACAAAGTGAGGAAGCCAAACGGTGGGCAGGGAGTCGGATCACGGCATAGTACCTATGAGTCGGGGTAACGCCCGCAGAGGAAAGGCCGTGACACATTTGTCACCCTGACCAGGGAGACGTACGCCTTACACAGAGAGGGAGAGACGTATGGCAACAACACTGGAAAGGATAGCCGATATAGCCAAGGCAAGACCGAAAGAGCGGTTCACGTCACTGGCGCATCTCATCAACGTGGACAGTCTGAAGGCGTGTCACTGGTGGACGGATGGAAAGAAAGCGACCGGCGTCGACAAAGTAACCAAGGAGGAGTACGAGGAGAACCTGGACGCCAACGCGGCAAACTTGGTGGCTAGGATGAAGAGACAGGCCTAGTATGTCCAGCATAAGCTGGACATACGTTAACCGATCACGCATGATTATAATTATCCTAGTACACTACTAGGAGTGGATAACATGAGAGATTTAGGGCTAGCAGTGGGCAAGCTATCCAGCCTACCTCGACCTGCATGAGACTCATTATGGATATCGCTGCGGGCACCCTTGCTGATAAGCTCTGATCCTTCTTGACGTTTTCGATACGCCTAAAGATAGCAGGGATACCTTTAGGTGGAAATAATGGTAGAAAAACATCAGAATATGTGTTTTAATAAAGATAATGTGAGAGTATCTTCCTCTAATCCATCCAATCATTCCCCTGTTTAGTCTAACCACCGATTCTCCTCCAAACCGGCCAATATCCCATGAAGCAACCATGTGCCCAAACATTGCAGGCATCCATGACCAAGCGGATTCCTTTCATCTCTCGTAATGCAAGAGAAAGGGTGAAGGAAAATGACGATTAAGGGCGTGGAAAAACAGGTACCATTACACAAGCTGCCGCAGGAGATGCTACGCTTGGCGGCGGTGCTGCACGACTCGAGCGATGCGATCATTGCCCAGGACATGGACGGCAAGATCACTACCTGGAACCTCGGCGCCGAAAAGATGTACGGTTATAGCAAGGCAGAGGCGCTGGGGATGAATATCGAGCATATCACCCCCACCGTAAAATTGGCAGAGCAGAAAGAATATTTCCAGCAGTTGGCCGCGGGCGAAGCATTGGACTCATTCGAGACCCAGAGGATCGCCAAGGACGGCAATATTCTCCATGTCTGGCTGACGGTGACGAAAGTGCTGGAAAGACCAACTGGCAGCATCATCTCTACAGAGCAGGCAATTGTCCAGCCAGTCGGTTTTGCCTTGCTGGAGCGCAATATCACCGAGCGCAAGCGTGCGGAAGAGGATCTGCGGGCATCAGAGGAAAGGTACCGAGTTGCCAATGAAGAGCTGGTCTTTCAAAACAAAGAGAAGGCAGACCGGGCAGCAGAACTGGTCGTCGCCAATGAAGAGCTGGCCTTTCAAAACAAAGAGAAGGCAGACCGGGCAGCAGAACTGGTCGTCGCCAATGAAGAGCTGGCCTTTCAAAAAGAGGCGTTACGACAATCTGAAGAGCACTATCGCTCTCTGGTCGTGAACATTAACGATGTAATAAATACTTTAAACGCGGAAGGCGTTGTTACCTACATCAGCCCTGTAATAGAGCTTTTTGCCGGCTATAAAGCTGAGGAGGTCATCGGTAAGCCATTTATAAATTATATTCACCCGGAGGATCAGCAGGTCTTGATGGAGAGTTTGAGGCAAGCCCTGAACGGCCAGGTAGAACCAGCAGAATTTCGGCTATTAAGAAAAGATGGCACTTTCATTTATGTTCGCGCTGTTAACCGTGCGCTAGCAAAGAATGACCAGATTAGCCTGGCAGGAGTCATGAGTGACATCACCGAACGCAAGCGGGCGGAAGAGGATCTGCGGGCATCAGAGGAAAAGTACCGGAGAATCTTCAATACGACCGGAACGCCTGCCATGACCATCGAGGAAGACACCACCATCTCCCTGGTCAATCGGGAATTTGAAATATTGAGCGGCTACACCAAAGAAGAGATCGAGGGCAAGAAGAGCTGGCAAGAGTTTTATGCCGGAGCTAAACTTACCAACATGATCAGCTACCACCACCTTAGAAGGATTGATCCTGATTCCGCTCCCAAGCAGTACGAGACAGAGTTCATAACGAGGACAGGTGCCGCCAGGCAGGTCGTCATAACCGTTTCCGTGGACCCCGGCACGAAACAGATCATCGCCTTTATCTTGGACATCACCGAGCTCAAGCAGGCAGAAAATGCGCTGCAGGAAAGCCATGCGAGGCTGGTGAAAACCTTTGAACAGACCGTGGAAGCCCTGGTATCTATAGTAGAAATGAGAGACCCCTATACGTCCAGCCACCAGGTCAAGGTAGCCAGCCTGGCGTGTGCCATCGCTGCCGAGATCGGCACGCCAGCGGAGCGGATCGGTGCCATCAGAACGGCGGCCATGCTTCACGATATCGGCAAAATTTTCGTGCCACAGGAAATCTTGAACAAGCCCGGCACCCTGAACGCCTTGGAATGGTCTTTTGTCAAGACCCATGCCGAGGCCAGCTACGTGATCTTGAAAAACATCGAATTTTATCTGCCGATCGCCGAGATTGTCCGGCAGCACCACGAGCGGCTGGATGGATCCGGCTACCCGCGGGGATTGTCAGGAGACAGCATTCTCAAGGAGGCCAGGATCCTGGCCGTGGCCGACGTGGTGGAAGCGATGGCCTCGCACCGCCCCTACCGCGCGGCTTTGCCGTTGGAAACAGCGTTAGAAGAGATCAGCAGCAAGAAGGGGCTGCTCTACGACGCCGAGGTGGTGGATGCCTGTCTGAGGCTCTTCTTGGAAAAAGGTTTTGCCGATCAGTTTGGCACTAATCAAGAGAGCATGCACTAAGCATGGCGACCCGGGCAAACCGACCCTTGAACCAGGCAAAGAAACAGATAGGCAGAGCCCGGCAGATCCAGAGGCCGGACGCCGACGATAAAAACTTAACGGAACGTTGACCTGATGCGTTGAAGATATCTAGCCTGTCTCCCAAGTTCAAGGAGAATGGAGGGCAACGGCATAAAAAAGCCCATCAAGGTTTTAATCGCGAAGGATTCAGAAGATGATGCGGCCCTGTTGATTGAGTCATTGCAGCATGGTGGCTTTGATCCGGCCTACGAAATAGTGGAGAAGCCTAAAACGATGGCCGACAACCTCAACCAGCAGTCATGGGACGTCGTGATTTCGGATCGCTCGATGTCGGCGCAACTCCTGGACAGCGCCAACGATTCCATCATCCTGCACGACTTCGAGGGCATAATCCACTACGCCAACGATGTCGCCTGCAGGCTCTATGGCTACACCAGGGAGGAACTGATGCAGAAGAGAGTGTTCGACCTGGCTGTCGGGGAATCTACCGAAGAAAATCAATTCAGGCTCAACGAACTGAAAACCAAGGGGAGCATTATATTTGATGCTGTCTTCGGTAAGGATGGCGCTCTCACTCCGGTGGAGATCAACGCCAAGGTCCTAGAAGTGGGAGGCAGACAATTGGTGATGAGCGTGGCTAGAGACATCACCGAGCGCAAACGAATGGAAAAGGAGTTGCAACTTTCAGAGCAAAAATACCGAACGATCTTTAATTCTACCGGAACGGCTTCCATAGCCATTGAGGCAGACACTACTATATCCCTTATAAACAGGGAGTTCGAAATCATGAGTGGCTATTCCAAAGAAGAGACCGAGGGCAAGAAGAGCTGGAAAGAGTTTATTGTCGGCGATCGCCTTGCTGAAATGGTCGGATACCACAACCTGAGAAGGACTGATCCGGATTCCGCGCCAAAGCAGTATGAAACAGAGTTCCTCACGAGGAAAGGCGGTATCAGGCAGGTCATTGTCACCGTTTCCATGATCACTGGAACGAGCCAGAGCATTGCTTTTATACTGGACATAAGCGGGATCAAGCAGGCAGAGGAAGCCACCAGGCAGAGCGAGTCCAACTTTCGCACCCTGTTCGAGGATGCTCCGATAGGGGTGGCAACGTCCAGGACCGGTAGGATGCTGACGGCCAACCGGGCCTGTCTCGCTATGTTTGGATATACAAGCAACACCGAGATTGCGGGGATATCGCTCCTCAAGCATATAGCGCCCCAGTGCCACAGTCAGGTCGAGGTCTATTTAAATGCGATAGTAAGGAGTGGAGAGCAGGGAAAAGAGGCGCCGAGTAAGCTCGAAACAGTCGGGTTGAGGAAAGATGGCTCGCAATTTCCCTTTGAGATAGAGACGGCCAATATAGAACTGTCAGATAGGCCGACGATCATTGGATACTTTACGGACATCACCGAACGCAAGATAACGGAGGAAGAGCTCCTAGCTAGCGAGGAAAGATACCGGACTGTCTTTGACATTAATAAAACTGCCATGGTGATCTCCGAGGAGGATATGACCATCTCTCTGATCAATGCGGAGACTGAAAAGTTCATCGGCTATTCCAAAGAGGAAACAGAAGGCAAGATGAAATGGACAGAACTTATTCCCGACGGCGACCGGGAGAGAATGGCAGAATATCACCGCCTGCGGAGAATTGATCCGGACGCTGTGCCAAAAGAATATGAGTGGAGGTTAATTTCGAAGAACAGAGGCATAAGGGATGTCTCCATGCTTGTCGCCATGATTCCGGGAACAAAAAAGAGCGTGGCGTCTTTTCTGGATGTCACCGATCGCAAAGAGGCAGAGAGAAAGATCCAGGCTGCCAACGAGCAGCTGGTGAGACTAGTCAGAGAACTTGAAGAGAGAAACGCGGAGACGAGCCAGTTGAGTGAAATGGGCGAACAGTTCCAAAGCTGCCAAAACACCGAGGAAGCCTGTGCCATCGGCGCTCAGTATATCCAGAAGTTATTCCCGGACTATACAGGCGCCTTATGCATGATTAACCCGTCAAGGGATCTGGTCGAAGCGATTGAAATGTGGGGAGATCCGGCTCCGACCAGCAAAGTGTTCGATCTCACGGACTGCTGGGCACTGAGGCGTGGCCGGCCACAGCTGGTTGACGACGCCCACCCGGGAGTACTGTGCGGGCATATTACTGGCTCGCAAGCCGGCCAATATCTCTGTGTGCCCATGATGGCCCACGGTGAAGCTTTGGGAACACTGCACTTGTACCACACTACGCCTGAGCTGGATCAACAGAGATTGACGGAAAGACTATACAGTGAGCACAATATCCAACTGGCCATGGCCATAGCCGATCAGATCGCCCTCGCTCTGGCCGACCTGAAACTACGTGAAAAACTTCGCCAGCAGGCAATCCGCGACATCCTGACCGGCGTATTCAACCGGCGCTATATGGAAGAAACCCTGGAAAGAGAGTTGTGCCGGGCGGAGCGCAATAAGAGTTCGGTGGGAGTTATCATGTTAGACATCGACCACTTCAAGGAATACAACGACATCCTTGGGCACGCCGGAGGAGATGCTTTGCTCCATGAATTGGGGGGAATGCTGAATAAAAGCATCCGTGGGGGAGACATCGTCTCTCGCTATGGAGGGGAGGAGTTTCTAGTCGTGCTCCCTGATGCCACTCTGGAAATCACCAGGAAGCGGGCCGAAGAACTTCGTCAGGCTGCGAAAGGCCTTCAGGTATACTACCTGGATAAACCACCGTGGAAGATCACCCTCTCCCTCGGAGTCGCCGCCTTCCCTGAGCACGGCCGGACTATTGAAGAGATTTTAAAAAGTGCCGATACCGCCCTCTACCGCGCTAAAAAAGAAGGGCGCGACCGGGTGGTTGTTGCGTGAATTGCCAATACACCAATATGTTACAGAGGGAGGGCCCTTCCTCTTTTTTGAACGGCAACATCTGGTCATCCTGCAACGGTATCCTAATTCTGTAAACATTGCAGAATTATTAAGACATAGTATAATTATACCAGTATTTAACTAGGGATTCAGTGGCATGCGTTATATGTAAAATTGGATGTCCGAAAAAAAGACGGGTTGATCAGTGAATCATCGGTGTTCGGTTAACATATGTCCAGCGAAGGCTGGCGAGGTCAGCAGGAGTTAGTCCTGCCGGGGTAATAGCCAAAGCCCCGTAGCTCGGATGGCAGCGCTCTTGGGAAACTGATTGTGCTGGAGTCTATCGACAGGGTCCCTAAGTGAAAACTGATGTAAATCATTGCCAGGCTACAAGATAGCAGGCCTTTACGTTATGGCAGCCATAATGACCTTGTAGCGTAAGTTATGACAATAAAATGATACATTTTGTATCTAAAAATACATTAGATATGTATATACGGCGCATAATGAGTTATAATAGGAAAGAAGGGGGTGTGCCATATGCAAGAATTTACTGTCCGTATTCACAAGGCAGTGCTTGATAACTTCAAAAACGTAGAGCATGGAGTCATGGATTTTGCTTGCAACAAAAATCAGGATTACTTTGAGCATAGATCCGATATTTTAGGTATATATGGGCAGAACGGTTCAGGGAAAACAGCGTTCATCCAGGCCCTGGACATCTTAAAAACTCTGCTGACTGGCAACCGGCTTCCAAACGATGTTGCGAATTATATTACGGTTGGAGAAGATAGCGCTCGCTTTATGTACGAGTTCAGCATAGCCAACAATACGTCTCTCTATAAAGTCATATATGAGTTCACGTTGCAGAAGATGGATCCTGCTCCCACTGATGAAAATGACCGGGATCAGAATCCTACAATTGTAGCTTCAGAAAAGCTGAGCTATTACCGTTATCAGGATGATGTGTGGAGTAGACCACAAACCTTGATAGAGCAAAATTATTTTGATAAAGCGATCTTCAAGCCAAAGGCTAGATTGATAGGATATACCCATAACGACCAGAACATTATTGATGAGTTGCGCGTAGCTAAAAAATATACCGCCAAACTTTCCACGTCGTTCATCTTCTCAAAAGAAGTCTATGCACAGCTTGTAAAAAATTGTTCAGACGAAGTTTTTAAGGATGTTATTTCTGCTCTTGTAGCCTTTGGGCAGACCAACCTGCACATTATTGACAATCGCAGCAATGGCCTTATAAATGCAAATGTAATACTACCCTTTAGCTTTAAGATAAATACAGACAAGTCTACTACAGCTATGGGAGTTATCCCTATTGCACTGGAACACCCGTCCTATATCCCTGAGAGTACTTACTCCATTATTAACGGCGTAATAAGCACTATGAATACTGTTCTATGCAAAATAATCCCTGGACTCTCTATTGAGCTAGGAAATCTGGGAAAGCAAGCTGCGCGGGATGGCAAAACGGAAGAGATTGTGGAGCTGTTCTCTATACGAGATAACAAGAAAATAGCGGTGAAATATGAATCTGATGGCATCAAGAAGATTATCTCTATTCTTCACATGCTCATCTACACGTACAATAATCCTTCTATGACGTTAGCAATAGATGAGTTAGATGCAGGGATATTTGAGTACTTACTAGGCGAGATGCTAAAAATCATCGAGGAATCCGGCAAGGGGCAGCTTATTTTTACTTCACATAATCTGAGGCCTTTAGAAGCGATCAGCAAAACGTCAATTGTGGTTACAACAACCAACCCCAAAAACAGATACTTTCGCCTAACAAATGTCAAAACTAATAACAATCTTCGTGATTTTTATTATCACGATATTGTGTTGGGTGGGCAGAAAGAATGTATATATGAACCGACCAATAGCTTTGCAATCGGTCGGGAGTTTAGATTGGCCGGTGAAGCTAATGCCCTCTAAGAAAATCATTCTGTTCATTGTAGAGGGAGTAACTGACCAAACATGCTTAGGATCTGTGTTGAGCAGATTGCTAGATAGCTATGAAATCAGGTTTGAGTTAATTAGGACAGATATTACAATTGCGAATGGTGCAGATACCGGCAATATTGTTTCTAGAATTGGTGATGCTGTGAAACACTTTTGCGGAAAGATTTATAAACGATCAGATATCTACGAAGTTATCCATCTGATCGATACAGATGGAGCTTATATTTCTGAGGAAAAAGTAATTTACGCTATAGCGTCAAAATTCGGTTGGATTTCTCTGCAAAGAGTTTTCCGGCCACTCGGATTCGATGTACCGCCGGACATCGGTAATGC
>Ga0224559_1000840_pt1 | contig 18344 bp, 19 predicted proteins | sample 714S33034metaG_FD_180676 | JGI IMG/M metagenome (GOLD analysis project Ga0224559, IMG submission 180676) | Peat soil microbial communities from Stordalen Mire, Sweden - 717 S3 30-34 | ecosystem: Environmental > Terrestrial > Soil > Wetlands > Peat | place: Sweden: Norrbotten County, Stordalen... | reverse complement strand
GAAGATCCCGCGTCAACCTTGGCCGTGTCGCTGGCAACTCCGTGGGAGATGTCGATCAAGACCTCTATCGGCAGGCTGGATGCTGCGGATATTGTCGACGATTTCGAATCGATCATGACGCGGGGACGGTTCAATCTGCTTGTGCCGACCGTGGTGCAGGTGATCCGCAGCGGCCGGCTGCCGTGGTACCACCGCGATCCATTCGACCGCCTTCTAGCGGCCCAAACGCTTGAGCTCGGCTGGAGCCTGCTGAGCAAGGATGCCGTGTTCGACGCATACGGCGTCAGGCGCTTGTGGTCGTGAAGCGAAACTGAAATAGAAACTGAGTTTTCCCTTAGCAGCCCGTGGTGGAAGTCGAGAGGGCCGAAAACCATCCCTCAGGGGCTAAAGCCCATCGTTTCTTATCAACCATTTACGGCACGACTGAAGTCGTGCCCTTTCAAAACCCGACTTTCACTACGGACTGTTAGACAGGAGTCTCTTTGCCCAAGTATCGCAGATCGGTTGTGCCCAGGGAGGCTGGCGCCGCGGCGCTGCCGCTGGTGGCCATTGTGGGCAGGCCCAACGTGGGCAAATCCACGCTCTTCAACCGTCTCACCCGCAGCCGGCGTTCAATTGTGGGTGACGAGCCCGGCATCACCCGCGACCGCATCTACGGGGAATATGAGTGGGCGGGACGGGAGTTTCGCGTTGTCGACACGGGCGGCATTGTGCCCGACGATCCGGAGCTAATTCCGACGGAGATTTACAACCAGGCGAAGGTGGCGCTGGAAGAGGCGGACGCGCTGGTGCTGGTGGTAGATGCGCGGACCGAGCTGGCCAGTCCCGACTACGACCTGGTGCGGATGCTGATCCGCGGCGGCAAGCCGGTGTTTCTGGCGGTCAATAAGGTCGAAGGCGAGGCGATGGCGTTCGCGGCGGAGAACTTCCGCCAGTTGGGAATGCGCAATGTGTTTCCCATCAGCTCGGAGCATGGGCTGGGGATCGGCGACCTGCTGGATGCGATTTCGGAGGCGATTCCGGCGCCGGCGGAGGAATTGGCCGCAGTGGCGAATGGCGCCGATGACCTTCACGAGGCTGTTGGCGAGGCTGATGAAGTTGAACTGGACGAACTTGCTGAAGGATTGCTGGGTCCAGAGCCTTCGCCGGATGCGCAGGGCCCAGATGAGCAAGGCTTGGATGCGAAGCACAACCGGACGCACGGAGAGTTTGAACAGCACGAGACTTCGGTGGCCATTATCGGACGGCCCAACGTGGGGAAATCGACGCTGCTGAATGCGCTGACGGGGACTTCGCGGGCTATCGTTTCGCCCGTCGCCGGCACCACGCGCGACGCAGTGGATGAGGTGGTGGAGTTCGAAGGCAACCAACTGCGCTTTGTGGACACGGCGGGCATTCGCCGCAAGGGCAAGACGCACCTGATGGCCGAGAAGATGAGCGTGGTGATGGCGCGGCGGCATCTGGAGGCGGCGGACGTGGCGCTGCTGGTGATCGACGCTACGGATGGAGTGACGGCTGCCGACGCCACCATCGGCGGCTATGCGCACGAGAGCGGGCGCAGCGTGATCATCCTGGTGAACAAGTGGGACGCGGTGACAACTGGGCGCACAGACGGCAAGCCGCCGGCCGATCGCGAGATATTCGAGAAGCAACTGCGCTCGGTGCTGAAGTATCTGAGCTATGCGCCGGTCATATTTCTTTCCGCGCTTGAAGCGACCGGCCCCGGAGCGAAAAAGCTGCTGCGGGTGCTGAACGAGGTAGTGGCTGTGGCTGCCGAGCGGCGCAAGCGCGTTTCGACGGGGCAGATGAACCGGTTCCTGGAGAAGATCGACTTTCAGCGCGCGCCGGTGCCCATGGCCAACCGGCTGCGCATCTTCTACATGACGCAGGCTGCCGTTGCGCCGCCGACGTTTGTGCTGTTTACCGATCGCGACGTGAAGCTGCATTTTTCTTTCGAGAGGTTCCTGGAGAACCAGATACGCGAGGCGTTTGGATTCAAGGGCACGCCGATCTGGTTCAAGGTGCGGGCGCGGAATGCGGAGAAGAAGGACGGATAGGCCAATATGTTTGCGGAGTTAGATCGATGCGGCCCTCCGGGACGCACACGCATGGCTGGCATGCTGTCCCAGGGTTGCGTCCGGCGCGGCGGACTTCACCCTGGGCTACTTTCGCATCTTCCCTCCGGGAAGACTTGGGCCTTCGTGTGTAGTTGGGCCAAAACGCCCTTCCGGGGCTGAAGCCCACGCTGATTCTGTTGGCTCTATGCGGGGGTTGAAACCCCCGCCTCCCTCCGAAAAGAGCGATCCAATCCATTAAATGCCGGGATCAAACAGCTAGGCGCGGGGTTTGGAGCGCATGAAGGGCTTCTCGAAGACACGATAGAAGGCGAAACTTATCAGCAGAATTATTGCTGTGCCGGGACCGGCGACGATCAGGAAGCCTGTTAGCTTGCTTAAGTGATAAGGCTGCACAAATAATTGCCAGATCAATTGCTGTAAGGGGAAATGAAGCAGATAGAGGGTGTAGGAAAATCCTCCGACCCAAACGATGGGCGGGAAGTTGGCGACGCGGCGGACGATGCTTTTCTGGCTGCGGGTTGCGGCGATGAGGAGGAAGGCGCTGGCGATGCCAACGAAGATATTGAGGACCGGTCCGGAAGAGAAATTGCCGGGGATTAGCCATAAAGCTCGAACGATCATGAGGGCGGCAATCACGGCTAACAACTTGAACTTCCAGTCTCTGGTTTTTGGTGCTTGCCTGGTTTCTCGAAAGGCCCTTATCGCCGCAAACATGCCGATCGAGAAGATGAACACAAACTCGGGGTTGAGCATGGCGATGAAATTGAAGTAGACGAGAACATAGAACGATGCCGCGAGGACGGCCGCGAGAGCGAGAACCGGGGCAATGCCCTTGCGCATCCAGATCCAGACGAGAAAAGGGAAGAGGATGTAGATTTGCGACTCTGTGGCCACCGACCAGAGCGGAGCATTGATCTCATAGGGAGCTGCTTGCAGATTCTGGACGAGAAAGATGTGGCCCAGGATTCCGCCGGCCGTGAGCGGCAGGGATTGGTCGTACATGGTGTGGGTGTGAGCTTTGAGAAAGCCCGCCGCGATGACGATGGAAAGCAACAGCGCGGCATAATACGGCGGCAGGATTCTGCGGATGCGGGCAATTGCAAACCCTTTTGCCCCGCCGCGCAGAGAGCCCGTGCGGAGAACGGGCATCATGAGACAGAAGCCGGAGAGGGCAATAAAAAAGGTCACGGAAAAGTGGCCGTAGATAAGCCAGCCGAAGAGAATGCTTTCGATCTTGCCGGGAGCGGAATCGGGATAAATGAGTGTCGGCCAGCTCTGCAGGTAGGCGTGATGGAAGACGACGAAGAGAGCAGCGAAGGCGCGCAGGCCGTCGAGATAATCGAGATGTTCTTTCCGAGTTGAGGGTTCAGGGGCTGGCTGAACCGATTGCGAATCGCCGGACATCCGTGTACCCCGCAGATTAAGCACAATTCACGCAGTGTAGTGAGTCGTGTTTGCTCATGAATTGAATCCAATCTTATCGCGCTGCTTCGGGCAGGCTGCTACTTCTGCTGTTGCGACGGCGGTTCGGCGGGAGGAATGCCGGAAGACGCGTCAGCGATTTTGGTGATGTGGACGGTGGTCTCAGTCTCGGGAACGGTGCCGTCGTTGACTTGCACTTCCAGCGGTTTTCCTAGGATGAGAATGCGCTGCACGGCCTTTCCGCGCGCGGGGACTATGAGGCGCACGGTGACGGAGTTCGATGCGGCGCGCGCGGTGACGGGAACCTCGCAGGATGCGTAGCCGCTGTTGGACACATCGACGGCTACGAGCCAATTGCCGGCCTCAGCCGTGGCGGGAAAGACGCCGTCGATCCTGAGGTCGGGCAGGCCTTTGTCGGCGTCGACCCAATCATTGAAAAACCAGGCAAGGTCGCGGTGGTCTCCGGACTGCTCGAGAAGTTTTTCGAAGGAACGGCGGCCAGCGTTTTCGGCGAGATCGTAGGCGCGGAGGGCGGCGGCGAGCGCGGGGTCGCCGGCAACGTCGCGCAGCATCCACAGCACGTAGGCGGCCTTGGTGCGGTAATAAACCGGCGAGATGGCAGCCCCCAGGGGCTGGCCTGCACTTTCGCCGGGGCTCTCGGGCTCGGCGAGCGCCAATGCGGGGCGCGAGGCTTCGAGTGCAGCCAGGGCCTGACTGCGTCCGCGCCGATTTTCAACCCAAAGCGTGCCTATAAAATGCGCCACACCTTCGTCAAGCCAGGCGGGCGGCGACTGGGTGGAGGTATGAAGAAAGGCGTGCGTGAGCGCGTGGGCGAGAATGGCATCGAGCTGGTCCGGATTGGCTGGGCGAATGGCTGTTGCCAGCAGCGCACCGGTTTCAAAGGGAGCGTCCTGCGGGTCGGGCAGGTCGAGCAAGGTGAGCTGCGAGCGGGGAGTCTGGCCCAGCCAGCGCTGCAGCAGAGGCGTAACCGCGGTTGCGGCGGTGGTCCAGTCATCGACGGCCGATTCGTCTTCAGGGAGTGCCCAGACGGTGGCGTTTGCGGTGGGGTGGGACTTGCGAATGGCGACAAAGAGGCTGGGCGCTTCAAATCCAAGAATCGCGCCTTCGAGGCTGGCCGTGGCTACGCCGGCGACTTCCTGGGTCTGGTCCAGATCCTGGTCTGGAAGAGGGTCTGGTCCCTTGACTTCAGTGACGGTGAGTGCGGCGGGATGACCGTCGATGAGGGCCACGGTCGGAGCTTGGCCGTGGGGGAATTCAACGGTGAGGCGGAGGCGGAAATGCGCGCCGGAGAGGCGGAGCTTGTGTTCGCCGATCTCGTCGAAAAGGCGCGCGCCGTCGCCCAGGATTACAGGCACGCTGGAGACCGGGTACCAGACCACGTTGCCAAAGCCGCGGAGGCCGGTGAAAGGGACGCCGATCTGGTCCCAGTCCGAGTGCAGCGCAACTTCGGCGGGCGTGCCGATGGTGAGCAGGCGCTGGGCGGAGGGAGCGATGACGCCGGAATAGGTGACGTCGAGCTGAAAGCTCGAACCCGGCGCGAGCGGCGGGGCGAGGGAGACAGCGGCTTCGTGCAACTGGCCGGTATGGTCGGCGTCGGAGTTGAGCGTGGCAACTGGGAAGGTAACGTCTTTGGCGTTGACGCGAATGCGTTCCCAGTTGAGCGATGAAGAAAGCTGCAAGGGGATGCGGGCGAGCGAGGCTTTGCCGTCGTTGCGCACAGTAATGAGGGCGCGGACGGCGATATGCTGCTCGACGGTGCGCAGATGCACGTCCAGGTCGAAATCGGTGAAGGTGACGGCCTGGCGGTCGGTGTCCTCGGCGGAGGGTGCCGCCGCCGGTTGGGCTGAGGGGCGGGCTGCGGGAAGGCTGGATTGCTCGGTGACCTGGCCATTTTCGTCGATTGAGCGGGAGAGGATGACCTTGCCTTTGGGCTGGGTGGTGCCGGGTTCGGCTTGCAAAGGCGGAGTGGGAGTTGCGGTTTGGGCGGATGCGGGAGAGATCGCGACAAGCACGGCAACCGCGGCCAGAACCCCAGCCATTGAGAACTTCATGAGCCCAGGCCTTTCTGCTTTCTCGGTTTGGACGCTGGCGCAGCGGCAGGGCGAGCACCGTCTTGCCCGCGCGCGGCGTTGCGGCGCTGGCGGAAGGCTTCGTAGAGCACAACCGCGCCGGCCGCGGAGACGTTGAGCGAGCTGACGCCTCCAGCCATGGGAATGCGGAGCAGGTGGTCGCAGGTGCGGCGGACCAGATCGTGGAGGCCGGCGCCCTCGCGTCCCAATACGATGACACAGTTGCCGGTGAGGTCGAATTGATCGTAGTCGGTGGTTCCGCGTTCATCGAGACCGACGATCCAGAGATTCTGGCGTTTGAGCTCTTCGAGGGCGCGCACGAGGTTGACTACGCGGGCGATGCGCAGATGTTCGGCGGCGCCGGCGCTGGCCTTGACTGCTACGGGGCTGAGGGGTGCGGAACGGCGTTCGGTGAGGATGACGCCGTCGACACCTGCGCCATCCGCTACGCGCAAAAGAGCGCCCAGGTTTTGCGGGTCTTCGACGCCGTCGATCGCCAAGAGCAGACGGGCAGTGCCTTTTTGTGACGCGGATGGGCCGGCGGTGAAAAGATCCTCGATGGCGAGAGACTCCGCGGGGCGAACCAGGGCCACGACACCTTGATGCGCAGGAGTCTGGGCCAGCAGCGTCAACTGCTCGCGCGACTCCTGGCGAACCCGGACGCCGGCCTGGCGGCATAGGGCCACCAGCTTTTCAAGACGGACATCATTGCGTTCGTTGGCTACCTGCACGTGGTCAAAGCGGCGCTTGCCGGCCCTGAGCGCCTCCTCGACCGGATGCAGACCGTAGAGAACTTCCATGAGGGATAGTGTAGTTGGCTGGCCCGCCCCCAGTTTGCAAAAGCCGCTACGACGACAGCTTTGCGCTGACCAGCCGGTTCAGGCTTATGCTTTGCTCCGCGGCTTCCAAGGCCAGCGACCGATGCACCTGCGGCGGAATGCGCACGCGAAACGCGCCGCTGTAGTGCTTCTCGGCCAATGGAGTGGGAATCGGCTCCCCCGAAGCTTTCATATCGCGCACAACATCGCGCACCATTTTGCGAATTCCGGCAAGCGCGGCTTCGGGAGTGGGGGCGAGCCAGGAAAGAGACGGGAATTCGACGCACAGGCCGGCGTGTTCTTCGTCTTCCGCAGACCAGGTGACGCGATAGGTGTAATGGTCAGTCTTCATTTTCTGCCTTGACATGTCTTTCGGCTTCTATCTCTTTCATTCTCTCGATGGCCGACAGCACTTGACGAACTTGGTATGCCTTCGCCTTTCCTCTGTCTTGTTGAATGTTGACGCGCGGATCGCCGGGCCAAGGAGTCTTGAAGACGGCATGACTGGTTCCGCGCTGCCGAGGCTCGCCAAAATACTCAACGCACAGTTTAAACAGGTCGGCGAATCGTACATTTGCCGGTGGGCACCGCATTGCTTCGAGAATCTTCTTCGAAGTCGCCACTCAAGTTATGGTATCACTATTGGCCCCACTTCAGCGAGCCTCTTTCTTTATCGCCAGAGGGCCGCTTTCCTGAGTTGAACGCCAAACACCCGGTCCGCATTCCATTCCTTAGTGCGGGCGACCGGGCAGGACGAAATGCTCGGCGCAGCGGGGCTCGTAGAAATCGCCGGCCATGATGATGGGGCTGTCGTAGGAAGCCGGTTTGCCGTCCACCAGGCGCTGCGGGTAGATGGCCTTGGCGCCGCAACTGCAATAGGACACGAGCTCGGTGATATTTCCGGCGTACATGCGCACCAGCAAGGAGAGATCGATCATCTCGCCGAAGGGCATTCCGCGAAAATCGAGTTCGAGCCCCGCGACCATTACATCGTAGCCCGACTCAAGCAGGCGCTTGGTGAACAGGAACAGATCCTGGACAAACTGGCCCTCGTCGATGGCGATACATTCGACACGCTTGCCGATCTGCTGTTCCGTGACCGCCAGGATGGGGAGAACCGACCAGGGATTCGCGGACTGGAATTCGATGGCTTCCATTCTTCCGCAGCCGTTCCGGTTGCGGCTTTCGACCAAGCCGGCCGCGGCTTTGGTGTCTTCGCTGGGCTTGAAAAGCATGACGTACTGCTTGGCGTACTGGCGGCGTGTTTCGATTCTGCGCAGCAGTTCGGCGGTCTTGTTGCTCCGCATTGGCCCAACGATCAGTTCCAACTTGCCTAGCACGGTTGTCTCCGACATTTTCCGGTCTTCATTGTCGCGCGAAGGACTTGGTTGCCGCCAGACGTTTTTTCTGTCTTGATGGAGCGCGCGGCAGGTTGAATACTTAGGTTAGCGGGCCGGCCCTAAAGGCCAGGAGAATTTGATTTCTTTCAGGGGGTAAATTCCCCTACTTCCTCCGCAGTCTTCGATTTGCAATTCTGGCGCTACAAAGAAACAAGATTCCGATTCGTCCGCAAGTTGAACAATCCAAATGGAGATACGGCGTTCATCTCAATGTAGCAAGTTAGCCCCCGTTGAAGCGGGGATGGCGAGTTGGCAAGTTAGCGGCCGTATCGTCAAACGTAGTTTCATCGCTTCGTGGGTCGGCAACGCCGGCGGGAACTAGAAGGACTATGAGCCCATCCAAGATTAAGAGCTTTACCGCTGTGCTTGAGCCGCTCCAAACGGGGCTTGGCTGGGTGGTGGCGCGGATTCCGTTCGACGTTGATAAGGCTTGGCCGGCGCGCAAGGGTGTACGTGTGCGCGGCGAAATATTTTCCGCAAACAGCAAAGGGCCTGTTGCGAAGAGCCAAAGTGAGGGACTGGCGTTTCGGACTTCGCTGATGGCCAATGCGGGTGTGGCGGGGCATTTTCTGCTGGTGAACAGAAAGATGCAGGCAGCGATAAAGGCAAAGGTTGGGTCGAGGGTTCGGATTCGGCTGGAACCGGATATGGAGGAGCGTCCGGCGGTGGTGCCGGCGGAGCTGGCGCAGGCGCTGAAGGGCGATCGACGGCTGCGCAAGTGGTTTGACGGGCTCAACTACTCGATGCGCAAGGCGATCGGCGACTGGGTGAATGAGCCGAAGAGCGCGGCCAGCCGCGAGCAGCGCGCCGAAAGGATGGCCGAGCGGCTGCTGCTGACGCTGGAGGGTGAAACGAAGGTACCGCCGATTCTTCATGCGGCCTTTCTGCGCCAACCCCAGGCGCGCATGGGTTGGGAGGCCATGACGGCCACACAGAGGCGGAATCATCTGCTGGGGATCTTTTATTATCAGGACGTTGAGGCTCGTGAACTGCGCGCGGCCAAAGCGATTGAGGAAGCTTTGCGGGTGGTACGGAGAAAGGCCGCATCCGCAACGTGACAATTCTTTACAATTTGATGCGGTTTTGCCCGCGACACGCGGCGCCGGGTGGCATCTAATTGAGGGAGATGACTACCGAAGCGACTGTTCACCCATTTTTCGCGCCAGCTTCCGCCGCCGCAGTTGAGGATCAAGTCCGGCAGGAGAGCCTTGCCGTTTCCGCCGGGCTGAAACGCCAGGACGTGGGCCTGCTGGACGAGCTGATCGTCCGCTACCAGCACCGGCTGATGCGCTATCTGCTTTATTTAACGAGCAATCGCGAGATGGCCGAGGATCTGTTCCAGGAGGTCTGGATGCGGGTGCTGGTGCGCGGCGCGCAGTTCAACGGGCAGGCGCGGTTTGACACCTGGCTGTTTACCATCGCCCGCAACCTGGTGATCGACATGCGGCGCAAGCGCACGATGGCCAGCCTGGACGAGCTGTTTGACGGCGGCAGCGAAGACGACCGCCCCATGAGCTTTGAGGTTGCCGCAGGCGAGCCGACGCCCTTCGACCGATTTTCAAACCTCGAAGACCGGGAACGGATTGCCGCGGCGCTGCTGCAGGTGGATGCGCTTCACCGCGAGGTACTGGTGCTTCGATTTCACGAAGAGATGTCATTGGAAGAGATTGCGAAAGTGACACGGGCGCCGCTTTCTACTGTAAAATCACGGCTATATCGGGGCATGGCCGCCATTAAGCCGAAGCTGGAACGCGGCCATCTTTGCTTGCAGGGGGCGGTGTGAACGCAGTGGGTCTGGTTGGCGACGCGACTGGCGACGGAAGTACCGGGCAGGACGCTAACCGCGAACTGCTGTCGGCGCTTGCCGGAAAGCAAGCCGGCTGGGACTGCGATGTAGCCCATCGTACCTGTCGCATTGTGAATGCGTCGCTGGGCGTGATGAAGGAGCAGAAGGCTGGGCGCAGGCGCGGCCGGTCAGTGGCCCTGGCAGCCGCGCTGGTGATTCTGCTGGTGCTGGGCCCGCTGGTCTGGTGGGCCGGCGAAACCCTGATTGAAGAGGAGCGGCTGACCGGGCTAACGGGCCAGTTGAGCCTGGGAATCTTCTTCCTGAGCGCGGCTATTCTCGCCTCCGCGCTACTTGCCGGCTGGCTTCGCCGCAAGTCCTGAACGAACCTGCACACACAAAGAACGCATGGCGCCGGGAGAGGCGCAACTTCCGGAATTGCTGTGCCGTCCATATAAATAGAGATTGAGCTGACCTTATTCTCTCGATATGCCCTCCAAAGGAGGGATTGCCTTATGCGCGAGCCACAATCCATAGCCGGCAACGAAGACGCACGGATGATTCCGGTGTGGTCGATCGTCGTTGCCGTCGTCACGTTTGTGCTCCTGGAATACTATTTCTTCTGGGTCTTGCCGCAACAAGAGCACCATCCGGCGCCGCTTGGATTTCACATTTACTTCAGCCTCTCCGGGGGCGTGCTGGTAGCGCTTTACTTCCTGATGGTGGGCTACATCAGCAGGGATGCGCCACGCCGGGCGATGAGTTCGCGATTCTGGATGTTGATTTGCTTTGTGATGCCGGGCGGGATCGGTGCGGTGCTTTACTTCCTGCTGCGGCAGCCTGAGGTGTCGCGGTGCCCGGCCTGTTCGACGCATGTGCAGAGCGACTTTCACTTCTGCCCTCAGTGCGATTACCGGCTGACCGCCAATTGCGGCAACTGCTACCGCACGGTGCGCGCTACCGACCAGTTTTGTACCCGCTGCGGTCATGAGCTGGCTAGCGATCACATGCCGGCGCGGTTGCGGGTGATGGCCGATTGAGGCGGAATTGACCGGGCGGCGCTGCCTTCCTACAATCGATGTTCCGGCCTGAATGTCTATATCCGCGCTCATTATCGACGACGAACAACTTGCCCGCGACGAGCTCAAGTACCTGCTTGACTCCGTGGGTGGCGTCAAGGTTGTGGCGCAGGGGACCAATGGGATCGAGGCCGTGGACCTGATCGAAGAGCACCGTCCCGATCTTGTTTTTCTGGATGTGCAGATGCCCGGCCTGGACGGCTTCGCCGTGATTCAACGGCTGATGGAGCGGGCCAGGGTGCGGGCGGATCAGGAACCGGGGCAGGAGGCTGAGCCGCTGCCGCAGATCGTCTTTGCCACGGCCTACGATCAATACGCAGTGCGCGCCTTCGACGTAAACGCGGTCGATTACCTGCTGAAGCCCTTCGATCGCACGCGCGTTGAGCAGGCCGTGGGGCGGGCACGCAGCAGGATAGCCGGCGGCCATTCGAATGCGGGCGGGGCGAACCAGCCGGCGGAATCCCAAGTGGAGACTCAACTCGACGCGTTGTTGCGCTTGCTCAACCGGCCGAACGGCGGATCGCGTACCCCTCAGCCGGCGAAACTGATCGTCCAGGCGCAGAGCCGGCTGCTCTTGGTAGATCAGGCCGATATCTGCTATGCGGCCATCGATGAGGGTGTAATTCGCGTTGTTACGCAGACGTTCGAGGGCCAATCCAAATGCCGAACGCTTGAGGAGTTGCTGGAACTGCTGGACCCGGCCGTGTTCTGGCGGGCGCATCGCGGCTTTGTGGTGAACATCAACCACATTCGCGAGGTGGTGCCGTGGTTCAAGTCCAGCTATCAGTTGCGCATGAACGACAAGCGGCAGACGGAGATTCCGGTGAGCCGCGCGCAGACCAAGCGGCTGCGCGAGCTGTTCAATCTTTAGCGGATTCCTGCTGATCCGCCATTGGCGGCTTCACGGAGGGCTGACCGGTTTTAGTCGTAACGCTCGAAGACAATCTGCTTGCGATGCCAGCCGTAGCCGGCGAGAAGTTCGCGCACGCCGGAGACCATGTTGTTAAGTCCGCAGATGTAGGCGCAGATGTCGAAGCTGAGTTCTTTGGCCGGGATCATCGGATCGACCGGGGGCTGCGGCAGCGGCAAACCCAGGCGCGCGGCGCGCTCTTCCACGATCCTGGCCACGTGGTCCTGCACGTAGCCGCGCAGTCCGGTCCAGCTCTCTTGCGCGCGGCTCAGCGTGGGCAGGTAGTGGAAGTTCGGCTTGCGCAAGGCGAGCGCTTCGAATTCTTCGTGATAATAAACATCGGTCTCGTAACGGGTGCCGTAAACCAGCCAGATCTCCTTGCCGTTGCTCCGGTCCTCGCCATTGGCCGGAAACAACCATTGCAAATAGCCGCGCATCGGCGCCACGCCAGTGCCGGTAGCCACCAGGATCGAATCGGTGATCGGCTCATGCAAAATAAAGTGCCCGTGCGGCCCGTGCACCTGGATCTCGGCGCCGATGGGCAGGTCGGGCAGATCGGCCAGATGGTTGGAAAAGAAACCTTCCTCCACACGGTTCACGCACAGCTCGAAGCGGTTGCCGTTGGCCGCCGAGGCCAGCGAGTAGGCGCGGGTCTGCTGTTTGCCGTTCTCGTCCTGGGCCACGGCCGAGACGAACTGGCCAGCGGAGAAGGCAAAGCTTTCGAGCTCGTCGAGGACGAACTCGAAGTGGTAGCACTGGGCCGGCTCGGAGATGCAGTCTTTTCGCTCAAGGCGAGCGGTGTACGTTTCACGTGCCAAGGGAACTCCGCAGGGGAATCGGATTAAGCCCGCAAGGGGCTGTAGCGAGTATCGCCAGTGGAGGGCGGAAGTGGCAAGCCCCGGCGCAGGCTATTCCGTTCGGAGCCTGAGCGCAGTCCGTCCTGGGACGAGCGCTCCCACTCTATAATTGACAGGGAGCCGGACGAGATCTTCGCAGGGCTCTTACGCTTATATCCGCATTCTGAGGGATTCATGGCCGCATTGATCGAAGCGATAACTGTCAAGCGCAAGATGGTCTTTGAGTTTGAGAACACTCCGTATTACTGCCTGGAAGCCGAGGTTTCAACGCCCACCGCCCGCGGCGGCCAGACGCTGGTCCGCCTGAAGATGCGCAATCTGATTACTCGCGCCGTCTTCGACAAGACCTTCAAGGCTGGGGAGAAGTTCAAGGAGCCGGACCTGGAGATGGTCGAGGCTTCGTATCTGTATAGCGATGGCGAGGGGTCCTACTTTCTCGATCAAGAGAGCTTCGATACTCACACGCTGACCAGCGGAATGGTTGGGGACGCATTGGATTTTCTGGTCGAGGGCGCGCTGATTCAGTTGCACAAGTTCAACGGCAACCCGATCGGCCTGCAGTTGCCGGAGAAGGTCGAGCTCGAAGTTACTTATACGGAGCCGGGCGCGCGCGGCGATACGTCGGGGAATGTGACCAAGCTGGCGCGGCTCGAGACTGGGCTCGAGATCAAGGTCCCGCTCTTCATTCAGGAGGGCGTGAAGGTGAAGGTGTTTACGGAGACGCGGGAGTTCGCGGGGCGGGCGTGAGGGGATTTCATTGATTCCCAGGTCTCGGAATCGAACCCCTTCGACAAGCTCAGGGCAGGCTCTGGGGCGCCCGGCGGCAGCAATTCTAAATGGGGGAGTTCGATCCGCCCTTCCAGGGCGGATGACTCTCTCTTTGCCTCTTACCCAGGGCTGCGCTGCGCTTGCCCTGGGCTATTCTCGATGGCTCCCTACGGGAGCAGACCAATGCGCTGCTCATCGGATGGCCGATGTCGCGATCCATTTAGAGCTGCTGACCCGGCGGTCCTATGTTTGGTTGCAACGGCCGTCACGGCGTAAGATGAACCTGCTCAACCACAAGATGCCATGACAGCGGCTTGCCTTCTCATGGAAGCGCCCAACGCGCTCCCGTCCGAAAGGTTCATCTTGATGACCTTGGGGGAGAACCATCCATGGCGAGAAAGAGAGCCGTAGCACGGGCCATCGCGCGGGCGATTCTTCCCGATTTTGCATTCGAGAGACTGCTGGCAATTCGATCGCGGGGATTTCACTTCAGGCCAGCTCCGGCAATCGCAGCCGCTGCAGCGGCCTCAGTCACCTCATCCAAGACGCCGGCTTTTTCGCTCTCGATGATGCCGTGGACCTTCTTCCCCGATCTTCCCTTCGAAGAACAATTGGCCAAGGTAGCCAAGGCGGGCTATACCAACGTCGAGTTGGTGGGCGAATACCGCGACTGGTCAGCGAAGGATTTTGCCCGCGCGAATGCCGCGCGTAAGCGGCATGGCATCCTAATTGACGCGGTTGCCGGACTGGATCACGGCGTGGCCAACCCGGATACGCGCGATGCCTTCCTGGCCGAACTTACCCAGGCGCTTGTTCCCATGGAGACGCTTGGCTGTGCGGCGATGATCGTGCTCTCCGGCAACGCGATTCCGGGGCTCGCCCGCGACGTGCAGCACCAGAGCTGCATTGAGACGCTCAAGCAGGCCGCTGCCTCGATCGATGGGAAGCAGATCGATGGCCAGCCGGTGCGGCTGCTGCTTGAAAGCATCGATCCCGAAGAGAATCCGGAGTGCTTTCTCACCACAGCCGAAGAAGCGATTGCAGTGGTGCGCGCGGTCAATCATCCCCAGGTGCAGATTCTCTACGACCTCTATCACGAGCAGATCGCCGAAGGCAATTTGATTGTGAAGCTGGAAAAGCACATTGACGCGATCGGCCTCATTCACGTGGCCGATGTCCCTGGCCGGCATGAGCCCGGCACCGGCGAAATCAACTACAACAACATCTATCGCAAATTGGTGGAGCTGAACTACCACGGCATTGTGGCCATGGAGTTCAAGCCAACCGGCGATCCGGTACTCGCGCTGCGCGCGGCAAAGGCAGTTGCGCTGAGCCAGGTTTGACGGGGGCGAGTGGCCCAGGCCTGCCCCGTCCAAGATGGTTGGATGCCCCATGTCTAGATTCTGGGACATGGAATATAGGTTGTTGGCGCCAAGGGCGAAGATTCCTCAAAGAAAACCTACTCCGCCGTCACAGATTTTGCCAGGTCTCTTGGCTGGTCGACGACGCAGCCGCAGCGGACGGCAGCTTGACCTCTGTGCGGCAATGCCGCATACTCCATTCGTGAGCATCCAGATGTTGACGGTCGTCGAGACCAGCGCCTTTGCCCGGAGGGCGGAGAAATTGCTCACTGCGGAGGAGCGGGAGGATCTGCTTTTTTATCTCGCGACTCACCCGGAGCTGGGGGATGAAATTCCGGGTACGGGCGGGGTTCGCAAGCTGCGGTTTTCCGCCAAGAGCAGAGGCAAGTCTGGGGGGTACGGGTGATTTATTACTTCTTCGACGGGGAGAATCCCCTCTATGCGATTCTGCTCTATGGCAAGAACGAACGGGCAAATCCAACGTCAGAGCAAAAGAGAGCGGTTTCGGGATTTGCCGAGACGGCCAAGGCAGCCGCCAAGGCACGGAGGACAGACAATGAAGCGAAGAAACATTGGTGATGAGCTTGTCGAGGCAATGCGCGAAGTTGCTGCAATCGCCCAGGGTGAAGCGCAACCGGCTGCGGTACACCAATTTCCGCTTTCACTCGACGTGGATGTGAGAGCTGTGCGGGTAGGTACCGGCCTTAGCCGGGCTGAGTTCGCGCGGCGATTTGCCCTCGATGCTCGCGCGTTGCAGGATTGGGAGCAGGGCAGGCGGCGCCCAGACCGTGCCGCGCGGGCGTACCTGACAGTAATAGCCCGCCATCCAGAGGCTGTAGTCGACGCTTTGGCTGGATGACACTTTCATTCTTGTCGTGCAATGTTGGAGGCATACAACATAATCTCGAACTCTCTTCAGCGTAAATTCTTGATTTGACTGGCCCTTGCTCCTGCTATTTCGGTCCCAATATCCCGGACAGAATTTGCGGGACCGCCTACTCACGATGCTGATAATCAAACAATAACCCGAACAATCGAGCAACGGCTTTTCGTTCTCGCCGGACCCAAGTCAGCTCGGGTCCGAAAACCCTGAAACTGGATTCCGTAATCGGCGGCCACTATAGATCTGAATACCCTCCGAGAATGCAAATTCAGAGGGATCTGCCTCAGCTCGCGCCGGAGCGTACTACGGCCAGTCTTTACCGACAGGTAATCTCCGAGGAAGAATCGGCTGCGCACCACAACTTTCTTCATAGACATAAATGGACCATATTTGAAGCGCCCGCACGTTTGAACTGGTTCACAAGCGACGATCCTGTTATCTGCCTGAATTATCGATCCGAGTCCGATTACGACTTCAATGGTGGCTGGGGTCGTGAGCGAGCAAAAATCCTCTTTCCTCTAAGCCCACGCCATCTTATGTTTACAGAAATCGGTACAAGCTCATACCCGAGGCGGGTTCCATCTCGTTATCGCGCCAGATTAATTCGACGCATGATCGCCGAACATGCTCATCGAAGCATTTACACTCAGTCAGAGGATAACAAGGTTCTACAGTTAAGGCCTCGGGTCGAAGGCACCTCGACTTAATCTGAATGAAAGGAAGTCCTGGGCGGCCTGGTACGAAGATCAATCCAGAGCCGAGCAATCTCTCTAGGTGCTCGGCGCGGTGGTAGTCTACGCGGTTCCATCGCCAACCGATTGAATGCGTCACATCCCTCGCCGCATCTTCGCCGCTCTCACGGTGTTTACCTTCAGCATCTTCGGCTTTGAGACCGCATCGGGGCGGAAGCCGATCTGCCGGGCTGGCTTCTCCGGTGGCATCGCGAGCACATGGATCGCCTTGACGATCTCGACTATTTTGTGGTCGTGCGTCTCCAGCCGTTGCTCCAACTCGGCAAGCTTGGCGGCGAGCGCCTTGTGGGTGGCGAGCATCTCGCGCAGGCGCAGGAAGGCGCGAACCACGTAGATGCTCATCTCTACCGCACGCGGGGAGTTGAGTACGCTGGCAGCCATGATGGCTCCGTGCTCGGTAAAGGCATAGGGCGCGTAGCGGCGGCCTCCACGGCTGCTCTTTGAGGTCACAGTTTGTGACCTCAAAGCCTCGTTCTCTTCCGCCGTGAGCTGAAAGACGAAATCCGGGGGGAACCGCTCCTCGTTCCGCTTGACCGCCTGATTGAGCGCCTTGACTTCTACACCATATAGCGCTGCCAGGTCGGCGTCGAGAAGGACTTTCTGGCCGCGAACCAGAAAGATTTGATTCTCAATGGAATTCGGTACCAGGCCGCTCCTGCCGGTCATTCCGCCTCCTGGGTTTGAGATCACAACCGGTGATCTCAAATCCAGCCTGGTTGGCCGGACTCTACGACAGGGCAGTCGGCAGGTTCGGCCTCGCTAAAGTTCCTGTGAATATCACTTTCGCTCAATTTGGAGCCGTTGGCAACGGCGAGGGCTGCGGCCCGCGCGGGGCTCCGTGGCGATCAATGGAAAGCGTCACAGTCTTCTCCGCATTTTGGCCGCTCGCACGGTGTTGGCCATGAGCATGGCAATCGTCAGCAGGCCCACGCCTCCGGGAACAGGCGTATAAGCGCCGGCCAGCTCGAATGCTTTGGGATCGACGTCGCCCACAATCGTGGAACCGCGCTTGGCAAAGGTGGCCTCGCGCTTGGCATTCCCGGCAAAGAAGCGGTCAAACTCATCGCGGCTGGTGATGCGATTAATCCCAACATCGATGATGGTTGCGCCCGGCTTGACCATCTCCGCGGTGATGAAGCCGGGGCGGCCAATGGCGGCCACTAAAATATCCGCCTGGCGCGTGATGGCTGCCAGGTCGCGGGTCTTCGAGTGGCAAATAGTGACGGTGGCGTTCTGGTGCAGCAACAGCATGGCGACGGGCTTGCCCACAATGTCGCTGCGGCCTACGACTACAGCATGCTGGCCAGCGATTGGAATGCCGCTGCGATGCAGAATCTCAATCACCCCGGCGGGCGTGCAGGGCGCAAGCGCCGGACGGCCCGCCTGCAAGCGGCCCGCGTTCACCGGATGAAGGCCGTCCACATCTTTTGCCGGAGAAACTGCATCGAGCAGCGCCTTGGTGTCCACCTGCCTGGGCAGCGGCAACTGAATCAGGATTCCGTCAATATCGTCCCGATCGTTGAGGCTGGCCACCAGATCAAGCATGTCTTCCGTGGTCACCGTTTCCGGCGGCGTGATCAGTTCGCTGAAGAGCCCGAGTTCGGCGCAGGTTTGCACCTTGTTGCGGACATAGATCTCCGACGCCGCCACGTTGCCTACCAGCACCGCCGCCAGCCCCGGCCGAATGCCTTTCGCGGCCAGCAGCTTCACTTCTTCGGCTACTTCCTGCTTGATGGCCGCGGCAATCATCGCGCCGTCCAGGACCCTTGGCATCTTTTTTGCTCCCAGGATTCATCGTATCGCTTCCGGCGGCCTCGGTCCCGTCTGGCGGTCCATGTGGGCGTTTTGCAAGCTGCGCGTGGGAAACGTCACGCTGGCATGTGATTCAACTCACATACAGGCATCATGGAGCCCACCTACGGTGAGGCGTGCAAGAAAGTGTTCCAGATCACATCGGAATAGCCTTGCGAAACGTCCGGAAAGGACGTTCAGGGGTTAGGGCTTCATGAGTGCTTTTAAGGATGCAAAACATCTTTTCGTGTTTGCCGGGCTATTTGTCTTCGCCTTTCTGGTGTTTCTGGTGGTTCGCCATTATGTTGTCCCCAGGAGCTTTGGCGAGTATGGTCACTATCGCGGGGCTGCC
>Ga0224559_1000839_pt1 | contig 18347 bp, 14 predicted proteins | sample 714S33034metaG_FD_180676 | JGI IMG/M metagenome (GOLD analysis project Ga0224559, IMG submission 180676) | Peat soil microbial communities from Stordalen Mire, Sweden - 717 S3 30-34 | ecosystem: Environmental > Terrestrial > Soil > Wetlands > Peat | place: Sweden: Norrbotten County, Stordalen... | reverse complement strand
TTATCCGATACTGGTGTATGCGCTGGCTCCGCTGGCCGCGCTGGTGTTGCAAGCCTGGCTGCCACGCCTGCTGCGGGGCTATGCATGGTTCGACCTGCCGCTGGTGATTACTGTCTATTTTGCCCTGGCCCGGCGCGATGCCATCCAGGGGACCTTGATGGGCGCGGGGATGGGCATCTTCGAGGACGCGCTCACCCACCATGCTATCGGCGTCAACGGCATCGCCAAGACAGTGGCAGGGTTTCTGGCCGGGTCGGTTGGAGTGCGCATCGACGTAGACAACACCACTATCCGCCTGATACTGACCTTTGTGCTTTCATTGCTGTCGAGCGCAATCTATCTCGTCATTTATCGCGTCTTGCTGGGGCTGGATATCGAGTGGAGATGGCTGGAGGAATTGATGAAGGCGGTGGGAAGCTCACTGGCGGCCATGGTGCTGTTTCCACTGCTGGACAGAACGCAGATTAGGGACTAGGGAACATCTAAGGTTCAGACAGAATGTATTCCGCAGGCACAACTCGCGGCGAAAAGCTCTCCAGCGTCAAGCTGACGGTGGTGCAGTACGGCATTTTGCTGATGATGCTGGCCCTGGCGGCCGGACTGTGGCGGCTGCAAGTGCTGGGCGCGGAGAGCTTCCGCCAGCTTGCCGAGCAGAACCGCATTCGCAAGGTTCCGGTGATGGCAGCGCGCGGCAAGCTATTCGACCGTGAGAACCGGCTGATCGTAGACAATTACCCCTCAGTCTCCTGCTATCTCGTACGCGAGCAGAGTCGCAACGTGGATGCAGACCTGCCGCTGATTGCGCGGGGGCTGAACCTGGACCTGGAGCAACTGCAAGCCACCTTGCGCCGCTACCGCGCCGCGCCTGCCTATCAACCTATTCCCATCAAAAAGGACGTTACGGCCGACGAGCAGGCGTTCATTGAGTCTCACCGCAACGAGCTGCCGGAGTTGGAGACTATTGATGAAGAACGGAGGCTCTATCCGCGCGACGGTTTTGCCGCGCACCTGATCGGCTACGTGGGCGAGGTAAGCGAAGAAGACCTGAATCAGACGCGCTATGCGGCCTATGAACCTGGCGACGTGGTGGGCAAGGCGGGCGTCGAGGAGACCTACGACCAGTTGCTGAGGGGCCAGGATGGTTCCCGCGATGTGATTGTGGACAGCCACGGGCGGGAAGTGGGCTACCTGAGAACCCAGCACGCCATTCCCGGACAGGATCTGAAGCTGACCATCGATATCGACCTGCAGCGCACCGCGGAATTGGCGCTGGGCAGTGCCAACGGAGCCGTGGTGGCCATGGACCCGCGCAACGGCGAGATTCTCGCCCTGGTCTCTCACCCCAGCTACGACCCCAACGCCTTCGCGGTGCGCATCAACCGGACGGATTGGAACCAGCTCATCACCAACCCGAACCATCCGCTCATGAACAAGGCGATCCAGGACCAGCTCGCGCCGGGGTCAACGTTCAAGATCATCATGTCCGCGGCAGGCCTGCAGGAAGGCGTGGCCCAGGATATGCACGTGAATTGCGTGGGCGGCGGAACGTTTTATGGACGCTTCTTCCATTGCGACAGGCACCACGGCGTGCTGAATATCAGCCAGGCCATCCCGCTCTCCTGCGACACCTTTTTTTACACGCTGGCTCAAAAACTGGGCATCGACACCATCGCCAAGTACGCCACCGCTTTCGGCCTGGGGCAGAAGACCGGCATCGACTTGCCCAACGAGATGGCCGGCACCATGCCCTCGACGCAGTGGGAGATGAAGAACTACCACCAGAAGTGGTACGCCGGCTCAACCATTTCGGTAGGCATCGGCCAGGGCGAGGTTGCAGTTACGCCCCTGCAACTGGCGCGGGCATTGGGCGGTATCGCGTCAGACGGTCATTTTGTGCGGCCCCACGTAGTTGCGCAAGATCAGCTTCCAACCGATTACCGCAAGGCTATCCAGGACAGCTTTCCCGGCTCGGGAGACACGAATTTTCCCCTCAACCCCGACACCTGGGAGATCATTACCGATGGCATGGCTGCCGCCACAACCACCGGCACGGCCGCAGCCTCGCACCTTGAAGGCATTGATTTTGCCGGAAAAACAGGCACCGCCCAGGTTGTGGGCGGCGGCGATACTCACACCAAAGGCGGAGCCAAAACGCCAAATTCCTGGTTTGTGGGCATGGTGCCCCGGCGCAATCCGGAAATTGTGATTGCAGTTTTGCAGGAGCATGGCGACTGGGGTGCGCTCTCAGCCCACATCGCCGCCGAGATTATCACTACCTACGTGAACAAGAAGCGCATGGCAGACCACAACGCCCTCGACCAGGCCAGTCTCAACAAACCGGTGGAAGTGGGAGCCATCTGGTCCGAGCCTGCGCCCCAGGGCCGTAGGCGCTCCGGCTCTCCCCGGCAGGATTCTGTTCTCCATGCCGGGCATTTCGTGATCAACCCCGGCGCAATAGCCAGGCCCAATGCTGCGGCCAGCGCCCAATTTCCCTTTCCATCCCTGCTGCTTGCTTCTCCGCTGCGCTTCAAGGAGGACCAACCCTGATGCGCCGCTTTTTGAGCTTTCGCGACTTCGACTGGGCGCTGCTGGGCATGGTGCTGGCGCTTTGTACAATATCAGTCTTTGAAATCTACTCGGCCACGCTGCATACCAAATACACCGGCTCCCACACCAAGCAGATGTTCTGGATCGCCGGCGGACTGGTGGCCATGTTTCTCTTTTCCAAGATCGACTATCACCGGCTGCTGGACCTGGTTCCCTGGGCGTACGTCGTCTTTCTGCTCGCGCTGGTCGCGGTCAAGCTGGTGGGACACAAGGTCCTCGGAGCAAAGCGCTGGATCAGTATCGGCCCCATGCACTTCCAACCCTCGGAATGGGTCAAGCTGATCCTGATTCTGCTCGTGGCCCGTTACTTTGCCAATCTGGGCGGGCGCAGCCTCACTTGGAAAGATATTTTCAAAGCCTTCTTCCTAGTGGGCGTTCCGATGATTCTGGTGTTGATTCAGCCAGACCTGGGAACCGCGCTCACTTACACGCCCATTCTGGTCGCAGGCCTCTTCCTGGGCGGCATCAACCTTCGTCAGGCTCTGATTCTTGTAACCTGCGCGACTGTGCTGATTGTTGGCGCCTGGAGCAGCGGCAAGGTACTCAAGCCCTACCAGAAAGCCCGGCTCACCAGCTTCATCAATCCCGACAACGACCCCAGGGGAACCGGTTACCAGCTCAAACAATCGCTGATTGCGGTTGGTTCCGGCGGGGTTTGGGGCAAAGGAATGGCGAAAGGGACCCAGACCCAGGGCGACTTTTTGCCCATTCCCCATGCCGACTTTATCTTTGCGGCATTAGGTGAGGAACACGGCTTTGTCGGCGCAATTTTTGTGCTGCTGCTATACTTTTTTATATTGATGCGTTTGATTCAGAACGCACAAACAGCCGCAGACCTGTCCGGCTCCCTGATTATCATGGGAGTAGTGGCTGTATTGACCTTCCAGATTGCGGTCAACGTGGGCATGGTCATAGGGTTTATGCCCGTCACCGGAATCCCTTTGCCGTTAATGAGTTACGGCGGATCTTCGGTGTTGTTTACGTTCCTGGCGCTGGGCGTGGCGATGAATGTCCGCATGCGCCGGTTCGTCAACTAGACGGACTTGCAGGTTCACCTCTTGCGTCCCCCCGGAATTGTCCGGCCCGCAGGAGCAGGTTTTTTTGAAGTTTTTTCGCCGGCCAGGTCCAGATGGACCGCGCGCCCGGCAGGACAAGGGTTCATGAGCACGCAGAGACGGGAAAGCCGTTGGCGGCGTACGAGTTGCACAGGACATGCGATACGATTCGGGAATACTTTCTCCAGACTCGCAGCGCGACAGACCTGCGCAGCCGCCTGCGGTGGAACGGCCCCGCCAGTTTCATCGGCAAGCTTCCACCCCAGCGACGAAGACCTGTCGCCGGGGGCCTCGGAATGGTTGGCCACAAACTCTCTGCAATTGGGTTACCGTATCGTAAAGCTTTTTCTGATTGTTCGTCAGGAAGTTCGCCAGATTTCGCCGCCCTTCGGGTCCGGCCGTGGCGCAACATCCCGAACACCAGCGATCCACGGGTCATCCCCTCCGCACATCCCCTCTCCTTCCGGTTACGCATATCCCCATCCAACCTTGCCGCGGGTTCCGGCAGGCTGAAGCCGCCGGACGGAAAGGTACGATGGGAAAAGAAATTTGTATCTCCAGCACGCCGCATGAGACGCGGCTGGCAATTCTTGAAGACGATCAACTCGCGGAAATTTACTACGAACGCGAAAACGAATACACCCTGGCCGGCTCGATTTACAACGGCCGCGTCACCCGTGTTCTGCCCGGCATGCAGTCCGCTTTTGTGGACATCGGCCTGGAGCGAGACGCCTTCCTTTATGTAACCGACTTTCTGGAACTCGAAGACCCGGAAGAAACCGATGAGTTGGAAAAGGCCGCGGTCAGCGGCGGCAACCGGCCTCCACGCGAGGTCCGGCGCGGCGGCAAGGAGCCTGCTCAGGAGCGCCAGGGCACTGTACGCCAGGAAGAACGCAGCGCCCGCTCCAGCCAGAACCCCGAGCAGAAACAGGAAGCGCGACAAGAGCAGCCGGCAAGGGATCGCCGTTTGACGGTTGAGGCCGTTCCAGAGGCTGAGGCCGCTCCATTGCCTGTCTCGGGTTCCTTCTCCTTCTCCGAACAGACTGAATCCGGCGAAGAAGATTCCGGCGCACCCGGCGCCAAACGCTGGCGCGGACGCCGCCGTCGGCGCGGTGGCCGTGGCGGCACAACTTCGCCTGATAACCAGCCAGCAAGCGGTGAAACTCCCGCACCCTATATTGAAGAGATCACGGAGACCGAACCCGAAGTTGCGCCCCAGATTCACGCAGGCGCCAGCGACAGGAGTACGACGTATGGGGCACTTGCAGAGCCAGCGCCCCGTTACGATCGCTCCCCGGCCGCACCACCTGCCCCATTTGTTCTGCCCGGCGAGTCGCTGTCCAAGTACGGCGGCGCTCCATTATCGGACGATGCCCCTGCGGAGAATGCCTCCAGGGCTGCTGCACTGCCGGTCAGGCCATCAAGCAGTTTCAAGCCGGCAACCCTTATCGATTCACCGATTCAATGGGATGGCAGCGGGCTGCTTCCCGGTGAATCGCTCGCCAGGCGCCCGAGCCGCCAAATCGAAGAGCCTGAGCCCATTCTGCAAGAGGAAACCGAACCTGTTGCGGAAGCCCATGCCGAGCCGGTGGCCCTTGTTGCCAAGGAGCCTGAAATCAGCACCGTTGCTCCGGATGCAGTCGAAGAGCAGGATTTCTACGAGGAAGTCACCGAGCCCAGTTCGGAGCCTGCCCCGCTGCCTGAGGTTGTCTCGGCGCCAGTTGCCACAGTGCCAGATCTGATTTCTAAAACTGATGCGGAAGACTACCTGGTTGAAGACGAGGAAGAAGATCCCCTCGATCTCGACGAGGATGAATTCGAAGAAACATCGGAATCTGCCTTTGAGCCGGATGGTCCGGAGCCGGAGCCTGATGCAAGCGCCTCCCACAACGTGGACCCGCTGCCTCCCGCCGAGTTCCGTTTCTTTGGCCTGGGCAAGAAGAAGAGCGAGGAAGACGAAAAGCCGGCGGCCAAGCCCAGTGCGGTCTCGACGTACTCTCCCGGCAAAGGTCTTATCGAGGAAGAGACCATCGAGGAAGAGGTGTTCGATGCTCCCCGCCATCCGCAACGCCACGCAAAAACCGAAGAACACGATCTGGATGACTTTGAAGAGGAGACGCTGCCCACGCATCTGCGCACGGGTGATCTGGGCGAAATGTTGCAGGAAGCGCATCTCGACCATCGCATTCAGTTGAACTTTGACGAAAAGAATGGCGACGAAGAAGGCCTGGGGGACGAAGACGAAGAATCGCCCGCAGCCCAGGGCCGGCCAGCCTCAGGCCAGCAGCGCATTGATCGCAATGCTCGCGGACGCCGCCCACGCGGCGGCGCCACTGCTCCGCCCGCGCAAGCCGCCAGAGGGCGCCAAATGTCGCGCCGCTCGGCTCAAACCTCTGACCTGCCGATCATCAGCGATTTATTGAAGCCCGGCCAGGAGATTCTGGTTCAGATCGCCAAGGAGCCAATCGCCAAGAAGGGCGCGCGCATTACCTCGCACATTGCCCTGCCCGGGCGTTTCCTGGTCTTCATGCCCACCGTCACGCACATCGGCGTGAGCCGCAAGATCGCGTCTGATGAAGAAAGACAGCGCCTCAAACGGATTCTGGTTCACGAGCGCGGCGAGGCCTCCGGCGGATTCATTGTGCGGACCGCCGCTGAGGGCGCCTCGGAAGAGGAGTTGCGCACCGACCTGCGCATGCTGCTGAATTTGTGGGCCGACATCAAGAAACGCTCCGAAGAGTCCAAGTCTCCCTCCCTCATCTATCACGATCTTGGGCTGATCGAGCGCATCCTGCGCGATCAGGTCAGCAGCAACTTCTCCTCGATCTGGGTCGATTCGCAGGATAACTACGAGCGCATCGTTCGCCTCCTCAACCACTTTTCGCCCGCACTTGTGCGCCGCGTCAAACTGTATACAAAGGAGACTCCGCTCTTCGAGCAGTTCGGCATTCAGGACGAAATCACCAAGGCTCTCAACTCCAAAGTCTGGCTCAAGAGCGGCGGCTCCATCGTCATCAATCAGACTGAAGCGCTGGTGGCCATCGACATCAACACCGGCAAATACGTCGGCAAATCAGCGCGCCTTGAGGACACCATCGTCAAGACCAACCTCGATGCGGTGCCGGAGATTGTTCGCCAGATTCGTTTGCGCGACCTGGGCGGAATTATCGTCATCGACTTCATCGACATGGACGACCGCAAGAACCGCTTCAAAGTAATGGCTGCGCTCGAAGAAGCTCTCAAATCTGACCGCGCTCCCACCAAGGTTCTGCAGTTCAATGACTTTGGCCTGGTCGCCATCACCCGCAAGCGCGTCAAGCAATCGCTGGAGCGCACACTCTCGGTTCCCTGTCCAATCTGCCAGGCTACCGGCATGGTTAAGAGCCCGACGACGGTGTGCAATGAGATTTACACCGAGATGCGCAAGATGAAGAAGCACTTCGAGGGCGCCGATGTTCTGCTGCGCGTCAATCCGGAAACGGTGAAGGTGCTCAAATCCAACAACGCCAGTTGGCTCACCGAACTTGAAGAGCTGACCGGCAAAAACATCCTTGTCAAGAGCGACCCCACCCTGCATCCTGAGCAGTTCGACATTCAGGGGTAGCAGGTCAGTGAAAAAGTGAATCAGTGAAACAGCAAAGGCCGGAGCAATGCTCCGGCCTTTGCTATTCGTGTTGGATACATTCGATCCTGTTCACCGGATCACATGAATCGGCACCCCCACCTTCAGGTGTCTCCAAAGCTGTTCGGTGGTGTAGACGGGAGCATTAAGCGCAATCGCCAGCGCCAGGCAGGAGCGGTCGCCCAACGACAGGCCGTATTTCTCTGTCTTGGCAATTAAATCGCCAGCAATCCTCGCTTGCTCATCGGTGAAGGGTTCGACCGCCGAAACAGTAGAAAGCGCCGCTACCCAGGATTTGTCTGGGTCGTTACTCTTCTTGACGAGTTTGGATTGCACTTCGGCAAGATTGACTGTGCTGGCGACCGCACGGTCCAGAATTTCATCCGTTAGTTTCTCCTCGCCTCGTTCATGTTGAATCAGAGCGAGCATGGTAGAGGCATCGAAGACAACTTCATTCATATTTGGCCGCCTCGCGCCGCTCCGCATTCAACTCATCGGCAAGCGAAATTCCCGGCGGGATCACTTTACGCGCCCACTCCTGCGCGCGCCGCAAGCGTTCTCGCCTCGTTGCCATGCGCAACTCCCCGTCATCCGTAACCAGATCGAGCATTTCGCCCTCCACCATTCCCAACGCCTGGCGCATCGCTGCCGGAATGATAATCCGGCCTTTTTCTCCGATCCGAATCCGCGTCCGAAGTTCCGCAGTTGCAGGCTGTCTGGCGAGTTCCCGGCGCTTCATGCGTTCTGCGGGCTTTGCAGGTGTTACCGTTCCCATAAATCCCACCTCCGGCCATCCGTGCCACTATTATGCTCTAGTGGCACATATTCCACAAGTGGCACAATCTACAAAATTCCCACCACCCGCAGCCGCACCAGCCCGCCAGCCAAGACGCCGATGGGCGAGATGGCCACCAGCGCCAACTGATACCAGATGGGCTGCTTGCCGCGGGATTGCAGGGCGCTCAGCGCGGCAAGGGCCAGCACCACCAGCGCCAGCGCCAGCACGTGAATCAACGGGTTGGCCACTGCGGCCCAGGCGGTCACGTAGCCGCCGGCGGCCGCCGCCAGAAATGAGTATCCCAGATTAACGAAGACGTACCCCGGCTCCCACCCCATCGGGCGCAACTCGCCCGCTGGGGACCCCGGCTGCGGTTTGTCTTCCGCGCCCGTCCAGCTCGGAACCATGCGCGTCAGTAGCGCGGTCAGTACAATCACCAGCAGGGCCATGGTGGCAAAGCCCGCCACAAGAGCTAAAAATGTGTGCAGAATTACCATGGCAACTTACCCTTCTCAGGCTGCTCGCCCACCTCGCCTCGCTCAATGCGCTCCAGAAAGGTCCTTGCCAGCTTTCGCTCGCCGGGATGGCTCTCGCCGTGCATCGTGCAGAGATCAACGAACTCGTCACACAATGCATTCCGTTCTTCCTGCTGGGCCAGAACAGCCTGCAATGCCAGCGCCAGTTCGCGCAGGCGCGCCGCCTCCGGCCAGGCGCTGTCCTCTTCCTCGCTCAGCAGTTCAACGTCGCCAAACAGGCCGCGCCGGCCGCGTGCGCACTCGTCCAGGCAAGCCATCAGTTGCTCCCCGAAGGCGTGGACCAGCATCTCCACCTGGCTGGGTTCCATCTCGTCGCGCGGGTCCATGAAACTCCTCAATGAAAATGTTGAAATTAGGCAAATGCCTTGCAATCAGCCTCAGGGAGGGGAGAGCGGCTGTCAAGTGGCGCATAGCCCGGCCAGGAAAATTATTTCCACCCTCTTGCAGCAACTTCCCATTGGCCTATTGAACTTCCAGCCATTTTGGCCTATGCTAAGGATGCAGACGAGTTTGTCCGCCTGAGTTGCCGTGAGCAAGCCGGCTGGCGGAGAGATGAGTGGGCTTACAGCCCACTTTTTATTTGCGGAAAATTTCACCGATTTACAGGGTATTTTCCTCGGTTTCAGGCAGGAATTGGAGCAAATATCGAGGGAACGGCCCGGTGAGATAAGCCGTCCAGGGGAACGGGGTCCCCGGCAAGCGATTTTTGTGTAAAACGATGGCAGTCAAGCTGGAAGCAATTCGATCGGCAGCAAACCGCGTGGCCGCCTCGCACGGGCTGGACGTTGTGGATATCGAATTGGCCGGCCCGGCAAAGGAACGCATTCTTCGCGTCTTTCTTGAGAAAGACGCCGAGGGACGGGCAAAACTGAAGGCGGCGATTGAGGCCGGGGCCAGGAAAGAAGCCAAAGTTGGAGAGCTTCCCGAACACCTGATTCAGGAAACGCTGGCGGGCAAGCTCAAGGTGGAGCAACTCTCCGGCATAACGCACGAGGATTGCGCAGCATTCAGCCGGGATTTTGGCGTGCTGCTGGACGTGGAAGACCTGGTTCCGGGAGCGGAGTACACGCTGGAAGCCAGCTCTCCGGGTCTGGACAGAAAATTAACCGGGGCCGAGGATTTTCAGCGGTTTGCGGGAAGCCTGGTGAAGGTGCAGACCTTTGAGCCAGTCCGCAACAACCGGCACTGGCAGGGACGGCTGATGGCGTCAGTCTCCCAGGTCTCAGGAACGAGACCTGGGGCACCTGAAGGGTCGATTACGCTCGACCTGAACGCGGTCAAGCAGAACAGTAAGAGCCGGAAGGCCGGCGTGAGTACTGTGGAGATTGCGCTGGAGAACATCGAGAAGGCGCAACTGGTACCGGAGATTTAGGAAGCTTTAATCAAGTTTGTGTTTTGAAAGGGCACGACTTAAGTCGTGCCGTCGACGCGGATAATAACGTGGGGCTTTAGCCCCTGAGGGAATCTGGGCTTCTACCCTCTTCCCTTCAACGAAACAAACAGAACCGGCTTAGGCTGCAATCTAATCCCAAGCCGAGTAGCAAAGAGAGAGCAAGCAGAGTATGGCCAGCGTTTTGTATCAGAGTATCGAGCTCTTGAGTCAGGAAAAGAGCATTGACCCCGCCATCGTTGTGGGCGCGGTTGAAGAGGCCATTGCCTTGGCCACGCGCAAGTTCTACAAGACCCAGGAGAACATGCGCGGCGAACTCAACAAGGAAACAGGCCAAATCACGGCCTACATTTACAAGACGGTCGTGGCTGACGACGATCCCCTTGAGGACCCGCTGAACCAGATCACGCTCACTGCGGCCAAAGAACTGGCACCGGATGTTGAAGTGGGCAGCGAAATCCGGCTTTATCGCGACACGACTCCCTTGGGCCGCATCGCCGCGCAACTGGCCAAGCAGGTCATCTTCCAGAAGGTGCGCGAGGCTGAGCGCGACACGGTTTTCAATGAGTACGCCCACCGCGAAAAGGAAGTGCTGAACGCCACCGTCAAGCGGATCGAAGGCCAGGACATCATTTACGACCTGGGCAAGGCTGAAGCCCGCTGCCCCAAGCGCGAACAATCGCGGCTGGAGCAATTCTCCATCGGCGAGCGGGTTCGTGTGGTCCTGCTCAAGGTGGATCGCGCCGCCAAAGGGCCGCAGGTGGTTGTGAGCCGCGCCGCGCCGGAACTGGTGCAAAACCTCTTTCAGTCTGAAGTTCCTGAAATTTACGACAACACCGTGGTGATCAGGGCGATCGCTCGCGAAGCAGGCGAACGCACCAAGATTGCCGTTCAGAGTCGCGACAAAGATGTGGACCCGGTAGGCGCCTGCGTGGGCATGAAGGGCATGAGGGTGCAGTCGATTATCCGCGAACTGCGCGGAGAAAAAATCGACATTATCGAGTTCTCCGACGAGATCACGACTTTTGCTGAGAAGGCGCTGCAACCGGCCAAGGTCAGCCGCGTTTCCATCGCCGACCTGACCGACAAGCAGCTCGAAGTGATTGTGGACGACACGCAACTTTCGCTGGCAATCGGCAAGAAGGGGCAGAATGTGCGCCTCGCCGCCAAGCTGCTGGGCTGGAAGATTGACATCAAGAGCGAAGAGGAGAAGCGTCAGGAGGTCGAGCAGCAGATGCAGGACCTCTCCGGCGGACCCTCTACGCCAATCGAACAGGTGACGGAGTTGGCCCCCGGCGTCCTGCAAAAGCTGGTTGCCGCCGGCATCACCACCGTCGAGGGGCTGGCCGATATGACCCCCGAACAGTTAGAAGAAATTCCGGGCATCGGCGAAAAGACTCTGGAAAAGATCAGCCTCGCCGTGCGCCACTACTTTGGCCAGTTTGAAGAGGGCGAAGCAGCGCATGTTGCTGAGGCCGCCCAAGCTGAAGGCGCCGAACCGGCCATCACCGGGGAAGGGCGCGAAGCGGTTCTGGGCACGGACGAAGCGGAAGCAGAAAACGACGCTGCGGTCATCACCGAAGCAGAGAACGTTCGCTCTGCCGAAGCGGAGAATGCGGGCTCTCTCGCAGAAGATGCGGAAGAATACCGCAACCAGGCCGAAGAGGCCGTCGAAGACATTCCTCCCGCCGATGAGGCGGAAGTGGAAACATTGGAAGACCATCCAGCCGAGGCGTTTGAGGAAGATGCTCAAAGCGCGCAAGAGCCGTTGCTGGATAACATTGAAACCGAAAGCGCAACCACTGACGAACAGGCGGCCAAAGAGGACGGCGCGTAAGATGCGCCGCCCCTTCCAAGCCCTATCAGACGATAACGGAAGTTTTCTGAACAGCCAATGCCATGAGGTAGCTATGAGCGACTAAGGGCTTTGGGAACCATAATTTGAAAAGAGGCGGATGAGTAAGGTTCGTATCAATGATCTCGCGCGCGAGATGGAAGTCAAGAGCCGGCAGGTTCTTGACATATTGGCAGAGCTCGGCCTGGCTACCGGCAAGACCCACTCCAGTTCTCTGGAGGACTATGAGGCCGACAAGGTTCGCGCGCATTTTGAGCACGGTTCGCGGCCTGCGAGCCAGGCTGGTACTCCAGCCTCTCGCGCTCCACAGGCGATTGCTCCCAAGATTGATCTGTCGCATATCTCCAAACCCGGCGATGTGCTGAAGGCCGTACTAGCCAAGAAACAGGAAGAAGAAGCCGAGGCGCGAAAGAGCCGTCTGCCTCTGCGGCGTGCGGTTGAGACGCCAGCGCCACAGGCGCCAGTGCGCCCAGTGCCGCCCATAGCAGTAGCCGTTGCGCCGCCCGCGAAACCGGTCAAGCCCGAGCCGCGCAAGATCGTTCCCCAGCCACGCTCGGCGCCGCAGATTGTCGTTCCGCCGCCAGCGCCCCCGGCCATTGCGACCCGGCCGCCTGCTAAAGCGGTGGTCGCCAAGGCTCCGGCAGGTGCAGCAACTGCGCCGCGCCCGGCCGTCGCTGTTGTCCCGCCCGCAGTGGCCGTGGTAGTTGTTAAGCCGCCGGTTGCCCCTGTCACTCCACCCGTTGTGGTTCCTGAAGTTCCTGCACCCGCAGCCAAGGCCGAAGCTCCAGTAGTTGCGGTAGCGCCGGTCAAGGCCGCGCGCGCCGCCAAAGCTGCGGAGCCGGCCGCGATTGCTGCCGCACCGGCGGCCGAAGCCGCCGCCGTGGCGCCCATACAAGCTCCTCCTGTCCCCGGCGAAGCCGCTGAACTTGCGGCTGCCGCGCCAGCGCATCTACCGGCTCATCGTGGAAAGGGACACACGCACATAGCATCGCCCACCCCGGCGCTGCCTGCACGGCGCATGATTGTGCCACAAACCGGTCCCCGGCCGTTTTACACCGCGCCCCCCGTGGTTGATCTTCCACCTGCGGCCAACACGGGAACCGCCGCCGGCGGCATCCAGCGCGGCCGGCCCATCTTCGACCGCAACCGGCCCTCAACCGGCCCTGGCGGCTATCCCCAGCGCACCCCTGGAGGTTCTCCGGGTACAGGCCAATACCCAGGCGGGCCACGCCCCAAGCACCCCACGCGCACTACCTCTGGCGGTTACGCCGGAACCGGCGCAACGGGCGGTCCTGGAGCCCGCCCCGGCTTTGGCGCGCGTCCTGGATTTGGACCCTCGCGCCCCGGCGGTCCTGCTCGTCCCGGCAGCGCTCCACCTACCGGCGAAGCCCCGCGCCCGCAACGCGCGCCCTCCAGAGGCCGCGGTGGACGCCCGCAGTATCCAAAAACGAAGGAAGGCCCGATGAAGGGCTTTGTGCCGCCGCCACGCTATGGCGGGGTGCAATATGGCGGCGAACCGCTGCCCATCACCCGCGAGATCACCGTCACCGAGGGCATCAGCGTCAAGGACTTGGCCGAAAAGCTTGAAGTCCGCGCCAAAGACCTGATTGCCACGCTGCTGATGAGCGGCATCTTCGTCACCGTCAACCAGTCGCTCGACGCCGAAATGGTCAAGGATGTTGCCGCCAAGTTTGGCGCTGCAGCCACCGTCATCACTTACGAGGAAGAGATTGCCAATCAGGCAATCGAGGAAGTTCTCGAAGCCGAAAATACCGGCGAGCTCGAGGTTCCGCGTTCTCCTGTGGTCACCGTCATGGGCCACGTCGATCACGGCAAAACCTCGCTGCTCGACGCCATTCGCGAAACCGACGTGGCGGCCGGCGAAGCTGGAGGCATCACCCAGCACATCGGCGCTTACAAGGTGAAGTTCACCAAGGAAGGCTCTCCGGCCTCAGGCCGCGAGATCGTCTTCCTCGACACTCCCGGCCATGAAGCATTCACCCGCATGAGAGCCCGCGGCGCCAAGGTGACTGATATTGTGGTCATCGTCGTCGCCGCAGACGACGGCGTGATGCCTCAGACCCTGGAGGCCATTGACCACGCCAAGGCAGCCGGTGTCCCCATCATCGTGGCCATCAACAAGATCGACAAGCCCGATGCCAACCCCGACCGCGTCAAAAAGCAGCTCGCTGACCGCGGCCTCATTCCTGAAGAGTGGGCTTCCGCAGGCGAGGGAACCGTCTTTGTCGAAGTCTCCGCCAAAAAGCGCATCAATCTCGACCTTTTGCTGGAGATGATCTGCCTGGTTTCTGACATCAAGGCCCCCAAGGCGACTCCCGGACGCAAGGCTGTTGGCTCTGTTCTCGAAGCAAAACTCGACCGCGGCCGTGGCGCCGTGGCCACGGTCCTGGTTCAGGACGGAACCCTCCACCTCAACGACAGCTACATCGTCGGCAACACCTTTGGCAAGGTCCGCGCCATGTTCGACGACCGCGGACGCGCTATCGAAGAAGCCGGCCCCTCTACCCCGGTTGAGGTCCTCGGCCTCGAATCCATGCCCGACTCCGGCGACACTTTCCTGGTCGTGGCTGATCGCGACAAGGCCAAGGGAATCGCCCAGTACCGCAAGATGAAGGAACGCGACGCCCAACTGGCCAAGAGTTCCCGCGTCTCGCTGGAAGGCCTCGCCGAGCAGATTCGCACCGCTGGCGTCAAGGACCTGCCGCTGATCATCAAGGGCGACGTAACTGGATCTGTTGAAGTGCTGGCCGATTCTCTGGTCCGCATGTCCACTGAGAAGGTGCGCGTCAAGGTCATTCACAGCAATGTCGGCTCCATCACGGAAAGCGACGTTCTGCTGGCAACGGCCTCCAACGCCGTCATCATCGGCTTCAACGTCCGCCCAGAGCGCAAGGCCGCCGAACTGGCGCAGCAGGAAGGCGTGCAAATCCGCCTGCATTCGATCATTTACGAGTTGCAGGATGAGATGCGCCTGGCCATGCTGGGCCTGCTCGACCCGACCTTCAAGGAGAATTACCTGGGCCGCGCCGAAGTCCTCAACGTCTTCCGCATTCCCAAGGTCGGCACCATCGCCGGCTGTCGCGTGCAAGACGGCGTCATCCGCCGCGATGCCGAAATCAGGGTCATGCGCGGCGCCGAACAGCTCTTCAAGGGCAAGGTCAGCTCGCTCAAGCGCTTCAAGGACGACGCCAAGGAAGTCACCAATGGCATGGAGTGCGGCATCGGACTGGGCGGCTTCAACGACCTGAAGGAAGGCGATCTGATCGAAGCCTTCTCCACCGAGAAGCTGGCCGCCGACCTGGGCGCGCTGACTTCTGCCAAGGCCTAACGCAACTTAACAGCAACAACCGGCCCGCTCCTCACTTCGAGAAGCGGGCCGGTTTTCATCTGCCAGGTGCCCCAGGTCCCGTTTTTGGGACGTGGGATTCCTGCCCCACCCCACGCCTCGCTGCATCATGGACAGCCGGGAGAGTCTGCGCCGCTCTTGCGCGTTAAGGTTTGCAAAGGCATGCAAATCGCAAAATATCGCCGCCACTTTGCATAGAATTACCCCGCCGCAGCGCACAATAATCGCATGGTCAGGCTCTATCCAAACCACCGTCTCCCCGCCGATTAAAAGCCGGACCCCACCCCCCCTACCCTGTGGAAATCATTTTACAGCCCAGTATCGCTCGTAATTTGCTCTAAATAAACAGCATGCACTTTTTTCTGTCGAAGAGTCGGCAACAAAAAACATCAATTTTTGCCTGTTTTTAGCCAAAAAACGCAGTCTTTCAACCCGAAAATGCTGTTTTGCGCAGGGTTTGGGTGCTCCGGAGCCCAGTTCTGGGACCTGATACTCCGCCCGATTGCTACCGGTTTCCCGCTCCCAATTTCCCCATCGGAACCGGACGGTGCGACAATCGTTGCGTCGGAAGCTTATGCTCTCGTCAAGGATTTGCCCGCACGGAGAGGAACACCATGAAGCGTCTTTTGGTCTGTACAAGCCTTATGTTTGTCGCCGCCACATTGTCTGCCCAGCCAGCCCCGCCAAAAGCCCCGCCGGCCAGCCCCGCCGCCACCGAATCGGTCGCCATCGCCGGCAAAACCATCACCATCAACTACAACTCGCCCGGCGTCAAGGGCCGCGCCGGCCACATCTTCACCAAAGATGGGCTCATCAGTACCAACAAGGGCTACCCAGTTTGGCGCGCAGGCGCCAATGCGGCAACCAAGCTGCACACCGAAGCCGACCTGACTCTGGGTGGATTGAAGGTCCCCAAGGGCGACTACACGTTGTTTGTTGACATCTCCGACCCCGACAACTGGGTGCTGATCGTGAACAAGCAGACTGGCCAGTCGGGCCTGGCGTATGACAAGGCGCAGGACCTGGGCCGGGCGAAGATGACCATGAGCAAGCCCACGGCGCTGGTCGAGAACCTGAAGTACACCATTGCCGATCTCGGCGGCACCACCGGCAAGCTTACTCTGGAGTGGGAGAACCACTTGGCTTCCGTTCTCATCGCCGTCCATTAAATCTGTGACCTGGGTGTCCATCTTCGGCAGGTGGCTCGCACATTGACCCCGAAGAATCACCATGAGTCATGGGAAGCTGTGCAAAAGAAGCTGTGCCCCGTTCATCGCGGTCCTATCGCGATGAGCGGGCGGCGGATTGCCCCAGGCCTCGATTCTGCGCCCTGGGAACGGCCGATTGCACATAATTCTCGCTAAATCGATACAATAGAAGGAGTGCGTAATTTCGTCACTCAAGAGGTAAAGCCTTGCCTTTATATGCCTATCGTTGTACCCAGTGCGGTCACCGCTTTGAAAAAATCCAGCACTTCCGTTCCAAGCCGGAACTTGTCTGTCCCGTGTGCCAGGGCAAGCTTGAACGCCCGCTCACCGCGCCCCGCCTGCGCTTCAAAGGCCCCGGTTTTTATGTAAACGACTACGCGGGCAAGAGCGCCGCTCCCGCCTCCGAGCCTGCACCCGCCGAGATCAAGACACCCTGCGGCGGAAACTGCGGCGCAGCCTGCCCCGCTGCCGCTGCTGCTACTACCGCCTCTACCAGCTAGTCCCATGTCCCAAAAGTTTCTATCAGAATTACTTCTGTCATCCTGAGCGAACGGGGCCCCAAACGTTCTTTAGTTTGGGGGTGGTGAGTCGAAGGATCTGCGGTTGCTTTTGCCCGGCTCGACACAAACTGAGATCGCCATAGGATAATGGATTCCTTGAACTCTCAAGGCCCATCCATGACGCCAACCTCTACGCCGCCTCACGCGCTACCCGGCAATGCAGTCCTTCGAGCCCTCAATCTGGCTGCCGCTTTCCTTTTCATCGCGGGTCTTGTCGCGGGCCTCATCTACCCCCACGCCGAGTTTGCCATCATCCTTCGCTGGGTTGCTCTCGGCTTTTTCATTCCCTACTCCGCCCGCCGCCGCTCCTTGTTGGTGTGGACCTTTTTCGCCATGCTGGCCGGCGCCGAACTCGGTGTGGATGCACCCCAAATCGCCGCGCAGTGCCACTTTCTCGCCGACATCTTCCTGCGCCTTATCCGCATGATTGTTGCGCCGCTCATCTTCGGCGGCATCGTCACCGGCATCGCCGGCCACAACGAACTGCGCGGCGTGGGCCGCGTGGCCATCAAGTCAATCGTCTTCTTCGAGGCTGTCACCACCATCGGTCTGATTCTGGGCGCAGTCGCCATCAACCTCACCCAGGCCGGAGCCGGCGTCACGTTGCCCGCCTCCATCCAGGCCGCCGTGCCCACAGCCCGCCCCGAAGGCTGGCAGCAAATTCTGCTCAACATCTTCCCGGAGAACATCGCCAAATCGGTCGCCGACAATCAAATTCTTCAGGTCGCCATCTTCGCTCTGCTCTTCGGCGCGGCGCTGGCCACTCTGCCAGAGAAGAAGCGCGCTCCCCTGCTCTCCGTCCTGCAATCGCTCACTGAGACCATGTTCCGCCTCACCCGCATCATCATGGTTGCCGCGCCAATTGCCGCCGGAGCAGCGCTGGCCTACACCGTCGGCTCCATGGGTCTCGCCACGCTGCTGCCGCTGGCCAAGCTGCTGGTCACCAACTACGTCACGCTGGTAGTCTTTCTGCTCGCGGTCTTTATTCCCATCCTGCTCCTTGCGCGCGTTCCCCTCGGCCGTTTTGTTGCCGCCGTCGCCGAGCCCGCCGCCCTCGGCTTTGCCACCACATCGTCCGAGGTCGCTCTGCCCCTGGCCATGGAGCGAATGGAAGAGTTCGGTGTGCCGCGCTGGATCGTTTCCTTCGTCATCCCCACCGGCTACAGCTTCAACCTGACCGGCTCAACCCTCTATCTATCCATGGCCGCTCTCTTTGCCGTCCAGGCCGCGGGGATGCATCTTTCCGTGGGTCAGCAGATCGTCCTGCTCGCGACTCTGGCGCTCACCAGCAAAGGTATCGCCGGGGTGCCCCGTTCCACTCTCGTCGTCTTGCTAGCCGTCGCCGGTTCCTTCCAGATTCCCACCACAG
>Ga0224559_1000838_pt1 | contig 18381 bp, 17 predicted proteins | sample 714S33034metaG_FD_180676 | JGI IMG/M metagenome (GOLD analysis project Ga0224559, IMG submission 180676) | Peat soil microbial communities from Stordalen Mire, Sweden - 717 S3 30-34 | ecosystem: Environmental > Terrestrial > Soil > Wetlands > Peat | place: Sweden: Norrbotten County, Stordalen... | reverse complement strand
CGAAGCCCTACGCGCTATCGCTGTCATGGGCGGCTTCATGGGCCGCAAAGGTGACGGAAACCCGGGATGGCGTACGCTGTGGGCTGGTTTCGAGAAGCTTCTCATGGCCGAGAAGGGCTTCCTGCTCGCCCACGCGAAATTTGGGTAATGATGAGAGCTTCGCTGGGCGAGGGGGCGGAATGCTCGGGCATTCGCTGGCAGACCGCTTGATGCCTATGCCCTCCCAGGGTTTCCATCTCAAACGTGCACCGTGCGGCCAGCACGGCTATGCTGACTTGCCGATGGCTTGGACGAAGCCCGAAACGATCACCGAAGTGCCGAGCGCGGGGCGCGCCTTTGCCGCCACGGCGTACGATGCCGATCATCCGCCGGTCCAGGCGCTGGGGGCGCAGGATGATCCGCTTGTCGGTCGCCACATCGACCACTTCGAGATTTCCGGACTCCTCGGCGAAGGCGGCATGGGGCGGGTGTATCTGGCCCACGACTTGTCGCTTGACCGGCCGGTCGCGCTCAAGCTTTTGCGCCGTGAGCTGGCCGACGACCCGACCCTGATGCGGCGCCTGGTCGACGAGGCGCGGGCGCAGGCGCGCTTGCAGCACCCCAATGTCGTCACCATCTATTACATCGGCCGCTTCGAGGGCACGTCGTACTTCGTGATGGAATACGTGCGCGGCAAGACGCTCGCCGAGCTGCTCAAGTTGTACGGCCCGATGGCCTGGGGCGACGCACTCGAATATGTCGTCCAAACCGCGCGCGCCCTCGCCACCGCCCACGCGCGCGGGATGATCCATCGCGACGTCAAGCCCTCGAACATTCTGCTCGGCGAGACCCCGGCCGGCGCGCGCCGGGCCGAGGTCAAGGTGGCGGACTTCGGCCTGGCGACTTCCGGCGAGAAACCCGAGGGTCACTTCGTGGGTACGCCGTACTATGCGGCGCCCGAGCAGCTCACCGGCACCGGAGTCGATTTTCGCAGCGACATCTACGCCTTGGGCATCACCTTCTACGAACTCTTGACCGGGAAGCTTCCCTTCGAGGCCGACAACCTGGATGCCATGGCCGAACTTCACCGCTCGGCGGTCCGGCCGCAGATCCCCGACGAGGTGGCTCCCTGGCGGTTGCGCCAGCTGATCGAGGAAATGATGGACGCGGATCCGCGCCGCCGGCCGGAGAGCTACGACGTCCTCTTGGCGCGCCTCGATTCGCTGCGGCCCAAGCCGCGCGTGGCCGGCGGGTTTGGTCCGCGCGCCGTGGCCCTGGCCATCGACTTGATGTTGTTCGCGCCGCTTGGCCAAATCATCGCCGCGGCCCTGTCGTGGTCGCAGCAGGCGGCCACGCAAATCTGGCTGGTGCTTTTCGGCACCTACTACGTCGTCACGCACCGACTGTGGGGCAAGACCTTGGGCAAGCGCTTGCTTGGCCTGCATGTGGTGGGCACCACCCAGCGCGTGCGCGTGCCCGGACTGCTGCTGCGTTTCGCGGTCGAGTTCTGGGGTCCGCTCGCGGCCATGGCCATGATCAGCCTGCAAATGGGCGCAGTTACGGATCTCGTCGAGGTGAAGTACCGGTTGATCGGCGCGGTGGGCGCCAGTCCCATGCCGTTCTGGGATCGTGGCCTCGACGTCTTGCTGCGCACCATGCTGGTGCCCAACCTCATTGTGGCCGTGCCTTGGCTGGCGGGATTTCTTTTTGCGTTGCTGGATCGCGATCGGCAGACCCTGCACGACCGCGCCGGCAGAACACGCGTCGTCTATGAAGGGCGTCCTCTGGTTTCGGGTTTCGAGGCGGACGCAAAACCCGCTGGCGGCTGACGCCGAAGGCTCTGATTGAAGGCGTTGGTTGATGATTCCCGTCATGTGCAAGTCTGCTAAGGTGAGACCATGAATCCGGAACGCTTGCGCTCCTTGCTCGAAGGTGTTCGCGAGGGCAAGACCAGCTTGGACGACGCTCTTCGCGAGCTGCGCGACCTGCCGTTTCGCTCGCTTGGCTTCGCGCACGCCGATACGCATCGCCACATGCGCACGGGATTTCCCGAGGTGATTTTCGGCGGTGGCAAGACGCCCAGCCAGATCGCTATCCTGCTCATCGAGCTTGGCCGCGACGGCGCCACGGTGATGGCCACGCGGATCACACCCGAAGTGGCCCAGCAGGTACTGCCCGCCGCGCCGGGCGCGCGCTATGTGGAAGCTGCGCGTATTGTTGTGGCTGGGCCGACGCCGGAGCCGACGCGCGGTCGCGGCACCATCGCCGTGCTTTCCGCTGGCACCGCGGACATCCCTATTGCCGAGGAGGCAGCTGTCACCGCCGAGCTCGACGGCAATCAGGTGGTTCGCATCTTCGATGTCGGGGTGGCGGGTTTGCATCGGTTGCTTTCGCACCGGGAAACCGTCGAGAAGGCCGAGGTGCTGGTGGTGGTAGCTGGGATGGACGGCGTGCTGCCGACGGTGGTGGCGGGATTGTTCTCGCGGCCGGTGATCGCGGTGCCCACCAGCATCGGGTATGGTGCCTCTATGTCGGGAATCGCGGCCTTGCTCACCATGCTCAATTCCTGCGCGACCGGGGTCGCGGTGGTGAATATCGACAACGGATTCGGCGCTGGTCGCATGGCCTCGCTGCTCAACCGGGTGCGTGCGTGATGCCGGCCAAGTTGGAAAAGGGGCTGCACCTGCATTTCGATCCCTGCTCGGGAGTGGCGGGCGACATGACCGTGGCCGCGCTCGTCGATGCTGGCGTGCCGGACAAGGTTGTGCGCGACGCGATTCACGCCGTGGGCGCAAAGGGATTGAAGGTCGGCTTCGAGAAGCGCAAGCGGGGCGCGTTCGTGGGGCTTGGTTTCACTGTCGATTGGCCGGGAAAGCCGAAGCATGGGGAAGGGGAGGATGGGCACGATCACGGACACGCGCACGAGCATGGGCATGGTCATGACCACGGGCATGAGCACCACAATCACGACCATCATGGGCACGGCCATGTTCATCGCGACTATGCGGAGATTCGGCGGCTGCTCAAGAAGTCGGTGCTTGGGGCAGAGGCGAAGAAGTTGGCGGGCGCGATCTTCGAGCGCATCGCACGGGCGGAGGCGGCGCTGCACGGGTTCTCCGTCGATCGGGTCGCGTTTCACGAGGTCGGGGCATGGGATTCCATCGCCGACATCGTGGGCGCGGCCGCGGCCATTGCGTGGCTTGAACCCGCGGCGGTGACGTCGTCGCCGCCCGTGCTAGGGTCGGGCACGATTCGTACGGCGCACGGGTTGATGCCGGTGCCCGCGCCTGCCACCGCCGCGCTCTTGCGTGGATTGCCCACCGCGACTGGAGGTAATGGCGAGCTCACCACGCCGACGGGCGCCGCCATCTTGGCCTCGGTCGTGGGTTCGTTCGGGCCGCCGCCCGCCATGCTCTTGTGCGCGCAAGGCTTTGGCGCGGGAACGCGCGAGCACGCGGATCGGCCGAATGTCCTGCGCGTTCTCTTGGGCGAAGCCGTGGGTCAGGCACTGCCCGTGTCGGCGAACGAGATTGTGCTCGTGGCCGCGAACATCGACGACATGAATCCGCAGCTTGCCGAACCTTTGATGACGGCGCTCTTCGCCGCGGGCGCCGTGGATGCGTGGTCCATGCCCATCTTGATGAAGAAGGGAAGGCCGGCTCTGGAAGTCACTGCGCTTTGTCCACCGAGCGCACTCGCCGCGCTGGAATCGGCGTTCTTCGCCAATTCGACGACCATCGGATTGCGCCGGCAACTCATGCAGCGGACCGTGCTCGACCGCGCCATGGCCAAGGTAACCACGCCGTACGGCGAGGTGCGGGTGAAGGTGGCCATGCGCGACGGCGAGATTCTGGGGGCGACGCCGGAATTCGAAGACTGTCGCAAGCTCGCCCAGCGTGCGCAGGTGACCGTGCGCAACGTCCTGGCCGAAGCCAACGTGGCTGCCTTGAGCCTGACGCGCCCCCGGCGCGGGAAACGGAGTTGATGCCAGCGCGCAAGCCCAAAACGGCGACCAAGCGTTCGGTCGGCTCCGGGCCGGCCGACACGCGCTTGACCAACTGTTTGTTTCAAATGGTCGATGGCGCGGATGTTCTGATTGCGGTCACGGATCTCGAGGGGAGGGTGGTGGTGTGGAACCGCGCTCTGGCCGAGCTGACGGGTTGTTCAAAGGAGGAAGGCCTGGGCAAGGACTTGTCCGAGTGGCTGACCGACACTGGCGTGCGCGATTTGGCGGACATCATGGGGCGGGTGGCGCGAAACTTGGAAACCGTACGCGCCGAGGTGCGGCTACCGGGCGCCTCGGGAAGCATGGCCGCGGCGGCGTTCACGGTTTTTCCAGTGCGCGGCGGCGATGTCAAGGCCACGGCGGTGATGGCGGTTGGGCATGACTTGACCGCGCTACGCGCCCTGCAAAATCAGGTGCTGCACGCCGAGAAGCTGGCCACGGTGGGCACTATCGCGGCCGGCGTAGCGCACGAGATCAACAATCCCCTCACCTCGGTGCAAATGTGCGTCGAGGCCGTCTTGCGCAAGGGAACTCTGGCCACCCAAGGACGGGTACCCAATGCTTACGAGGCGATCGATATCGAGCGTCTGAAGAAAATCCAGGAAGGCGCCGAGCGCATCCGCAAGTTCTCCCGCGACCTCACCACCTACGCCCGTCCATCGGGACGCGACACCGAGGAGGTGAATCTCAACGACGTCGTCGAACACGCGCTTTCCTTCTGCGAACATGTGCTCTACGAGGCCAAGGCCAGCCTGGTGCGTGAGCTGGCGGCGGATCTTCCGCCGGTGCGCGTGGTGCGCGATCACATCATGCAGGTGGTGACGAACCTGGTGAGCAACGCGGCCCAGGCTCTTGGCGAGTCGGGAGGTACGGTCACGGTTCGCACCTACCGGCAAGGCGGAACCGGCCTGGCGCTGGCCGTTTCCGATACCGGCGAAGGCATTCGCGAGGAAGACCTGGGCAGGGTGTTCGAGCCGTTCTTCACCACCAAGCCCGCGGGGCGGGGAACCGGACTCGGCCTATCTGTGGTAAGGAACATCGTCTTGGCTCACGGCGGACAAATCGACTTTCAATCCAAGCTCGGCACGGGGACGACCTTCGCGGTCACCTTGCCGCTCGCAACGGCATCGCCCCGCCCAACCCAGACAGAGAAGTAGGCGCGAATGAAGGCAGAGCAACTTACGGAGATCCTCGAAACCGCTGCGCGCCAGATCGGCGTTGCGGTTCGCTACGAAAACCTGGCCTCTTCGGGGCCAACAGGCGGCGGTGGACTCTGCAAGATCAAGGGCGAATGGTGTGTCATCATCGACAAGAAAACCGCCCCGTCGGAACGAGCCTCGATTCTATCGGACGCGCTCGCGGCGATGGACACCGACAATGTGTTCTTGCCACCCAAGGTTCGCGAGATGATCGCGCAGAGACGCGCGAACCTCGTGAAACCGTCGTAGTAATGGGCCCAGTGTTTCTACGCCCTCAAACGCCTGACATCGACGGAGTCCGAATGCAATCCTCACCCAAGTCACATGATTGTGGAGTCTGGTTGCCCGTGAGGGCTGACCACGCGCGGGATATCTCGGGGAACTTGCTGAGCAGGTCGCTCGCTGCGCTCGGCTTCGTGGTCTTTGTCGCTGCATGCACCACGACCGGCCTGACTGCGACGGGCCCCACCGTGCCGTCGCAAGAGGCGCCGTGTGCTTTCCAGATCCTCACGGCAGCTCCGAGCGTGGAATATGTCGAAGTCGGCGTCGTGAACGCCCATCTCGGTGACTACGGAAGCAACGCGTTCTCGACCCTCGCCGACTTCAAGAAGGAAATCACTCCCTACGTTTGCAGGGCCGGTGGCGACATGGCGGTGGCCTACGCGAACGATGCGGGCATCTACATCAGGGCGACGGTCCTCAGGTCGACCGGAGCAAAACCCGCGTCGGCCTCTCGGCCTGCGGCTGGCTGCCAGTTCGATACCCAGTGTAAGGGACAGCGCGTGTGCGTCCGGGGCGAGTGCATGGATCCCTCGCCCAGGTAGCTCGGCTCGCAAGGACAGGTGCAGCGCGGCCCTCATGCGTGCGTTACGGACCGCGAGCACGCATCCATGCCGGGCATGCGGATAGGTGCATGCCGTGGCGAGACCGCAAACCGAAGACCACCGCGAGACTTGCTATGTTGGCGACGTATCTCTCGGCGGCGCCAAGGCAGCTTGCACGGTTTCGGCGACGGCGCAAAGCACGCGCGCGAACTTGCACATCCAATATGTGCCGTGCGGGAACATGACGTCGGCGACGCCAGCCGTCCAGGACTTGATGGCCGACCGGCAGCTCTCGACAAACGCCCTGCAGCGATGGATGGCTTCAATGCGCGACCACTTGCTCTTCGCAGCGATGCGCGGGCTGCCACCGAAGTGCGGTTCCGCGGTTTACGGAGAGTCGAATGGTCTCTGCTCAAGCGCCGCTTGCCGTCCGAGCACGCCCTTGCCGGCGGCACGGCGATGCTCGCGATGTTCCGTCTCGACCGCGCGCACGCGCTCCGTGACGAGAGTGTCCCATTCCTCTTGATAGGGCCATCCGATGGTGATTGCCGTCACCGCTTTCGCGGTCGCTGCGTGGATTTGGTGTTCGCCTGGCGTCGCTGGCAGTATGGTGACTTAGGGGGACACGGACCATGATGAAGCTATCTTCGCTTTGGATAGTGCTTGTGACGGGGGCAGGCGTTGTCGGCTTTGCCCTGCTCGCGCGGTCGGGTGCCAGGGCGGGCTCGCCCGATGGTGTCGGGGCTGCGGGTTGCATTGACCTTGACGGGGACGGCTATGGCATCGGCTGCGCCGCCGGGAACGACTGCAACGATCGCGATCCGACCATCCATCCCGGCGCGGTCGAGACCTGCAACTTCAAGGACGACAACTGCAATGGCCTGGTCGACGAGGTGCCTGGCTGCGCGGCGCCGGCCCTCGACCCGAGCCCCGTGCACGTGCCGGTCGGCTCGTTCTCGATGGGCAGCGAAAGAGGAGCCGCGGACGAGAGGCCGGTTCACCGCGTGACGGGCTCGGCATTCCTTTTGGATCGATATGAGGTTACCAATGCTCGCTACCAGGCGTGCGTGCGCGCAGGGGCTTGTGCCCCGCCGTCGCTGCGGAGCTCGAACGCTCGGGCGCACTACTTCGACGATCCGGCCTTCGCGGACTATCCGGTGATCTTCGTGTCGTGGAAGCAAGCGCAAGCCTTCTGCGCCTTCGTCGGTGGGCGACTGCCGAGCGAGGCCGAGTGGGAGCGCGCCGCGGCCGGCAGTGAGGCCCCGCGCACCTACCCCTGGGGCGAGAGCCCGCCCGATTGCTCGAAGGCCAACTTCGCCGGCTGCGTGGGCGACACCGATCGCGTGGGCCGGCGGCCGGCGGGCCAAAGCCCGTACGGCGCCTTCGATATGGCGGGCAACGTGTGGGAATGGACGGCGGATTGGTACGATGCCACCTACTACCGGCAAAGCCCCGGTCAGGATCCGACTGGCCCCGCGGCAGGCACTTTGAAGGTCATGCGTGGCGGCTGCTGGGTCAGCGGCGAAAGTTCGCTGCGCACGACTTGTCGCAAGCCGGGTCTTCCGAGCTCGTGGGCGCCCAATGTGGGCTTCCGCTGCGCCTACCCGGAGGGGCAGCCATGAAACGGACCATGAAGCGGGCTACGAAACATTTGCTCGCGCTCGCGGTCGGCGGGGCGGTGCTCCTCGCGGCCCCCGCGGCCTTTCCCTGTGGCGCTTCGTTCGGCCCGGGCATCACCGTCGATCCCCACCAGGACATCGTCGTGGTGTGGAAGGACAATGTCGAAACCTACGTGTTCCAGCCCATCTTCTGCGGCACGGCCACCGACTTCGGCTTGATTCTGCCTGTCCCCGCGTCCCTGTCGCAGAGCCCATCGTTGACCGATCAGAAGGCCTTCACGACCGCCGCGGCCTTGTCCGAGCCAACCAAGAGACAGGTGGTGCAACCCAATGGCGGTTTTGCCTGTGGCGCCACGGAGGGAGGACTGTCGAAAAACGGTGGTGCAGACACCACCACCGTGGTCGCCAGCGGACAGGTGGGCTTTCTCGACTGGGTACAGCTCAAGGCGGACACCGAGGCCTCGTTTACGGATTGGCTGACCGCCAATGGCTACCCGTATTCCAGCGCGGACACCAGCGTGTTCTCGTACTACGTGCAGAAGGGCTGGTATTTCGTTGCTTTCCGGATCAGCCAGCGGACGGCTCCGGATGGCGGAACGATTTGTCTGGCCTTGGGTCCGGTCGCCTTGTCCTTTCCTACTCCGGTGCCGGTTGTGCCTTCGCGCATGGCGAGCGCCGGCAGCTCCAACAGTTATACCGCGTTTTCCTGGCGAATCTTCGGCATTACCCATGGCGATGCGCAGTTGGGGTTCTTGGACGGGACCAACAGTAGCCTCGTGCTGATGTATTCGGGCGCCATCCAGGCCGGGGACGTCGCCTCGCTCTCGGGCTTGGCCGAGGCAGGCGATCGACTGACCCGGTTGACGTTTTCGTTCTACGGCGGCACGACGGATCCGGACATTGGCCTGACCCTGGCAGCACCTGTTGACTACCGCGGGACCGAAGACGTCGTGGTCTACGACGACTCCGCTTGCTCGGTGAGCCGGAGCGGCCGGCTCCCGCACAGTCTTGTGCTGAGTCTTTCTGGTCTGGCCCTGGTCGGTTTGTTTTGCTGGCGTCGCTGGCGGTAGGAGCGAAGCAGCCATGCGAAAGCTTGTCATCGCCGTGCTTTTGCTCTCGGGCCTCGTCGGGGGCGCCCCGCGCAGAGCCGAAGCCACGGAAGTGACCATCGAGCTGCGGCACACGCCACCGCTCGTTCGGCCGGATAAGCTTCCCAGCCTCTGCGCGATCCTGGCGTTGTCGCTGAGCGAGCACCTGTGGGCCGGCGCTGGATACGAGTTGATCCAGGACTACGATGCCATCTTGTGGACCTCGGAAACCGAGGGGCACAAGCCTATCGTCATGTCGGGCCTTCGCGCCGGCGCCTGGTATCGCGGTGGGGGTGCCGAGCGTGCCTTCACGTGGGCGGCTGGCCCGCTCTTCACCTTTGCCAATCCCGCGTTCTCGTTCACGCATTCCCCTCAGACACTCGACAGTGGCACATCCGTTCTCGATTTCGGTCTCGACTTCTCCATCGGGCACGTGTGGCGGAGCGTCCGTGTCGAGGGCTTCGCCACACCAGCCTGGTCCGTTGGTCGGGTGGCGAGTCCCGCCGTCCACACGGAGGAGCGCTACAGTGCCTTCACCTATCGGATTGGCGTCGCACTGGCGATCCTCGTAGGTTCGTGAGGGTTCCGCCGTGGAGGAAGTGCCAGGAACTTTTTGAACGCTCGGCCTGTGTCCATTCTTTGACCCAGGCGCTCGCAGCTCAAGCTGGGTGCGTAGGCGGCCGATGTTCACGGTGTGCGAGTGCTTCCGCCCGCCGGTCCGTTTCTCCAGCCGTGTCCGACCCTAGCGACAGGCATGGCCACCAATGCCGACTGTGAAGGGGGGCCTGGAGTAGTGGTGGAGCAGGGCGGGTTGTCGCTCGCGTTTCTTCATAAGATCGTTCGACATGTTCCGATCGTGCTGCTCGCCGTCGACGCATCTGGGACGCTCCTGTTGTCCGAAGGGGGCGGGCTCGCGTCATGGCAGACGGCTAAGCCACCAAGAGAGGGGCAGTCGATGTACGACCTTCTTGAAGATTCGCCCGATCTCCTGGAAGGATTCGAAAAGGCGCTGGCCGGTCAAGGCCACATGTGTCGGACATACATTGGGGACCGCGTATTCGAGCTGCAATTTTCCGCGGTTTCCGAGCAAGACAACCATGTCGTCCGCGCCTTCTGCCTGGCTCAGGACATCACCGAACGAGCCGAATCGGACCGCCAACGTGTGGAGCAGCAGTTGCGCTCCTTCGAGCAAGAAAGGCGAATGGCCGCCGACCTGCGGGCGCTCATCGAAAGCCTTCCCATCGGCGTCGTGGTGACACGCGAAGATCGCGTGTTGTTCCTCAACCTCGCGGCTGCCTCTTGTTTGCGATGGTCCAACGCGCAAGATTACCTTGGCCGAGAGCTTGGCCAATTCGTGGCCGAGGCATCGCGCGAGAAGCTTCGCAGTCAGCCCGACGGGAAACCGGAGCTGCTGCATCTTGGCGAGATGAAGATCACGACCGGCGACCGAACGACCATCACGGCCGAGGTCCAATCGGTCGGCATCGAGTTCGACGGTTTTCCCGCCAGACTTCTCAGCATTCGCGATGTGACGGAGCTTCGTCAAATGGAGCAGGATCTCCATCAGGCCCAACGACTTGAGGCGATTGGTCGTCTTGCAGCCGGCATCGCGCACGAGATCAATACGCCCATTCAGTTCATTGGCGACAACGCGCAGTTTCTCTCACAAGGGATCGCCGATGTCCTGGCCTACCTGGCCTTGTGCGAGGATTCGCTGCGGGCACCGGCATTGGAGGCGCAGCGAGCATCGCTGGAGGAACAGAAGGAGCGGATGGACGTGTCCTTTGTCACGGTCGAGGCGCCCAATGCGGCCCGCAACATCATTGAAGGTGTGTCTCGTGTAGCGAAGATCGTTTCGGCGATGAAGGGTTTCGCCCACCCCGGCGGCGTCGAGAAGAACCTGATCGATCTCAATCACGCCTTGGACACCACCATCGTCGTGGCGACCAATGAGTGGAAGAACGTTGCCCGGGTGGTCACCGAATTCGGCGACATTCCTCCAGTTCCATGTCGGTTGGGTGAGATCAATCAGGTTTTTCTGAACCTCCTCGTCAACGCAGCTCACGCCGTGGAGCCGAACCTGAAGCGCAGCGGTGAGAAGGGGACGATCACGGTTCGAAGCTACGTCGAGGGTGCGATGGCAATCGTCGCTATTTCCGACGACGGCACTGGTATCGCGCCGGAAATACGGACTCGGGTCTTCGACCAGTTCTTCACGACCAAGGAAGTTGGACGAGGGACGGGTCAGGGATTGGCCATCGCTCGTCGGGTAGTCGTCGAGCAACACGGTGGTCTCGTCGATTTCACCAGTGAGATCGGCAAGGGAACGACGTTCTACGTTCGCCTGCCCCTTCGCGAGCAGCCGACCCAGCCCGGCGATCAGCCGCAGCCTGCGTAGCGGGGCCGGCCGGTCTGCAACTGGTGACTGGCTTCTCCTCGACATTCTTGGCATTCTTTTTCCATGACCTCGGTTACCGAGATCATTTCGATGGTGCTGGCGGCCGGGCTCGACCTGGCCGAGCTGCACGTGATGGAACGCGTGCGGCGAATGGCCAGCGCGCGTGAGCTTGTCGACTTCATGGAGGCCAGCTCGTTCGGCAACTTCCTGTCCGCCATCCCAGAGGAGCTGCACGACACCTTCCGCGCCGATTTCGAACGCGCTGCCCTAGCACATCAGGATCCCGAAGGCTTCGCCACGCGCGACTACGGCGCCATGATCGTGGCGCGCAAACCAGACAGCTGAATGGGGCCAAGCATCCAGATCCGCCGCGCGCCCGCATCCAGCAGCAAGCCGGCCGGCGCACGCGCCGGGCGAAGCCCGGCTTCAATCCCTGCCGAGTGAGCGGACTTTGGAGGCCAGGAGGGGATCGTTGGTCAGCACTTCGCGCAGCGCTGCGCCGACCTTTTCCCTCAGTGTGGCCGAGGCGCGGCTGCCCAGCTGCCGGTCGAGGACGCGCTCGATCACCTTGTCCAGCGCGGCGTTGGGCGCAATCTTGCCCGCCTTGAGATCGGCCGCGATGTCCGAAACGCGGCTTGCACTTTCCGACGCGTGCGCTTTGGGTGCCTCGACTCCAGATTTGGCCGTGCCCTTGGCCGAAGTCTTCTCGGGCTTGGCCGCTGGAGTTTTCGCGCCGGCGATTTCCGTCGCCTTGGAGGTCGATCCAAGCGGAAGGTGCGAGCCAGGGCGCGAGATCTTCATGGCTGGGAACGCAGCCTAGCACAGGGCCGGCAGCCGGAAGTAACGGAAGGTAGAGTCAAGATGTGCGATGCGGCACTCGCGGGCGGCCATGGCGTGATTCGAGGATGTACAGGGTCGGGCATGTTCTTGTATCGGCCGAAGCTCCGCGAAGGTTGCGTGACTCTTGATGCCAGATTCTCGATTGGATTTGCTTTCTGACCCTACATCTGGAGCCTTTTCCGGGTTATTGTGCAGGTATGAAGAAGGCACACATCGAAACCAGCAAGGGTGAAATCGTCCTAGAGCTGTTCGAGGACGACGCGCCCGGTACGGTCGCCAATTTCGTCGAACTGGCCCTGGGCACCAAGGAGTGGACCGACCCCAAGACCGGCGAGCAGGTGAAACGCCCCTATTACGACGGGCTGGCTTTCCACCGCGTGATCGACGACTTCATGGTTCAGGGCGGCTGTCCCCTGGGCAATGGAACCGGCGGCCCGGGGTTCACCATCAAGGACGAGCTTAGCGGAAAGCGTCAGGTGCATCTCCGCGGCTCGCTCTCCATGGCCAAAACCGCTGCCCCGGATTCCGGCGGTTCGCAGTTCTTCATCTGCCACAGCCCGCAGTCTCACCTCGACCGCAAACACACGGTGTTTGGTCAGGTGGTGTCGGGCATCGAGGTGGTGGACAAGATCCGCAAGGGCGACAAGATGACACGGGTATGGATCGAGGGGTAAGCTTGCTGCCGTCGCTTGACTTTGATGGCTCGCGTGGTCGATAACGAAAAGGCGCGCGTCGTGGACCTTTTGCCGCGCACGGAAGCTGCTTGAACAAACCAATCCCTTTCGGCAAGTACTACCTCCTCGAACGCATCAATGTCGGGGGCATGGCCGAGGTGTTCAAGGCGAAGACCGTCGGTGTGGAGGGCTTCGAGCGCATCGTCGCGCTCAAGCGCATCTTGCCCAGTATCGCGGAGGACGAAGAATTCATCACGATGTTCATCGACGAGGCGAAGATCGCGGTGCAGCTCCAGCACGCGAACATCGCCCAGATCTTCGACCTCGGTAAAGTCGACGACAGCTACTTCATCGCCCTCGAGTACGTCAACGGCCGCGACCTGCGCGGCATTTTCGACGACCTCCACAAGATGGGCCAGACCATGCCCATGCCGCAGGTCTGCTACCTCATCATGCAGCTTTGCGAGGGGCTCGACTACGCCCACAACAAGCGCGACGCCCAGGGCCGCGACCTCAACCTGGTCCACCGAGACGTGTCGCCGCAAAACCTGCTCATCGGTTACGAGGGCGAGGTCAAGCTCATCGACTTCGGCATCGCCAAGGCTGCCGGCAAGGCGTCCAAGACCCAGGCCGGCATTCTCAAGGGCAAGTTCGGTTACATGAGTCCCGAGCAAGTGCGCGGGCTGCCCATCGACCGCCGCAGCGATATCTTCGCGCTCGGTATCGTGCTCTACGAAATGCTCACCGGCGAGCGTCTGTTCATCGGCGAGAGCGACTTTTCGACTTTGGAGAAAGTTCGCAACGTCGACATCATCCCGCCGTCGTCGTTCAACGCCTCGGTTCCGGTGAATCTCGAGCGCATCGTCCTCAAAGCGCTGGAAAAGAACGTGGAAGATCGCTACCAGAACGCCATCGACCTGCACGACGATTTGCAGCTCTTCATGCACTCGGTCGGGCAGTTCTCGTCGCGCAAGGATCTGTCGGCCTGGATGAAGCGAACCTTCCCGGCCAATTCGGTCGAGGACAACGATGCCGTCGAGTTGGAGGAAGTCGAGGAGATCGAAGAGATTTCCACGGCGGCGGGAAGTTCGATGGAGGCTGCTTCCCCGGCCGCGGGCGCGGAGGACTTCGGCTGGGACGAGGAAGAGAGGGAAACCCAAATCTTCGACAAAGATCCGAGGGAGATCGACCGGGCGGCGAGTGGCGACGGGCTTCTCTCGGAGCCCGCCGACCCCACGGTGGCGGTGGCGCCTTCCGAGGCCCTCTTGGCCGAGATGGGCGAGGCGTTCGAGATGAACGTGCCCACCCGTCCGACGGGAGGGCCGAGCGGGGTGCAACCGTCCGCTGCTTCCGGGCTGCGCAGAACGAACATGGGATTGGGCAAGGATGCGAATGCGACGCCAGCGCCCGTGAGCCCGTTTCCGGCCTTCGCGCCAGCCGGGGCGAGCCCCGCGCGCAATCCTGGGGGACTGCCTTCTCTTCCCGCGGGAGACGCTCGGCGTTCGCCCTTCGATCTGCCCAAGCCCGCCTTCCGCCAGACCCTTATCGGCGGTGCCCCGGCGCCAGGCCTGCCCGCCCCCAATTTTCCCGTCGTTCATCCGCCCCCCGGACCGGCCTACCCAACCTATCAGCCCCCGCCCAACGCGTTCGGAAGCAGGCTGCCGGCGGCGCCATTCTCGGGGCCAGCCTTTCCCGGCGCTCCCGTGCTGCCGCAGCTGTCGGCGCCGCCGTCGGTCGTGGATTTCGATGCCTACGTGCTGCCGCCGCTTGTCGCGCGGTCGCCCTCGCGCCTCAAATACTACGTCGCCTTCCTGCTCTTCATGCTCGCGGGTGGAGGCGGAGCGTACATGTATATGACCCGGCCGGGGAGACTCCAAGTCGCGGTCAAGCCTCAGGATGCCAAACTCGCGGTCGACGGCGTCTTGATCACGGCTGGGCCACCATTCCAGTTGGAGAAGCGGCCAGGTGTCTATCGGCTGTCCGTGTCTCGCGATGGCTACGTGTCGCGCGATGAAATCGTGCAGATCAGCGCTGGACAGGCCGGCCACATGGACATCGAACTCGGACCTTCTTCCGAAACTGGGTTCGATCTGACCAGCCAGCCCTCGGGCGGACTGGTGTGGCTGGATGGTCAGCCGTTGGCCATCGATGAACACGGCAAGCAGGCCACGACCAACTTCCATGCTTCGCGCATTTCTCCCGGGCCGCACGTCATCGAGATTCGCGGAAACCCGCTCTATCAGAATTGGCGTCAGGAGTTCGTGCAAGAGCCGGAGCGGACGGTGCGTTTGCACGCCGGCTTGGTGTCCGTGGTGGGCGCGGGAAAGACGTCGACGCCTTCATCGCCTTCATCCCGGGGTGCGGATCATCCTGCCGCTCAGCAGCCCTCGCCGCAGCCAGTGCCCACGCCTTCGCCGAACCAACCCTCTTTGCCGGTAGCCGCAACGCCGGGCAAGTCCCAGGAGAAGCCACGGGTTGAGAAGCGTGGCGCGCACAGGAGTGCCAGCAAGGGCGATGACAACCTATTCGAGGGCACGAAGCCGAGTGCCGCAGATATGACGGACAAGAAGCCCAAGACCGGAGGCGGCGACGAGGACATCTTCGAAAGCGCCGGACGGTCGGGTGGGGGCGATTCGGGCGGAACCTGCACCGTGACCATCAGCTCCAAGCCCTGGGCCGAAGTGAGCATCGATGGCAAGCCCACGGGCAAGATCACGCCGCTGGTGAACTATGCGATTCCTTGTGGCAAGCATCGGTTGACCTTCAAGAACGCGGATCTCATGATCGAGCGCAACGAGAGCGTCACGTTCAAGGCTGGCCAGCCTTTCAAGAAAATCTTCTCCCTGGTCGAGAACGAATTGTAGGATCCCGAATCCCGAGTCCCCGTCGCGTCGGATTGCTAACTGTGGGGCTGTGTGCATGACTTTGAAAGACAACTCCCTAGCCCGCATTGTTCATGGGTGTGCCCAATGAAAGCATCGTGCGGGCTAGGCAAGCGCGTGCGGAGCCTGTCAGCTTTGCTGGCAGCGGAGCTTCGCGGGAAGGTTTGGAAACCCTCCCAGGGTTTCCATTACAATCGTCTAGCCTGCGGCGGTCTCCTCGGGATTGCGGAATGTTTGCCGTTCGCCGTCGATAACCGGTGGTTGGTGAATAATGCAGGCTAGCGGGTTCACGGAAGCCTGGCAGGCCCACTACCGCAGAGCCGCGTTCGAGAAACCAGCCCACCCGGAGGCGCGTGATTTCCTGGATCGCGACTTGCGCGAAACCCTCAAGCGCTGGATTCCGCCCGAGGCATCGGTTGTCGATGTCAGCTGCGGCACCGGCGAGCTTCTGGCCGCGCTGCCCAACCCAGAGCGGGTCGGCGTGGCCTGGCTGCCCGACGTGGCCGACGAAGCGCGACGCCGCCACGGCGACCTGACCATCGAAGCCGGCGGCATCGCCAACCTCGAACCTGGTCGGCGCTTCGATGCCGTGGTTTGCGATCGCATGTGTCACGGGGTCACGGACATTCGCGAACTGCTCGCCAACCTGCGCGAGCGGGTTTGCGATCATGGCCGTGTCTATCTGGTGGTCTACAACTACCTGTGGGAAGTGCCCACCTGGCTGGCCGAGAAGGCCGGGTTCAAGCTTCCCGCGCCGACCTCGAACTGGCTGTCCCACAGCGACTTTCAGAATCTCTTCGACATCGCGGGTCTCGAGACCGTGCGCTTCGAGGATCGCTTGATTCTGCCCACCGAGGTGCCGGGGCTGAGCACGCTCATGAATCGGTACCTCGGCAAGCTGCCAGGGTGCCAGCGCTTGTCGATGTATCGCATCTATGCCCTGCGCAGACGTGAGATCGTACAAGCGCCGCGCGAGTTTTCGGTCAGCGTAGTCGTGCCAGCGCGTAATGAGTCGGGCAACATCGCGGCGGCGATCGCGCACACACCGTTGCTCGGCTCGCGTACGGAACTGATCTTCATCGAAGGCGGATCGAGCGACGGAACCTGGGAAACCATCCAGGCGGCGATCAAGGACTATCGCGGGCCGCTGCAACTTTCGGCCTACAAGCAGAATGGCAAGGGCAAGGGAGACGCCGTTCGGCTGGGCTTCTCCAAGGCCACCGGCGACATCCTGATGATTCTCGACGCCGACCTCACGGTGCCTCCCGAGGAATTGCCCGTCTTCTACGACGTCATCGCCCGCGGCTTGGGCGACTACGTGCAGGGCACGCGGCTCGTCTACCCCATGAATCCAGGGGCCATGCGCTTTCTCAATAAGCTCGGCAATATCGCTTTTTCTCAGCTTTTTACCTACCTGCTCCAGCAGCCCATCAAGGACACCCTGTGCGGCACCAAGGTCCTGTGGCGCAGCGACTATGAGCGTATCGCGGCCGCGCGGCATGTGTTCGGTGATTTCGATCCCTTCGGCGACTTCGACCTGATTTTCGGGGCGGCTAGGCTGAATCTAAAGATCGTCGAAATTCCAGTTCGCTACCGCGAACGCGTGTACGGCGAGACCAATATCTCGCGATGGAAGCACGGCTGGCTGCTTCTCAAGATGTCGGGCGTGGCCGCGCGCAAGCTCCGCTATGTCTGATCGACCAGGCCCCGACCTTCCCCAGGCACTGCGCGAACAGACGCTGGCGCGCTTCGAGGCGCATCGTCGCACGTGGAACGCCAATCCCGCCCTGCGCATGAGCTACGCGGGGTGGTACCACCGCCTGCGCCAGGCTATGCCGGCCCAAGCACTCGGTCCCTGGATCGAATTGGGCTCGGGACCGGGATTCGCGCGCGATTTCATTCCCGAGTTGCTGCTGACCGATGTCGTGCAGGCGCCGTGGCACGACAGGAGCATGTCCGCCGATGCGCTGGCCTTCGAGGATGGCAGCGTCGGCGCGCTCGTGCTCTTCGACGTGCTTCACCACTTGGCCTCGCCGGCGGCGTTTTTCACCGAGGCTACGCGCGTGCTTCGGCCGGGTGGCCGCATCCTTCTGTGCGAGCCCTACATCGGCCCGCTGTCGCGCTGGATCTACGGCTGCTTTCACGAGGAGCCGGTGGATATGTCGGTCGATCCCTTGGTGGACATCGTCGGTCCTGTGGATGGCGCCAAGGATCCTTTTGCCTCCAACCAAGCAACGCCGACGCTTGCTTTCTGCCGCGACCGCGGACGAAAGTTCTCCCGCATGTTTCCCCGCCTGGGCGTGCTCTCCATCGAGTGCATGGCCGGGCCGTCCTACGTCGCCACCGGCGGCTTTTCGCGTCGTCCGCTCTTGCCGTGGTGGCTTTGGCGCTCTCTCTACGCATTCGAGGGACTTCTGCCCAAGTTTGTCTTCCGCCTGGTCGGATTTCGCCTTCTCGTGGTCATCGAGCGGCGGCGCTAATGCCAAGTAAAATCGAGCCCGGGGCCGAACATGTGCCAGCGAACCCAACCCTCTTGGCCGCGGCTCGCGGCTCGTGGCTCAACCTGATCCTTGGCGTTGCGATTCTCGTCGCGGTGCTGGGAATCGTGCTCGGTACCTACTGGCCGGCGCTTTCGGCGGGCGCGCAGTACATGGACGACAAGTTCTACATTGGCAATCCAGTCATCCAACATCCCAGCTGGGCCTTGGTTAGGCGAATTTTCGGTGAAGTGTGGTCACCGTCGTTGGTCAACGGCTACTATCAGCCGCTTTCGCTCTTGTCGTACTTGCTCGATTTCTTGAACCCGAGCGCATCCACTAGCCTGATGCCTTTTCATCGCACGACGTTGCTCTTGCACCTGCTCAATGTCGCG
>Ga0224559_1000837_pt1 | contig 18389 bp, 21 predicted proteins | sample 714S33034metaG_FD_180676 | JGI IMG/M metagenome (GOLD analysis project Ga0224559, IMG submission 180676) | Peat soil microbial communities from Stordalen Mire, Sweden - 717 S3 30-34 | ecosystem: Environmental > Terrestrial > Soil > Wetlands > Peat | place: Sweden: Norrbotten County, Stordalen... | reverse complement strand
ATGATGCGAGCGCATTAACAGATGTTTTGCGAGATAGACTTAGCTCTCCTAATGAAGTCATATCGGCTCCCCCTATTGCTCCCAAGAGTCTTGTTGTCGGGGATTTGTTAAGGATCTCAACTCAAGCGGAGCTTGAACGAAAGACAGTATTTATGAGTGTAACTAGGTTGGATACTGGATTTCGTATTGAGTCGCAACCAAAGAAATCTGATGGTACATGGGATCGCAAAGCTGATAGGTTGATTGACTGCTATCTTCCAGTCACAACAACATACGAGCAATTAGCAGCAGCGATCATCGAGCATCTGAAGAGCCGCAAGGATTTGCCTGGCTCGATGGTTGATTTCAACCAGCCGAAGACAGCCAGGGGGGCATAAGGGATCGCTAATTATCAGACGCACTTGGTAATGAGATGGGGCGGAAAGGGTGCCCCGAATATAGGGTGGCATATAAATCGGGTCCCGACATCTTTTTGGGGAGATCCTACGTTAAGCCCGAAAGGCTTAACTACTAATGATTTCGGGACCTGCTCAGAAAGCCTGACTTTCGAGACTGAACGATTGTTCCAAAGCAGAACAAATTGCTCATTTCTAGCGCCTGGATGTTGGATAGAAGCGCTAAAAGCGTTGCCAGTGCAGTGTTTTGCTATGAACAAAATCACCCATTTGTTCATCCAAGCAGCTCCGCCAGATGCAGATGTCAGGTCCCTTAGCGTAGGAAAACCGGGCAAAATTGCGTTGTCAAATAGCTTAGCGTAGGTTTTCCCCAAAAAGATGTCGGGACCCGAAGTTGACGCATTCAATGCTGAGAACTATTAGCCAAGGCGCCGCTTTACCGTCCGCAAGCGACCGCTCGGAAGCCCTTTAGATGGCCGCAGGAACTCAGCACTTTTGGTAGCGTCTGTTGGCATTAAGTCATCTGATTCGGAAGCTTGCCGCAAATGAAACACTGCCTGTCCTCAAATCTCGAAATGGCTATGCTCATGGCTTTTGGTGGATTGATTCCTTGGGAACAAGCCAATGGTGGGTGTAATTAAACAAAGGTACGAAATGTCACTTGGGTTATCGGACGCTGCTGTCAGGTTTTGAGACCGTGTTTCTTGATCCAGTTGTGCAGATTTGCCTGGGTGGTGTTGTAACGCCTGGCGATGAATTTTTGGGTTGACCCATTTGCAAGAAGAGCTTCAATTTCCGGACGGAAGGGGTCCAGCTTGCTCTTGCCTGGTCCTTTTGGCCGGCCGAGCTTAAGTCCCTGCTCCTTTTTGAACTTTAGCGCCTCCCTGGTCCTCTGAGAGATCAGGTCTCGCTCGATCTCAGCGGCGATTGAAAATGCCATGGCAATGATTTTGCTTTGAATGTTCTCGTCTAAGTGCCAGTTTCCCTTGATGGCATAAATGCGGATACCTTTGCGCGAAGCAAGAGAGAGTATCTCCATGCACTCAAGCATGCTGCGCCCGAGGCGGGACAACTCGGCAACAATAATAGTGTCGCCTTCTTGTAATTCATCGAGAATGCCAGCAATCCGGCGATCTCGCCATGACGTGCGACCAGAGGCAACCTCTTCGACAAAGGTGACTCTGCCGAGATCCTGTTGGTTGGTGAAGTGCAAAATGTCGGACTTGTTCTTCTCAATGTTTTGATCGAGGGTAGAGACGCGCAAATAGGCGACGGTTTTACTACTGTTTGAGGCTGCCAAGTTTTTTTTGCCTTTAAGATTCGATATAAACCGGATCAATCCAAGTTATTTTATAACTACTATTATCCAAATATCAGAGATATTTGTCGATGGTTGGATAAAGGGAAAACGATCGTTTTTGGAATAATATCAATTTCGAGGAATTTTACTGTCCGAAATTTGGGAGGAGGATTATTTGCTGTATGCCTCACAAATTCAAAGGCTTAATAAAATCCTGTGATACAAAACGTACCTTTTGTTTCAAAACACCCAATGGTCGCATGTCAGGTGGCTTATACTTTACTGATTCATGATACATAAGGGTAAATTCTGCTATGAAGCACAAAATAGCAATCACACTTGTGGCGCTGGCATTTGGGCTATTCGTCAATCCTGCTGAAGCTCATCACTCCTTTTGGCATCAGGTCAAGGACCAGGTATACAACAGTCATGGTTGGCAATATGGTTATGGAGCGTATCCCCCGCCAGTCAACTACCATGGAACGAACTATGGCTACTCAAACCCTTGGGGCACATATGGAGTACAGCAAGGCTGGGGACATGCTCAATATGGTGGTCACAGCGAGTACACAGAGCATGGCGGCTACCATCATGATTGAGCAGCTGGAAACGGAGAAGTTTTAAACATGAATCGAGTATTGGCGGGACTTGCGGTAGGCGGCCTTTTTCTTCTGCCGCTGGCGGTTTTTGCGGATCACAACGAGTGGCACACACATATTGTCAATGGTGCAAAAGCTTACGACCAGGGCAAATATGACGAGGCCAATAAAGAGTTCCACCTAGCTCTGAAAGAAGCTGATTCCTTCGGTGATAAAGATCCTCGTCGAGCAATCAGTCTCAATCAGCTTGGTCTTGTTGCGCTTGAGCAAGAAAAGTACAAAGAAGCGCAGGATTATTTCGATAATGCATTAGCAATTAGGGAGAAAGCCTTGGGCAAGGAACATCCTGATACTGCTCAAACCTTAGATAACCTCGCCGCCGTATATGATGCTCAAGGCAATTCAAAAGATGCTGAAGCTGCAGCCAGAAGGTCGCTTCAAATCAAAGAAAAAGTGCTTGGTGGCAACAGCCCGGAGTTGGCCACAACTTTGGACAATCTCGCCGGCATCTGCGAAACAGAAGGCAAATGCGATGAAGCAGAGAAGCTCGCAAAGCGTGCGTTGGCTATTCGAGAGAAAAATCCGAAGAGTCCTGAGCTGGCAACAGCCCTAAACAATTACGCCGGTCTCTGCATCAGTCACGGTAAAGCCGCTGAGATCGAGAGTCTCTACAAGAAGGCTATTGCAATTGATGAAAAGACGTTAGGCGCAAACCATCCAGCGCTTGCAAGAGATCTAAATAACCTGGCCGGATTTTATGTGAAGCAGGGCAAGTACAAAGCGGCAGAGCCGTATTGCCAACGCGCTCTAGATATTCGGAAAAAGGCATTCGGCCCCAAAAGCCCTGAAGTCGCTGAAAGCCTCCAGAACTGCGCGCATTTGATGAAGAAACTCGGCAAGACGGCAGAGGCGAAGGCATTTGAGTCCCAGATAAAATAATGACACTTTTAAATTCTAGAGAAAAGGAGAAATCACATGAAGCGTTTTGCGTTAGTACTAATGGCACTTTCGGTATTGGGAGTGACTTCTACGGCAGTTGTTTTCGCTCATGAGGGCGAGGAGCACGGGCAACAGGGACAAAATCCCCAGCAAGGTACTCCAGGAGGGCAGCAAGGGCAACCCGGCGATGGTCACAAGGGACACAAGCATGACAAAGGCCAGCAAGACAACGATGAGCACAAAGACCATAAAGATGGTCACAAGCATCAACACTGAAGCTTTCCGTGCTGGCCCTGTGTTTACAACACGTCTGCGAGGTTCACAAATGAAAAGGATAATGCCGCTGATTATAGCCACTGCCTTGGTCGGCGCTTATGCTGGTCAATCCGTGTTAGCACATGGCGATGAAGATGAGCATCATGGTGGCAATGCATACCCACAGCAATACTCTGCACCACAAACTTATCCAAATACGGGATTTAACAACCAGTTTGCGGGCAGCAGCGCTGGCGGCTTTGGTAGCTATACAGGCTACTGGAGTCAAAATTCGCAGCAACATGAAGTGTTGAGAAGAGCTGGTCAACAGCTTGATCAACTGCAAGCGCAAGGATTGATATCACCACAAGAGCATGCAATGTTGGAAGCACAAATGCAGCTGGACCATGCGGCTTATGATGGACAGCCGTTGCCGCAAGGCTTTGGTTATAATTCAGCAAATCCATTCGTAAACCCAGCTGTGCCAGGCATTTTACAAAGACTCGCCGGTACATGGGGAATGGGCGCTGCCAATCCATCGCTTGGTGCGCCTGGCCAAACCGGCGGATTACGGCATGCGATGAACGATGCTCTCAGCGGGAATACTTACCAGCATGGGCATCAACCAATGGCTACCAACTTCGGGGGTAGCGGTGGTCAATTTGGTAACTACTTGAATTATTGGAATCAAAATCCGCAGGAGCATCAATTGCTTAGACGTTCAGAAAGAGAGGCGCATGAGCTTTTAGAACAAGGAATCATAACCCCGCAAGAACACGCTATGCTCGATGCGCAATGGCAGGCCGATCATGCCGCCTATGATGGTCGTCCGCTGCCGCAGAATCTGAACTACGGATTTCAGACTCCCTATGCTAATCCTGGTGTGGCTGGCGTTTTACAGAAACTTCGGACTTATTGGGGACGCTGAAGATAGAAAGGTGCCTGAACCGGGCAAAACCGAAGCCCTGGAAGGCGACAAAATATTCTTCATTTGCAATTTTGTCGACCCAAGGCAGACTCGAATTACCTGGTGATCTGTCCAGAGTGTGGTCTTCGCTTTTAAATGTCGCGGTTTTCTTAGAATTAAATGTCGCACTTTTAACGGCAATAAATGTCACGCTTGACATTTATTTTCTTCAGCCGAGATCAATTTCCTGAACTACCCCAAAAGGGCTTGCTGAAAAACGCGTACTAGCCACATAAACCCAAAAAGTTCTCCTAAGCCATATGACAACTTGACAAAAGCATGATTCTGTCAAGCTAAGAATCCGATTATATGAGCGTTTCCGGCTTCGTTTTCTTTTTTTGCTCTGTTAGACTTGACGAAAGCTGCTATCAGCAGGAAGAGGTCAAGCGCAAAGAATGGTCGGACAAGCTCGAATTTTAAGCCCGAAAGAGATCAAGAATATTTTCCAGTTGCTTCCGACAGCCCGGGACAAAGCCATGTTTGCCATAGGCATTTATACAGGTCTGCGTGTCGGTGAGATAGTTGCATTGAGAGCTGATCAGCTTTTTACAGAGTCCGGCAACGTCAGGAGTATTCTCAAAGTCAAACGAAAGAAAAAGAAGAATGTTGTCTACAGCGACATTCCAATGCATGAAAAACTAAAAAAGATCTTGGCTGATTACCATGAGCCGGGCCAATTTGGTAAGTGGCTATTTCCTTCTGAAGCATCAGCTTCTGGGCATTTGACCAGGGCCGCTGCTCACAACATCTTGGCTAAAGCCTGAGATGGTCACAGGGATACTGCCCAAACCTGACAGAATCATGCTTTTGTCAAGTTGTCATATGGCTTAGGAGAACTTTTTGGGTTTATGTGGCTAGTACGCGTACACTTGCTGCTAGGCGTAAAAGGTCTAGTTCACTGAAGTTGGGACGTGCAACTATTGATGTCAGCTTCGGCTTGCCTTGAGTCAATGTGCCAGTTTTGTCTATAACATAAATGTCTGCCTTCTCAAGTTTTTGCAAAGCAGTAGCGTTTTTAACGAGCACTCCGGCAGAGGCGCCTCTTCCTGTTGCGACCATGACAGACATAGGCGTGGCCAATCCAAGGGCACAAGGGCAAGCAATTATTAGCACCGCGACTGCATTTAGCAAGGCCAGTGACACTGATTGAGGTCCAAACCACAGCCAAAAGCAAAACGTGGCTACCGCAGCAAGCAAAACCGCAGGCACGAATATCGCTGCTGCTTTATCTACGAGTTTCTGCACCGGCGCTTGGCTGCGCTGTGCTTCCACAACCATAGCTACAATCTGAGCAAGCAGCGTATCGTGGCCAACACGCTGAGCTTTCATTATCAGCGCGCCGGTCTCGTTCATTGTGCCGCCAATGACTGTGTCGCCTGTTTGTTTTGCAACAGAAACAGGCTCTCCTGTAACCATCGATTCGTTTATGTTGCTGTTGCCATTAAGCACCACTCCATCAACAGGAATTTTCTCGCCGGGCCGAACCCGCAGAATGTTATCGACTAAAACATCCTCTAAAGCGATATCCTTTTCGCTGGCATCGAGGCTAACAAGTCGCGCTGTTTTCGGCGCCAGAGTCATCAGTGCGTATTCCGGACCAAGATGATCGGTCATTCCGGAGCAAGCTGATCACCTTCTCCGATTTAAACTGATCAGCGATTCCGGTCAAACTGATCACTTGCAAGGGGCAGATAATCTAAAAAACTTGACGCTGGCTAACCGGCACAGATACAACCTTTGAACATCACTAGAAAGGTTGTTTCCATGCCTCAAAAGAGGTTAGCCATGCGAAGTATACGAGAAATTCTCAGATTAAGACAATGCGGTCTTAGCCATCGACAGATCGGAGAGGCTGTTCACAAGTCTTCTGCGACTGTTAGTGGCTACTTAGCCCGTGCTGCAGCGGCCAAGTTAACTTGGCCGCTGCCCGAAGAGCTAGATGATTTTGCGCTCGAAGCACTTCTCTTTCCCCCACAAAAGGAGCTTCAAAACGCAAGACCAGAGCCGAATTTTGTGCATATGCACAAGGAGTTAAAACGAAAGGGGGTAACAAAAACTCTGCTTTGGCAGGAGTACAAAGAGCAAAACCCAGACGGGCTGCAGTTCTCCCAGTTCTGCGAAAAATACAAGAAATGGCTTGGGGCCATCAATGTCACGATGAGGATTCAACATGAAGCTGGCGAAAAAGTTTTCTCAGACTTCGCCGGCAAGAAATTGAAACTCACAAATCGCGAGACTGGAGAAGCAAAAGACGTACACGTCTTTGTTTGCGCATTGGGCGCCAGCGGCTATTTCTTTGCCGACGCTTTTCTCGACGAAACCAGCCAATCTTGGTGCGCCGGCCATGTTAACGCTTTTAATTATTTTCAAGGCGCACCCGCCATCATCGTTCCGGACAATCCAAAAGCGACAATTACTCAGCCTTGCAGGTACGAGCCAATAATAAATTCAACGTTCCTGGAAATGGCGTCACATTACTCTTGTGCCGTAATTCCAGCTCGAGTGCGCAAACCGAAAGATAAGGCTAAGGCAGAACTGGCTGTGGGGCTCGCGACGCGATGGATTTTGGCAAGGTTGCGCAATCGTACTTTCTTCTCACTGCATGAGATTAAGGTTGCCATCAAAGAACTTCTTGAAGATGCAAATAATCGGCCATTCAAGAAGATGCCAGGCTCACGTAAATCCATGTTCGTTGAACTAGATCAGCCAGCTCTAAGCCCTTTGCCGGAAAGACCTTTCGAATTCGCGGAGTTTCGAAAAGCCAGAGTTGGAGTTGATTACCACATTGAATTTGATGGGCACTGGTATAGCTGCCCATATCATTTAGCAAAGCAAGAAGTGGAGCTCCGAGTCACAGCAAGCACTGTCGAGATAATTTACAAGCATCGCCGCATTGCAAGCCATCCAAGAGACTTTCATAAATCCAAGCATTCCACCCTTCCAGAACACATGCCGAAATCGCACAGGGAGTATCAAAACGCAAGTCCGCCTAGACTCACAAGCTGGGCTGAAATGTATGGTCAAGAAACCAAGCAATTGATAGAAGCCATTCTTGAATCGAAACCTCATCCTGAGCAAGGTTACAGGGCTTGCATCGGAATTTTAAAACTCGGAAAGGAGTTCGGTGGTGACAGGTTGAACGCAGCCTGTAAACGCGCTTTGGCCACCCGCGCCTGGTCGTACAGCAGCGTTAAGTCGATTCTAAAAACTGGTCTTGATCAACGTCCCCTCCCCTTAGAGATCGAACCAATCCAACTGAAACTGCCACACATAAATCTTCGGGGCGCTTCCTATTTCTTCGTAAAGGAGGAGCAGAATGCTTCTACAACAAACACTTGAAACCCTTAAACAACTCAAACTCGGTGGAATGATCAAGGCCCTGGAACTCCAAATGGAAATGCCAGACTCACAATCCTTGCCATTTGAAGAACGGCTCGGGCTGATGGTTGACTGTCAGTTAACCTGGCAATCAGACAAACGACTACAAACCAGATTGCGCTCCGCTCAGTTGTTCGAAAAAGCCACAATTGAAGATTTTGACTTCAAAGGCAATCGCAACATCGAGCGTAGCTCTTTGCTTTCGCTCGCTAATTGCGATTGGTTGCGTGCGCATCAAAATGTTTTGATCGATGGCGCGACTGGCGTTGGCAAAAGTTACCTCGCCTGCGCATTAGCTCAGAAAGCGTGTAGAGAGGGATTTACCGCGCAGTATTTGCGGTGCTCTAAACTCTTTGAAGACTTAAGCATAGCGAGAGCCGACGGCTCCTACCACAGACGGCTGGCTGAGTTCGCTCGAAAAGATCTCCTCGTTTTAGATGACTTCGGTCGAACTCCACTCACTTCGGCTGAAAGAAAAGACCTTCTGGAAATCATTGAAGACCGCTACGACAGACGATCTTTAATCATTACCAGTCAGCTGCCAACCGATAATTGGCATGACGCAATCGTTGATCCCACTATTGCCGATGCGCTGCTAGACAGAGTTATTCACAACTCTCACAAAATAAGTTTAAAAGGTGAGTCCAGGAGGAAAACAAAAGGTAAGCAACTCAAACTCGTCGGATAGAACAACATGCCAGCGTCAAGTCACTTTAGAACTGCTAAGAATTACCGGAGCAAGTGATCGCCATCGACCGGAATAAACGATCAGCTTGAGCGGAATACGCACCTGATTCATAGCTCAAACTGTGCTGAATCAGGCGAATATTGGCGACCGAAAATATTCGGTCACACAGGAGCGAAACGAGCCAAAGAAGCATCATTACAAACCTAGAAAATTAATGTGCATTTTTGCTATTTGCAACTAACAATTAACTGTACTTGCTAAATGTTGGATAAGTGATGCTCCGCACATTGCCAGTTCTAGTAGTTGACGATACCGAGATATGTCGCATGGGCACAGCGCTCATGCTTGATCAGTTGGGGTTCAGTTGTGAACTTGCGCACAATGGCTTTGATGCGCTGGATCTGTTCAAACCGGGCAAATATGCGGCTGTCATCATGGACTACGAGATGCAGGGCATGACGGGTGCGGAGTGTACAAGCGAAATTAGAAGGCTGGAAAGCTCTACTGGGCGCAGGGTGCCGGTGATTGGCATGACATCGAATGACAGCCGGGAAGTGAGAGACAAATGCTTGTCTGGTGGCATGGATGCGGTGCTGACAAAAGACTGCCGAACAAAGGATTTACTGGATGTTCTGGAACCCTTGCTATTACAGGGGTCTTAAAGCCTGAGCGTCTCATAACGAAGCTTATGTTTCATTACGCCAAATTCAAAACGCCCACAGGCTCAGCCTTTCAGCTTTCACCCGTCGCCGGCGCACCCTTTTGGGGTACTCTGCCGGCTTCCATCTCGCCTCCCCATGGCCTGATTTTGCGCACAGAATTTATCACCGTGAATCGCTTTAGCACCTCTACCACCCGCTCGGAGATGACTAAATCCTCCGTCGGCCCACCTCCGAAGTCATCCCGCCCAGCTTGACCGGTTATCTTGAACCAGTACCACTTGCCTAAAGCTGAGTCTGGACGCCCCTTTCGCCATACACGCTTAAATTCCTGATCGTCTCCCGATATTTCGACTTCGTCAAATTCAATCCCGGTAACAGGCGGACGCATAGCTTCCAGTGCCTGCCTCAGCCTCTCTGTGCCGATGTAGTGAAAAATAGTCGCCTGCATATCATCATCTGGCCAGTAATTAAATTCATAGTGGAGGCGAGAGACAACACATGGATGTGCGCTCTTTTCCCCAATGTATACGGTGTTCTCACCGTAGCCAAGTCCTGACACTTCCGGCTCATACGTGTAAAACTTCATCGTGATCCTTTCTTGAACGGCGGCACGAAATACCGCCCATACTCTTCATCCAGCTTACGCATGTGCTCAAGCACCTGCTCCCTTGTCGGGCTTTGATTCTTCTTTAGAAACGTATTCCAGCTCTGCGTAATTAGCTTATGTACTGGTTTCCCATCTTCCATAGCGGTCTCAGGAATACCGCTCAGATATTTCAGCGAATGAATTTCTTTTGCCTTAAACATGCCTGGCAACTGATCCCGCAGAGTTTGAGGCAGCGCGTGATGTATCTCTAGTCCGGCCCCCTTAAGGTGTGGGTATGCCCTGTAAAACACTGTCCTGTAGCTAGCTTCAATGCGCTCTATTCTCAGTGCTGCTAACTCTGCTTCAGTCTTTGTAAGCAATTCTTTTTTCGTTACACCATACTCCTGCCGTAGCTTTCTATCAGTGAGTATCTCTTTGCCGCGCTCCGGTAAGAACTGCACCATCGCCATGATGTGGTCCCCTAAGCCCTTCGCCTGAGCTTCTTTGACCACTTCACTGGCTTTCTCTATTGCCCCTATTCCGGCTGCTTCCTTTAGCGGCTCCCTCCCCTTAAGAACCCTGGTAAGTGCCTCCAGCGCCTTCCTTTCCGCCTCCGGGTTCCTCGGCAATAGCGATATGCCTTCTTTCAGAAACTCCATAAAGGCACCTGGCTTTTTCAGCTTGTTTGCCTCTGCCGAAAACGCCGATATGCCAAACCCTGCACATATCTCCGAGGCTATCGCCATCTGATCGGCTGGTGTTTGTTTGTCGTACCAGTTATTCAGAGCTTGTGCTGTTCGTGTCAAAGGCAGGCTGTAGTCACCGGTTTGCCTTGCCTCTTCCGCTGTCATCGATATGCCGACTGAGATTTGAGCCCCTGCCAGTAGTAAGAGCCCTAGCGCTTCTCCTGTTTTGCTTGCATCCTTCCGGGCTTGTTCTGGATTGAAGAGTAAATCATGGTCGTACTTCAAGAGCCCCACCACCAGGTTGATACCGGCTAGCATCGTGTCCCGGCTGCTCTCTCCTGTCCTCACAAGTAATTCTTGCGTGGTCTGCCTTATCGACTCTTCCGCCGCTGGCCCTCCCGCTTCCATCGCTTTAGCAAGCTTCTTTAAGTCCTCCGGCGTCAGCCTTCTAAGTCCCGCTATCTCCTTTTCTGGGTACTGCACATACCCAGCCAGTGGCTCTTTTAGCCCCCTGGGTATCTCATGCACTCCACAGTCTTCTTGGTCTTCGTATTGCCTTGGCTGTAGTATTTCGGCCGCCTGTTCTTTGGCAAGCTTCGTCAGCCGGTCCTTATCCGGTCCCGGTTCCATGGCATCAGCCTGCTTTCTGAACCTCAGCATTACGTCTGCTACCGGGTCAGTCTTTGCCGCTGTCTCTAGCGCCTCAATGGTCCGTGACTGCTCTTTCAGTGACTCTTTCGGGGCTTGCGCTAGTAATTCTTTCTCGGTCGCCTTGTGCGCCCTGGACGCTACCATGTCCTCATAGCAGATCTCTATGCTCTGCTCCTGGCTGCTTCTTCCGGCGTACTTCCTCAGCGACCCGTCGCTCTGATTTGTCCTGACGGCCTCCGCCGCCTTTACGTCCTGGACCCCGGCATTTCTCGCCGCCTGGGCGTCTGGCTGCCCCTGTAAGGCGCTTTTATCGCTCTGGGGTACTAGTCTGTCCCCCTTGTCCCCTGCGTCCGCCATAACGGGCTTATAAACCTCTCTCAAGATTGCCCTATTATTCCCTCGCACGACTGATAACAATCCGACCCTCACCACTGCCTCATCCCTGGTCTTGCTCTGGCTTCACTCCCAGTGCCCTTAACCATGACTCCCGCCCTTCTTGCATCGAGGCCGCCCCGAACCTTCCCATTAACTCCTGCTTTGCACCCTTCTCAGCCGCCTTGCCTTCCACCATCAGATTCTGGATGTCCACGGCGTAACTTGCCATCAGCTCCCCGTAGTACCGGCTTCGCGCTGCCTCATTGTGTATCCCGGCCAGCACATTCCCAAACCCTTCCAGGTACTCTATCACCAGGGCATTGTCAGCCGGGGTGGCACCTTTCAGCCCATTTACGATTAGTTCTCTTGCTACGTCTGAGACCTTTTGCTGCCTCTCTTCTGCCAGCTTTTCTAGCTTCTGGTGCGCCTCTTCCGGTATCCGTATGCTTAATGTCTTAAATGCCATGCTTTACCACCTTCCCCATGGGTCACGCTCAAATGGGCTCCGGTCCTTCTCCTGGTTGCGCTCCCTCTCTTTCTTCTTCTCTTTCTCTTTTCGTTTCTCGTTTTCTTCTATCGCCTTCTCTATCTTGTCTCGCTGCTCCCTGTCCCGTTCTTCTTGACTCTTCAGCATGTCCCATGGTTTCTCCCAGGTCCATTGCTTCCTGTCTTTCTCCTTCTCGTCCAGGTTCTTTTTAGCCTCTTCTAGCCCGTCTCGCTGCTCTTTTGTGTAGTCTCTGTTGCTGTCATCCAGCCTAATTGACGCTACCACCATGTTGGCTATTGCCGCCCCCTGCATGAATAGCCCGACCACAGGATTTCTCATTACCTCCTGCTGTACCGGGTCTATCACTCGGCCACCCTCGGCTGCCTTCAGGTCTTCTGATGTTTTACTGCGCTCTACTTTGTTCCGTGCTTCTCTAATGCCTTTGTCCAGGTAGCCGCTAAAGCGCTCCCTGTCTTTGTTCTCTATCCAGCCCCTTAGTTTCTGGTAGTCCTCATACGGTAGTTTTTCGCTTTTCTCCCGTAGCTCTTTACTAAGCCCTGTCAGCTTTTTGTAGCTGTCGGCTTTACCGTACTTCTTGCCGTCATACTCTATCTGGTCTCTCTTGTGTTTGTCCGGTTGCGCGTTCTGTTGATTCTCTTCCGGTTGCCCTCGCTCCTGGGCGCGTTCCTTGTCCTTTATCCAACCTGAGAGCCTGCGGTAGTCTTCCTTCGGTATCCTCTCGTCAATGTTGTCCCACAGGTACTCATTTAAGCCTCGTAACTCCTTCAGGCTGTTGGCTTTCGACCATTCCCGCCCGGCGGCCTCTAACGTATCCTGATGATATGGGCGCTCGGCTCGGTCTCCGCCGGGCTCCCTCTCTTTTGCCTTCTGGTCTTGCTTTTCCCGCCAGTCTTTGTACGGCTCCAATTGCTCCCTGATTATCTTCTTGTGCAGCCATGGAAGCTCTAACCCTTCCCTTATCCTCTCTTCCCGTGCCGCTTCCCGCTCTTTGGTTCTCTCTTCTCTGCGGGTTCTTTCTCTGTCTTCTCTGTCCTTCCTGGACCTCTCCAGCTCCCGTGGATGCCACCTTTCCAGGTATCTATCCCCGTGCTCTTTCGCCTTCTCTATGTCCTTTAGCCCTATCTTTACCTCGGTCCCGTTGCGGTCTTTGCCCAGTACAACAACGTGGATATGGTGGTGATCTGTGTTGTTGTGCTCTACTCCGAACCACCGCAGATCACGCCCCATGTCTTGCCCTAGCTTTGCCATCACGTCACGGGTAAATGCTTTTTTGTCTTGGGGGTTTATCTCCGGCGCTAATGTCAGCTTATGCACGACTACCCGGTCATTGCCTGCTTCCCGTATGGCCTGCCTCATTTCTTTGGCGTCCATCCGGTCCTTTTCTTCGTTGAACAGTTCCCGGCCGCCCTTCTCTTTGTCCGGTCCTGGGCGGTGCTGGATGTATTTAACATGCGCCAGGGCCTTGCCGATTGACACGACATTTCCGCCCCGGCTCCTTCCTGGTATGTACCTGTGTTTTATGACTACCACTGGCTTTCCCGCCTTACTGCTCGTCTTTCACCAGGAAGATTTCCGGCCATTTTTGATCCTCATCTGCCGGTAGCTCGTAGCCCTTCGACCACGCCTTAACCAGCTCCGGGTCTTGTTCTAAGCCCCATCCTGCTTTGGCGGCCGCTTCGTCCAGCGTGTCAAATATTTCTTCTTTTCCCTCCTGCCGAAGCACGGCATAGCCTCCCGCCAGCCACAGGATTTCTATCTCGCCCTTTCTGTATGCGTTTGCTACTTTCAGTCTCATTGCACTTTCCCCTGAGCCACCGCTACTGTCTTCTTCATGGCGTCTACTAGTTCCCGCTCGTCTTTCTCCACAGCCTTTGCCATCTTCTGCTTAGCTGAGGTCAAAGCAGCCTCAAATGCCGCTTTCCCTTCCTTCGTCCCTGCCATGTTTGCATGAGTAAGCTCGAACAGCGTCCCTATCAAACGCCCTTGCCTGGCTAGCATTGCGCACACCCGGTTAGTCATTGCCTCTATCGAGCCTGTGATCATGCTGTCTCTTGGCTCGTTTCTTAGTTCGTCCCGGTGCGCCAGATACCACAGGACCGCCTCTCTGACTACTTCCGCCTTGGTTACTCCGTCTTCTTTCGCCAGGTCGTCCACCCGGTTGAAGTCTTCCCGGCTCAGCTTCGTTTCCACTCGGGGCTTGTATTGCAGCCGTTCTGCCGTTTTTTGGTCGCTCATTGCTAGCCAATGCCTCTATGCCAGTATTGCTATCTTTATTATATATCAGCCAACATTTTTATGCTTGCATTGGCAGGCAGCCAATGCGTATACGCTGCATTGCTGGTCATCCTACGGATGTCAGCCAATGCTTTCATCTTGCCTTACGTTTGTACCGCTGCAAGGGACAAATCGTGCCCTGCATGGGTACTCCGTTGGGCGTATACGTTTTTACCATAGGTGGGATGATATCATGCCCTACCAACTATTACCGTGCGGCACATTTCGTATACGCTCGGTCACTGTTGCCTTTTGGGCACCGCACACTATTTTGCCGAAGGCACCACTAACGGCATTGTTATTGTGATAAGTGCCTATCCATCAGATGTTAACCAATTAACCACCCCTGCTCTATCAAGCATGGTCAAGTCCGCTATTGCTTACCAATTGGACGTATACGCTGTCTGTCACAAGCGCCATACAACTATTACTGTTTTTATATCATGACTGAAAAGGCTTACAGTAGAAGCGTTAACAAGGATATGCCACTATGCCGACCAGCGCTTACGCCTATCAGTTCTAGGATATTGGCAATCTTTCATCTATTCTTGACCATCTTGAGACAGCTAAGGCTTACTGAGCAGGCGTATACGTTTCTACGGCTTAAGCTTCTTTGTGGGCTTCTCGTCGCCGCCGAATTTCGCCATAAGCTGCTTGTTCTGGTCTTTTAGCGCCTCTGTCAACCCTTTTAACTCTGCGGCGGCTTTCATGGCGCTGTCGCGATCTGACTGCAGGGCTTTGAGCTGGTCCCGCAGTTCGTCCGCTCGCGCCCGCTCCGTTGCTGCTTCCGTCTCTAACTTGGCGTTCTCGGCGTTCTGCTCAGCGGCGATTTTCTGCAAACCCTCGATCACGTCGGCATCAGATTCCCGGTCTGCTTCTAGCTTTGCTATTGCCTCTAGGGCTCCATGAAACTGTCGGATCGCTGCGTTCACTTCCTCTGTCGCTTTTTCCCGCATAACCATGGTTTCTCTTGCCGCTTCTTCTGCTGCAACCCGCCAGGCTGTCGCAAAAGCCGTCTTTACCGGTTCCGGCTGTTCGACCTGGACGATTGGATTCTTGACCGGCTTCGACTCTTTCCATGCATCGAGGTACTTGTAAATCGTGGTCAGACTGCCTCTTCCCAGCGCCGCTAGCATGGACAAAGCGGTGACCTCTTTGCCCTCGGCTTCGAGCCGGTTGGCGGTCTCGAATACCTCGTCACGGTCAATTCCCACTGTTCTAGCCATTTTCGGCACCTCTCCGGCGGTTACTCGGTAATTATAGCATGTAATGCTGTAATAATATTACGTAATTACATCATTATTATTACACTTTTCCGCAGGGAGTGTATATATCGCCAGAAAGCCCGCCAAGGAGCCCAAAGACCTCCGGCGGCTACGAGGACCTCCGGCAACACAAAAAACGGTCTTAAATCGCCTCCCAGATGGCGCTATTTTCAAACAATGACCAGGGCTGCATTTGCGGTCGGCGGCACTTGCTTATCCCTTTGCAGCCAACCACAGCAAAACATCTCACCCTGCGATCGATCACAAGGCAACGAGTTGGCACCAAATACGGTGGTACTAGATGGTTGCTGTAAGATTGCGAGCTAGAAGCTCCATAAAAAAATCCGCCGAGGAATACCGGAGCGAACGAAGTGAGTGAGGATATGCCGCAGGCGTTCCGCTAAACATGCGGTTGCGCAGCAACTGCGCCAGTGATTGACCCCGTAGCTAAACTTGGAGTGAGAGGCGGCGACAAAGCACTCAGGGACTTAGTTGCTGTTGAGTTGTTCGCCGTCGCTCCGGAAAGTTTAAAAGCGTAGGGAGTCAATCACAAAAAAGATGACCTCGCTTGGCGAAGTCAAGCGTACCGTTTTGTATGCTCTATGTTGCTCTAATACTGCTCTAGGGAGCCCGGAAACGCAGACAGGGTATTGGCTAGGGGGGTTTCAAAGGGGGGTTCCTACCACAATAGTTGGGGGGTTCCTACCACAATAGTTGGGGGGTTCCTACCACAATAGTTGGGGGTTCCTACCACAACCCCAAAAATACTCAAATCGCAACTGAATATATACAGATGGTGTAATTGACACGAAATGCTGTGCCTGTCATTCTCACAGCGGTTGACAGGAGAGCGTTGAAAAGATGAAGCGTGTTGGGCATACGAACGAAAGCTGTGATACAGCAGGCTTTGATGGGCTTTTCTCTCAGGTCAAGGCAGAACTTAACTTCCTCCGTCTTCCTTATTTTTCGACCTGTAAATCAGCCCAAAATAGGTTTCTTGAACTAGTTGAAACTGTAGAACGTGACGGAGTAAAAGAAACTATTGAATGGCGGGTTGTACCAGATCCTAGACTAGGACTGCCTGGCGCTATAGAGCGAAACGTCATGCTCTGGATTCTGAAACGAGCCGATGAACTAAGACCAAGCGCTAATGCACCGGTACCAGCCTGGATAGAGATAGGTACCTTCTATTCTATTTGCACTGAACTTGGTATCAAAGCACATGGCGAATCGTTTGCAAGAATCAGAAAAGCCATTGAGAAGCTAGGTTCAACGAATTGTATAAGCAAGGGTGCGTTTTACAATAAAGCGACCAGACAGTATGTGACTTCGGGCAAAGCCTTTTGTTTCCTAGAGGAGTGGGGATTCAAGGGAGAAAAAAGGCACGAAGAATTACTAGGTAGTAACTACATTTCACTACACCCATATGTGCGGCAAAACCTAGATGCCTTCTACGTTAAAAGCATCGACTGGGCACTATTACGCTCTTTTGACTGTGAGATAGCAGCCCTGCTGTATCCTCATCTTTCTTGTGTCTTCCATGGAATGCGCAAAGAACAAGACTATATCGAGCTTGGCTATTCATGGCTTGCTCAGCGCCTCGGCATTAAGATTTGGGATGAACTAAAAGAAGCAAAAAAACAACTAAAGCCAGTCCATAAGGAACTTGTAGAAAAATGCTATCTCGCTAAGGCTGAATGGTTTGAGGATCGCATACGCTACTATCCAGGTTTTAGAGCGGCTTCTGAGATAGTTTCTCAAAAGAAGAAAAAACGCGCCGCCACTGTTAAACGACCGAAAGCAGTACAGCTAGTCATTCCGTCGCTTGAGCCGCTAACTAGAGAAACAGATGTAAGGCAAAGCGAAGTTGCAAGACAAGCTGCTAGAGTCAATCTCAAGTTACCCATTATGCCAGAGCGTCTTGCCATGTTTGATATTGCAGAGGAAGAAGTAGTTACCTTGGCAGCTACCATAAAGGCTACTGTATGAGCCTTAACAGACGCTCTAGTGATTCTCCATCTGACCACGTTTTAGCGGTCGATGTCGAAGATATTGAGATTTTCGAGTCACAGAGCCATTCTGATAGCCTGTTAACAGGTCATTACCAGGCTAGTAACAGCCCATTACAGGGGCTAACTATCAAGGAAGCATGCGCCTTTTACAAAGTCAGCGAATCTACCATGAGAGGGCGCCTCAAGCGCGGCGAGGTTTCGGCTACCAAGGTCAAAACACCCACCGGTGAGCAATGGCGAATTTTCCCGGAGGGGTCATTAACAGGTCATTACCAGTCCATTAACAGCCTAGTAACAACCCCTACCAGCCCTACCCCTGACAACGGACTGATTGCCCTTCTTGACCGAAAGACAGAGCGTCTTGAGGCGGCAATGCTTGAAATTGGATCACTTCAGGCGCAGTTGCAGGCGACCAGGGAGCAAATGAAGCTACTTGAAGACCGTAGTAAACGCCCATGGTGGCGGCGGTTGTGGGAAAGCCTGAAGAGTTAAGCCTGTATGGCTTAAAGCCCCTGAAAAAATTCACCAATGGAAACACCGAGAGCGTCAGCTATTCTGGCTATTTTCTTGATTGACGGGTTTACTTCTGCGCGCTCGATTGCACCGATATACGACTTGTCTAAACTGGCTTCGGCTGCCAGATACATTTGCGACCAGCCGCGAGCCAGCCTAACCTTTTTAATCGTTTTGCCGATGGTTTTCAAAACTCGTCTTTCCTGATTTGCGTATTCCGGACCAAGATGATCGGTCATTCCGGAGCAAGCTGATCACCTTCTCCGATTTAAACTGATCAGCGATTCCGGTCAAACTGATCACTTGCAAGGGGCAGATAATCTAAAAAACTTGACG
>Ga0224559_1000836_pt1 | contig 18401 bp, 16 predicted proteins | sample 714S33034metaG_FD_180676 | JGI IMG/M metagenome (GOLD analysis project Ga0224559, IMG submission 180676) | Peat soil microbial communities from Stordalen Mire, Sweden - 717 S3 30-34 | ecosystem: Environmental > Terrestrial > Soil > Wetlands > Peat | place: Sweden: Norrbotten County, Stordalen... | reverse complement strand
GCCTTGTTTTGCCGCAAATCCCGACAGCGACAACCCGCTCTCCTCCCATGCCGCGAGCACGGACTCGGCGTCCGCCTGTCGCCACCGTCGGCCCGTCAGGCTCGTTGTTTTCTGGTCACCATTCTCGCTCTTGCTTTTCCATCCGGCGGAGCTTGGCCCGTCTGCGTGCCAACGTGGGCGCTCACCGGGGGGGGCGGACTGGCGGATGGACACAATTGCGCGAGATTCCCCACGATACGCCGACCTCGTCGTGGAACGCCTGGTGACGGCGGTCGACATCCTGGACCGATTTCCGCAGGCAGGTCGAATTGTGCCTGAGCACCCGCGCGTGGACCTCCGGGAACTCGTTCGGCCACCTTATCGTATTGTCTACCGCCTCCTCGGTGATCGCGCCGATATTCTGACCGTGTTCAGAGCGTCCCGGCAGATTCCCGACCTGTCGTAGTCGCGGCCCGTATCACTCCCCGAGGCAGGCCGCAAGCGAAAGATCACGCGGACCGAGCGGCGTGGGCAATGATGGTCGAATGTGGTACCACGACCGTCGTGAGCCTCGGGCGTCGAAAGGTCGGACTCCACGATTCCACGCGATGGGTATTCAATCGCATGGCCGACGTCTACGATGCGCGGCCTGCGTACCCGTCGGAGCTGATCGATGCTCTGGCGAATCTGGTCACCGCCCCTGCTCGGCGCGTGGGAGATCTGGGCGCGGGCATCGGGCATGTTGCGTTGCCACTGGCCGAGCGGGGCTTCGACGTCGTGGCGGTCGAAGCCGCGCAAGCCATGCTGGAGCAGCTGCGCGCGACGGGGCGTGCCCGCGGACTGGCGGTTCGCAGCGTGCACGCCGCGGCCGAGGCCATGCCTCTCGACGATGCCAGCCTGGATCTGGCGGTGGTGGCGGATGCGCTGCACTTCCTGGATGCCGAGCTCGTCGCCAAGGAGATCGCGCGCGTGCTCGCGCCCAAGGGTGCGCTGGCCGTGGTGACCTGCGAGTTCGGCAAGACGCCCTTCATGGAGCGCCTGGTGGAAATCATCGAAGAGGCGGTTCCCCGACGGCCACGCAATCTTGAGCAGAACCTTGTTCAGGTGTCGGCGATCACCGGCGTCCGCTTCACTCGGTCGCGCCAGTTCCACGATGAGACTCCGGTGGACGCGCACACTCTCGAACGCATCCTGCGCTCGATCTCGTTCATTGGGCCGGCGATGAATCCGACCCGTTTCGCGGCATTTTGGTCGCGCGTGCACGCGATTCCCGGCCGACCAGTTTGGGCGCGAGCCTTCACCTTGCGCGCCGGCCGGCGCTAGGAATCTTGCGCGCCTACTTCAACTTGGCCGCGAGTGCGTCGACCTCGGCTCGCCAGTGCGCGGCCCACTCGCCTTGGCGTTCGGGGGCGCACAGCGCACGTGCCTGGTCGAGCGCGCGGCGCGCGGCGGGCACGTCGTCGGACTCGATCAGGGCTTGGGCGTAGAAGAGATGGTTGAGCGGGTGCTGGGGATACTTGCCGGCGGCCTGCTTCAGCAGATCCAGACCTGCATCGAGATCGCCGGGGCCCACGGGCCAGGCCGGCGCCTTCACATAGAGCAACCCGAGCACGCGCAGCGGCCCGCCCTGGTCGAGGTCCGGCCGTGTGCCGGCGGTCTTGAGCAAGGCCACGAGTTCGCCCAGGCGGCCGACGGCGGTGATTCCCTTGGCCCGCACGAAAAGTCCCAGGTTGAGGGCCTGCACGTAGGCAGCCTCGGCATCGCCCGGTCCGTTCGATACCAGGCGCGCGGCCTCTGCGCCCCGCTCGGTCGCTTCCATCACACGAGCGTCCTCTGTATCAAGATCCGCTCGTAGGTGCGCACAGCGGGCCAGCGCCAATCCCGCGCTCCGGTCGCGAGGCGCCGCCTGTTGCGCGCGGAGCGCGTCGGTGTAGCCCCGGTCGCGCTCGGGCCTGGGAACAAGCTGCCGACAGCGCTCCGTCGCGGAAGCCACCAGTGCCCGTACCTCGTCGGCGGTCAGGCGAACCTGGGCAGGTCCCGGGCGTGGCCCAGAGGCACAGGCCGCCAAAGCGAGCACGCTAGTGAGCGCTGTCGTACTTCTTGACCGCCGCATCGAGTGCGTCCGTTCGCACGGGGTCGAAACCCACGATTCCGACTCCCTCGCAAACGCTCCTGCCCTTGGCGGTTGCGCACAAGCCGAGGACGGATTTCACGACCTTGTCCTGCACGGCCTTGGTGCGCGGCGTGGGCACGGCCATCAAGCCCAAGGTGCACACCGGTTGCGAAGTGTGGATGACCTCGAGCTTCTCGAAAAGCGGCATCCGTTTCAAAGCATCGAGCTGCACCTGATTGAGCAGGACGGCGTCGGCGCCATCGCTTTCCAGCTTGCGAACCGCGGACAGGGGCCTCGGCGTGGGGTGCGGCTCGAACCACTGCTTGACCTGCAGCTTGCCGTCAAAGGCGAAACGGTCGACGTAGCGAGCGTCCTCGAAAAGCACGCTGCCCCACAGAGACTTGCCCCGCAGATCCTCGAGAGTCTTGAAACGGCCCTTCTTGACCACGACGCTGAAACGCTCGTCGCTGCTCGCGGCGCCGCGCAGATGGGCCAGCGGCACCAGGCCCAGGGACTTGCGCTGGGAAAGATAGAAACCCAATCCGCCGAGCACAAAGGCATCGCGATGGGCTTGCAGATGCGCCGCCGCGGCCTTGTCGTCGTTGAAGTAGGCGCCGGCCAGGTCGGACGGATCGAGGGCCGTGGCCGCGGCCAGGTGCTGTACCAGTTGCTCGGCCAGCTTCTTGCCCTCGGCGCCAGCGTCGGGTCCGCCGGGATAGACGATGACCAACTCGACCGGTGCCGCTTTGGCGGCCCACCCGGTCGCCGGCAGCGCCAGCGCCAGGGCAAACAACAACAGACTACGAACCATCACGCGTTCCTTTCCGCTGGTAAATCAGATCGATCACGACGGGCAGCACCAGCGTCGCCAAAAGCAGGCACAGGGTGATGCTCCCGAGCAGGAGAAAACCAAAGGTTGCGACGCCGCGATGGCGGGCGAGCACGATGCTGCCGAGCCCCGCCAGCGCGGTCGAGGCCGAGAGCACCACGCCCTTGCCCGTGGTGGCCGCGGCCACGAAGGCGGTCTTGCCGGGCGCCTCCATCCAGCGCTGCACCATGTTCACGCCGAAGGAAACCCCGTAGCCCATCAAGACCGGGAAGGCGGCGATATTGGCGTAGTTGTAGCGAACGCCGGCCATCCACACCAGCAACTGCAGCAGAAGGAAGCCGAGGCCGAGCGGTAAGAGTGCAAGCAGCACGGCATGCACGCGGCGAAAGTCCAGGGCCAGCAGAATGACCACCGCGATGAATGCGTAGAGCATGGCCTGGCGAAACCCGCGCACCACCATGCGCGAGTAGACCTGATGGGTGACCGGAAATCCGGTGACCCGCGGGGTGATCTGTTTGAGCTTGCCGACGAAGCGGTCGAGAAAGTCCACGTCCCAGACCGAACCGCGGGGCGTGACATAGGCCACGTAGTGCCCGGCCGTGCTCTTGAACCGCGCCAAGAGCTCAGGGGCCAAATCGCCCTCGCCGACCGGCCGCGCCGCCAACCAGGTGTGCAGCAAAGCCAGCCCGGCCTTGGCGCCATCGAACAACGCTTGCTCGAAGGCCCGCGTGCGCACCCGCGCGACGTCCCTGCCGGCCTGGTGGATCTGCTGGCGAAGCGCTTCGATGGCCTTCTCGACCCCGCCGATGCGCTCCACCACGTCGCCCTTGCCAGCGGCGAAGGCCTGTTCCTCGGCCTCGGAAAAACGGGCGGCCAGCTTCTCCAGGGAGTCGACAGGTGTGGGGCCTGCGCCGGCCGCGAAGCTCAGGTTCAGATCTCCAAGCACTGGCCGCAGACGCGCGAGTTCGGCCAGCTTGGCCTGCTGGTCGCCCGGAATCACGTCGGCCAGCGACTCCACCCGGCTGACCTCGGGCAGCGCCTTCAGGCGCGCGGTCAAGGAGCGGATTTCGTCCAGGCTGTCGGCAATCACCATCACGGTGGAGACCTGGAAGTCGCTCTCGCGCTGCATGCGCTGCTGGTATTCGGTCGATTCGGTGTCGCGCGGGAGCAGCGCCAGGGCATCGTAGTCGAAGCTCAGGCGCGGCGACACCCAGGCTGCAAGTACGCACAGCCCCGCCACCGTTGTCGCGGTCGCGACCATGAGCGGGCGCGCCCAGGGCCGATGCGCGCGCGCCTCGACCCGATCGAGGCGCGGTTTGCGGGGTTCGAGGCCGATGCGCAGGGCGAGCACCGGGAAGAGCAGAAACACGTCGACCAGGCAGACGAAGATGCCAATCCCGGCGGTAACGCCCAGCTCGGCGAAACCCGCGAAATCGGAAAGCGTGATGGCCACGAAGGCAGCGCAGGTGGTGAGGCCGCCGGTCAGTACGCCCTTTCCGGTGCGCACCATAGCGATGCGCACCGCCGTGGCGAGATCCGCGCCCTGACCCAGCTCCTCCTCGGCACGGCGGACGAGATAGATGCCGAAGTCGATGCTCATGCCGAACATCACGGCCATGAAAGCCGCGCCAATCAGGTTGAGCCGCCCCAGCACCAGGATGACCAATCCCAGCCCAGTGACCATGCCGCACACGAGCGGGATCACCGCCAGAAGCGTCTTGCGCAAGGTGCGGAAGCCCACCAGGACCACGCCCAGGATCAGGACCACCGCCAGCACGACCCCGTGGCCCACATCGGAAAACACGGTCTCGGTTTCGGTCAAGACATGGGCGGGCAGACCCGTGAGTGCCAGCTTCACCTTGCCTCGCCATTCGGGATGGCGGCCAAGCACGCGCTCGCCAGCCGCGCGCACCGCCGACAAGAAAGGCCGCAGAAAGGTCGCATCGTCGCTGTCCGAAGTCGGCTGAATAAAGAGAAAGAGCAGCCGGCCATCGTGCGAGGTGAGGTAGCCGCCCGAGCGAACCACGGCCGGCACCTCGCCGCCGGCCAGCAGACCGGCGGGCAGGCCAAGTTCGCGGCGTGCCGGATCCGCGACGAAGTTCTTCCACTCGGAAAACAGACCCGTGACCCCCGCCAGCAGGGCATTCACCGCCGCCGGATCAAGGGCCAGCTCGGGTTCTCCAAAGCCCTTCTCGATGGCGGAGAGCAGGTCGGGCAAGTTATGAATGCGCGCTGCCTGCTCGATGAGCGGTCGCTGCTGCACCAGCCGAGCCCGCAGTTCTTCCAGCTGCGCAAGCGGCAGGTACAGGGGAGCCCGATCGCGCAACAGCGCCAGATCGATCTTGAAGAAGACGCTTTTGACGAATGTCGATTGCCGTCGCAGTTCAGCGGCTAGCTCGTCGGCCGCTGGCTTGAGCAAATCCGGCTCGCCATCGAGCACGGCGATGAGACTGTCGGCCGCGCCGAACTCGCGCACGAAAGCCAAGTAGTCCTTCTGCACGGGATGCTTGGCTGGGACGAGGTCGCGCTGCGAGGTCGAAATACGCGTGCGGGTGGCTACGGCAGCCCCGGCCAACGTGGTGAGGATGACGAAGCCCAGCACCCAGCGGCCCCGGCAGCGGCCGAGTTCAAAGAGGAATTCGAGCAGTCTTTCTTGCATGCGGGTGGGTCGGACGAACAAACCCGGCTTCCCCCATGCGGCATCGGCCCCGTTGCGCGTCCTCTGGCGCGCACTCTATCCAACTTCGTCCCCATGCGCATGCAAACTCGCGCTCGCCGGCGACGAAGTCGGGCCGGTTGGTGTACCCTGCTGAACGGAGGATCCGTGAGCGAACCAGAACCAAGCCAAGGCCTCGTAACCGTTACCGGCGCCGCCGGCCACATAGGCGCCAATCTGGTGCGCAGCTTACTTGCGAACGGGCGGCAGGTGCGAGCGCTGGTACGCGATTGCACGGCCGCCCTGGACGGGCTGCCCGTCGAGATCGTTCGCTGCGACATCACCGACGCCGAGGCCTGCCGCCGCGCCTTGGCCGGATCCGCGGTCGTGTACCATTTGGCGGCGCGCATTTCGGTGGGCTGGGATCCACCCGCTCCGGTCGAGGCGGTGAACATCGCCGGCACCCGCCATATCGTCGAGGCTTGCCTGGCCTGTGGAGTGAAGCGCCTGGTTCATTTCAGTTCGATCCACGCCTTCTCCGCCCAGCCGGTCGACGGTGTCATCGACGAATCTCGTCCGCTGGCCGGTCCGGAGTCGCACATCCTGATCTACGACCGGACCAAGGCCGAGGGCGAGCGGGTGGTACAAGCCGGCGTGGCGCGCGGGCTGGACGCGGTCATCGTGAATCCCTCGTCGGTGATCGGCCCCAACGACTTTGCACCATCGGCCATGGGCGAGGTTCTGCTCGACCTCGTGGCCGGCAAGTTCCCTGCCTTGGTGGGCGGAGCCGGCTTCAACTGGGTCGATGTGCGCGACGTGGTTGCCTCGGCGCTGGCCGCCGAACGCAGCGGCCGACGGGGCGAGCACTACCTACTCACCGGTCACTACCTGTCGCTGGTCGAACTCGCCCGCCTGTGGGGCCGGGTTACGGGAGCCAAGATCCCGCGCATGGTCGTGCCCATGGCGGTGGCGCAGGCGGCGGCGCCATTCGCCGCGTCCTGGGCACGACTGCGCGGCAGGCGCCCGCTCTTCACCTCCGATTCGCTCCGCGTTCTGCGCAACCATCGCCAGATCAGCCACGCGCGCGCCAGCGCTGAACTCGGGCACGCCCCACGACCGCTTGAAGATACGTTGCGCGACACCTACGTATGGTTCAAGCAGGCGGGCAAGCTGAGAAACTCATGAGCACGCGCATTATTTGCCTAGGCAATGAACTGGTTCGCGACGACGGCATCGGCATTCGCGTCGGGCGAATCCTGCTGGCACTGCCCCTGTCCGAGGATGTGCGTGTCGAACTTGTTCCCCAGCTTGGTTTCGACCTGCTCGATGTCGTCGCCGAGGCGGAGAGCGTGGTGCTGGTCGATGCCATGAGCACAGGGCGCGCGCCTGGAACCTGCGTGACGCTTGAAGGCCGCGCCATCGAACGCTACAGCGCCGGTGCGTCGGCGTCGCACACCATCGGCATCGCCGAGCTGATGGATCTGGCGCATCGCCTGGCCCCTGGCCGTCCGCCGGGCACCCTGCATTTCGTCGGCGTGGAGGGCGTCCTGTTTGGCGAGTACGGAACCGACCTCAGCCCGCAGGTTGCGGCCGCGATCCCCATGGCGGTCGAGGCAGTTCTGCAAGTCATTGGCGCGAGCGTTGAGCTTCTCGCCGCCGGGCAAGCCAAGACGTCTACCCAGACGTCTACCCTGTTGCAGGCTCCGGTTCTTCGTCGGTAGTGGGCTCTGCGCCTCCTACGATGGCGGCCAATTCGACGATGGCCTGCGCGGTGCCGCGCGCGCTGGGTTCGCCGGGGCCCAAGGTCGCGATGCCCAGCCCTTCGCCCGCGCTGTTGAACAGATGGCAGGTTAGCACGGTGTGGTTCTTGTCGGTGACGCGCACCGATCCCACCTCGGCGAGCGGCAGCAGCATGCGGGCACGAGTCACCATTTCGCCCGCCACGGCCGTGAAGGCCGCCAGGCTCTCTTGCACGGCGGATTCGCCATCGCTGGCAATGAGAAAACCCTGAGCGTCGGCCAGCACAGCCGTGCGCGGACCGCCGTCGCCCACGAGAGAGTGCAGATTGGTTTTCATGTCCGAGACCGGTGTTTGCGCGGGCGGCTCGCCGCTTGCCGCCGCTATCTCGCGGCTGGCACCAAGTCCGCTGGCGTAAAGTTGCGCCTCTAGATCCTTCTCGCGGCGGCGCAGGTACGCAACTTCTTCCACCAGCGACGCGGCCTCCGCAGCCTGACCGCGCAAGGAAACCAGTTCCGCGCGATCCTGCAACAGCTCTTGCAGTCGTCGCGCCATCAGTTCGGCGTCGAGGCGCAGTTGCTTGTGCGCGCTCGCAAGGCGTTCGAGTTCGCCGGTCGCTTCCTGGTGCCGCCGCAGTTCGGCCACCTCGTCGCGCAGCTTGCGATTCTCTTCCAGGGCGCCTTCAAGCTCGGTCAACTTGGCCTGGGCCGCCGCCAGCTCGACCTTCACGTCCCTGGCCGGATCGTCGCGCCCGACCTGCCATTTGACCTCGCGTGCAGCCTCGGCCTGCTGCGCGCGCAGCTCGGAGTTTTCGCGCGCCAGGCGATCGAGCAGGCGATCGAGATCGGCAAGCCGGGCCTCGGCGTCGCGCAGCGCTTCGGCCGCGCCCCTGCCCTGCTCGCGCTCGCATTCGACCTCCGCTTCCAAAGCGCGCAGCCTGACGCCAAGACCGCGCTTCTCGTCGAGCTCGGCCTGACAGGCGACCTCGGCACGCTGGATACGTTCCGCCCATTGCAGCCTTTCCCCCTGGATCGCCGCCTGCAGGACCTGCAACGCCTGCGACGATTCCCGGACGGTCTCCGATTTCCCTTCGTGTGCCACCTCGGCTTCGGCCAAGCGGCGAAGCGCCCCGCGCTCGCGTTCTTCCGCTGCCCGAACCGCACCTTCGAGCCCTTCCCGGACGCGATCGTGTTGCTGGGATTGCTCGATGCTTCGTGCCTGCAGATCCGCCAGGGCGCGCTCGGTGTCGGTTGCCCTGGTCGCATGCCGATCGCGCTCCTCGACAAGGCGGATGCGTTCCGCTTTCTGCCTGGCGATCTCCGCGCCGAGGCGATCCACCTCTTCGCGGAGAGTACGAATCTGGCGCTTCTGTTCGGCCTGGGCCGCATCCAGTTGCGTCTTCCAGCCCTCGGCGTTCGTCTCTTCCCGATCGACAAATGCGCGATTCTGGTCCTCGGCATTGCGCAGGCGCTCGGCCAACGTGCGTTCGTTGGTGGACAAACGCTCGGCCTCCGAGCGCGCTTTGTCCAGCTCACCCTCGGCGAGGCTGCGCCTTTCTTCCTCGCGTTGGCGTGCACCCGCCTCGGATTTGCACGCGGCCCGCGCTTCTTCCAGGGCCGACTCCACGAACTTCTGCCGGTCGCGCAGGCGCTCGATCTCGCGTGCCAGCCCCTCGTTCGCGCTCGGCCCCGTTTCGGCAGGCTGCTGTCCGCGTGGAGATCGCAGGAGGAGACCGGCCAGAAAAAAGGCCGCCGCGGCGACGATGCTGGAGGCGATGAGAAGTGAAAGAAGCGACATGAACGAACCTCTAGCGAAGATCGATCTCGACCCGCCGATTCTTGGCGCGGACGCGCGACGACCCGTCGCCGTCCAAGGGTTGGGTCGAGCCGAAACCGTGAATCTCGATGCGCGCTGTATCGACGCCAAGCCTTTCCAGCCACTTGCCGGATCTGCGCGCACGCGCAAGCGACAATGCCATGTTGATGTCCGGCGGGCCGATGTCGTCGGTGTGTCCGCCAAGCACCACGCGCCGACTGGGATCTTGCGCGAGCGTCTCCGCTACCTCGGCGAGAATTCGCCCTGCCGCGGGCGAGATTGCAGCGGCGCTGCGGGCAAAGAGCAGATGCGGGAACTCGGGTTTGGCCGGCTCGACCTGTGCCGCGGGAGCAGCGGGCGCTGCGGGCGGGATCGGCGCGGGTTCTTCCGTTGGCCGAGGGGCCTGGGGCTGCTCCGCCGCTTGCAAAGCCGGTTGCAATGCCGGTTCGGGCGGCGGCGCGGAAGCCGGCTCTTCGCGAGGCGCGACTAGAATGGCCTGCGGACGCGGCTCGGCTGCCGGCGTAAGCGGCCCCGTCTTGGCCGGTCTGGCGAAATAGCGAGGCAACAGCACGCCATCGATGGCCGCCAGAGCGCCGATGCCCAAGAGCAGGAGTCCCGCTGCCAGCGCATAGCGCGCGGATCCCGACCCTCGGTCCGTCGCAATGCCGGCACTCCCGGCACCGCTGGATCCGCGCGCGTACCCCGACGCGGTCATGGTGACCTCTAGGCGGAAGCCGCGATGGCTTTGTTCAGTTCCGCACAGCGACGCTTGACCTCGATGAACACCAGCCCAAGCTTGGCGTCCTTGGTGGTCAGCACCACCAGCACCGAATCGGTGCCAACGGCGTTGAGTACGACGTAACCCTTTTCGCTGCGCACGTAGACCTGCTCCATGGTCGAAGCCATGAGCTCGGACGAAATGCGCTCGCCGACGCCCAACATGGCCGCCGCCATGCCCGAAACCAGCTCCTCGTCGACCTCGCTCGGCAAAACCGAAGCGACGATGAAGCCGTCGATGCTGACGACAGCGGCGCCAATGATGTCGGGCGAGGCCCCGCGAAGGCCGCGCAAGATGTCCTGCATTTTTTCGGTACGAGAAGCCATGGTCGATTCCTCCTAGATTGGGGTTAGCTGCGGATTTGGAATTTCATCTTGCACTCGCCGACGGTGCCCAGGGCGGAGACAGCGTAGCTCCGTCCCGAGAACGCGCTCATGAGGCCGGCGAAGTACTCGTGGAATAGATCGCACAGATTGGCGCTGCCGACAATCTCGCCCTGAGCGGATACGACCTCGTGCAGGGCGCAGCTCGGAAAGGCAAGGGTCACGGTCGAACCATCCGGCTCGATTTTGGCGTCGAAATCGAAGGCGTGCACGAAGCGCCGACGTAGACCGGCCAACAAGTCCGCCATCTCGGTGCTTTCGTACATCTCGGGCATGTGCGAGGCGGCCAGAGTGCCGGCCGAGCGGCCGACCGCCTTCTGACCACGCCCCATGATCTCCTTGAGCGCGTCGGCCAGCGCCTTGAGTCGCACGTGGGTGTCCTTCAAAGCCTCGTCGTAGTCGGCCTGGGCGAGCTTCTCCACGGCAGGGATCTGCTGCAAGAAGCGCGACACCAAGGCGGCGTTGCTTTCCATGCGATGGAAGGGCCGCTGCAATTCCGCATCGGTCACGGTCAAGCAGCGCGATGGGCACAGATACACGCACGAGGTGCAGCCGATGCAATCCTCCTCGCGCACGACCTTGGCTAGCTTCTTTCCGGCTTCTTCCTCGAACACCTTGGTCGGGCAGATCTCGACGCACAAACTGCAATCGCGACAACCGGCTTCTTCGATGTGAACCGTCGGCATGGCTATCTCCTGTGGCTATCTCCTCACGCTGCGAATAGTCCGACCGCCGTGCTGCAGCTCGATCGCTAGGGGCATTTGCCCCACGCGATGGGTCGAGCAGGACAGACACGGATCGTAGCAACGAATCGCGAACTCCACGCCGTCGAGCAACTCAGCGTCGCTCTTGTCGAGAAGCCGGGTGGCCGCGTCTTTGATGGTCGAGTTGATGCTGGCGATGTTGTGTTGGGTGGCGACCACGAAATTGGCCGACGTGATGAGGGCGTTTTCGTCGACGTGGTAGTCGTGAATGAGAACGCCACGGGGAGCCTCGACGTGGGCCACGGCGTGGCGGCAAAGTGCCCCTGGGGCCGTGCGCACTTCCGGCGACAGGATGGCTTCGTCTTGCAGCATGGCCACCGCCTTTTCCGCGCAGTGGAGCAGTTCAACAAGCCGTGCCCAGTGCGCGGCAACCGTGCGCGAGGAGGGATTTCCGCACGTGGCTTTGAATTCCGCCAGGGCCGCATCCGCAAGCTTTGTGCCCGTGACCTCGGCGCAGTTGAGACGCGCCAGGGGGCCGACGCGGTAGGATTGCGTGGCGCCGTTTGCGTCCTTGAGCAGGACTTGCTTGCCATAGCTATGCGGCAGCGCCTCCTCGACGAGGTGGTTGGCATAGTCGGCGGAAGCGAAATCTAGAAGTACGCTGCCGTCGGGGCGGCGCACGCGCAGCTTGCCGTCGTAGAGATCGAGAGCATTGCCTTGCAGCGTTCCCATATCGTTCGCCGCCAGCGGCAGGCGCTTGAGCAGAGCGGGATCCTTGAGCAGCGCCTTCTTGCCCGCGTCGAGCACGACCTTGGCCAGCTCCAGCGCTTCGGCCGCCAGGGCTTTCAAGGTCGCATGGCTGTCGCGATTGAGAGCGAACGACATCCCACCCGCCACCGCCGTTACCGGGTGCGTGCCCCGGCCACCCACGATCTCCACCAGGTTTTGTCCAAGGCTGCGCAGGCGCAGGGCCTGCTTGGCCAAGTCGGGCGCCGCTTCGAGGAGGCCCATCAGATTGCGTTTGCCCACTGGGCTCGATTCGCCGAGGAAGATGTCAGGCCCAGCCAAGGCGAAGAAGTGGATGGCGTGGGAGTGGATCACGCTGCCGCAGTTGAGCAGTTGGCGCAGCAGCAAGGCCGCCTTGGGCGGCGGGGCCGAGAACATGACGTCGAGACACTTGGCCGCCACCAGGTGGTGGGCGTGTGGGCAAGTGCCACAGATGCGCGTCGTGATCGTAGGCATCAGCTCGGCCTGCATGCCTTGCACGAAGCGCTCGAATCCGCGGAATTCGAGCACGTGCAAGGTAGCGGCGTCGATCTTGCCGTCGTCGGCGATGTCGATGTGAACCTTGGCGTGCCCCTCGATGCGGGTGACCGGATCGATGACCAGTTTGCGGCTCATCGGGCGACTCCTTGCTGCGCGATCCAGCGCCTAAGCAGAAACGTCGGCTTCTGGCGAAACACCGGCGAGGCCATGGCGTAGGCATAGTACGTCTTGGCGTGCTTTTCGATTTCGGCGGTGATCTTGGCCTTGGGGATCTTGGTCATCATGGACATGCGCGTGGCGATTTCGGTGCGGATGTCGCGGTTAGGTTCGAGCACGATGGCCTCCGACGGACCCGTGCAGCCCGAGCAGGGCATGCCGCGGGTCGGACAGGCGCCTCGGCAGCGGTCGAGCGTCGCGCTGCCCATGCACAGGATCCCTTGCGACAGAAAGCAGGTGTCCTGTTCCATCGGCCCTTGATGCACCCGCCGCAAGGCCGCGACCTCGGTGTGTTTCATGTGGCGATCGCAATGAAAGCACACGTTGTGCTCGCCGAACTCGGGCGGCTTGCCGTGCAGGACCGACTTCAGCGCCTCGAACACGTAGTAGGCGTGCGGCGGGCAGCCCGGCAAGTACAAATCGACCGGAATCACGGCGTCCACGGGCAGGACGCCCTCGGCGAGCAGTTTGGGCAAGCCTTGGTCGGGCACGAAATGCGTCGACGTGGTCGGGTTCTTCACGAAGGCCGATTCGGCCAATTCGCTCTGTGCGTGCGCGTAGCCCGACCCCTGCGGCCCGCCGTACACGCCGCAGGTGCCGTAAGCCAAGATGGCGTCGCAACTGGCGCGCATCTTCTTGGCGCAGGCCACGTCGTGATCGGTCCGCAAGGCTCCGGTGACGATGCCCAACGCCGCCTTGGGGTAGTCCTTCACGTCCATCAGGATGGGCAGACGAACGATTTCGATCTCTTCCAATACGGCAAGCAGGCGCTCGTGCAGATCGACGATGGAAAGTTCGCAGCCCGAACAGCCGGACAGCCACTCGAATGAAACCGTTGCCTTGGCCATCGCTTCCCTCCTAGCCCTGCAGAATAAGTTCTTTGAGACAGGCGTTTTCGCCAGCGTGCAAGATATCGAGCTCGGCGCGCTTGCCGGTGATCTTCTGCACATATCCGCAGAAAAGACCGTGGTTCATCATGCACAGCGATTGCTTCTGCTCGTGCCCGTAGCGAAACAACGCGCAGCGGACCATGCAGTTGCGAAACACCAGCTTCACCGCCTGCTTGCCATCCTTGTCGTAGACGAAGTTGCTGGCGGATGCGGGCTTCCAGGCTTCGAATGGCCACTCGATGCCGTTCGCCTTGAGCGCCTCGCCCACCTTGCCGAGCGCGGTCAGCACGTCACTTTCTTGCTGGGACACGCCGCCCTTGAGACCCACGGTCTTGCCCGCGCGAAAGGTCACCGTCTCGGCCCCACGACCAAGAACTTGTTCGAGGCCATGCGATAGCGAAGCCATCACCACCAGCAGGCCTTGCAATTCATCCCTTGTTTCGGACAAGCCCATGTTGTTCTCCTCCAGGCAACTCACCAGGCGACGCGCGCCACATTGTCGGTCTAGCGCCCCGCCTTGCTCTCCAGTTTTTTCAGGTTGAGATCCAGGGAACGATTCTCGGGATCGAGCTCCTTGGCAGCCAGCCAGCACTGGCGCGCCTCTTCGACCCTGCCGGCTCGCAATGCTGCGAAGCCCTTGTCGACCAGCGACGAAGCCACGCCCGCCGACCGCGATACCTTGCGATACTCCCCACTACCAAGCAGGCCCATCTCACGACGCACGATCGACTCGCCCTCGCCTCCAAGTCCCGACACATCCTCGAGCACGGATTCTTCGATACGAATAGCGGGAAAGGTTCCCGACTGGCGAGGGGACGAGTTGGCGCGTTCATCGAGGGCGCGCACGGCTTCCATCAAGGCGACTTGCCAGTTCGTGTGAATGTTCGGCACAACGTCGTCGGGCAGCGGCGTATTTCGGAAGACGCCGTCTTGGGCGTCTAGAATGGAACACAGAGCTTCGTGCCCAAGCATCGTGCCCCAAGCGGCATGCAGAAGTTTGCCTTCTTTCACCATCACCGTGCCCGTCACACCGTGGGCGGTAATGCGAAGTGCTGCGGTTCGTTGGGCTAGGCAAAGCATTTGAATCAGGTCCGCGGCGGAAAGGGCCGAGAAGCAGCCGGATAGGCGGTGGATACAATCGAGCGCTTCGAGCACGATCTTTAGGACTTCTTTGGGCTCGCAGGGCTTTCGCAGAAGCCGCAAACAGCCAAGCCCCGAGATGCGCTGCTGCAACTGATCGACGTCATCGCTTGTTTGCACGACGAACAAAGTCTCGGGGAATTCGATAGCCGCCCAGCACACGAGGTCGACGCCACCGGCGCCGGGCGAGTCCACGTCGGTCACCAGGACATCGATGCTGACATCGCGCATAATGCCACGCGCCACATCGCAAGTCGCAGCAATCATGACGTCGAAATGTTCGTTGCCTTCATAGAGCACGCGATGGAGCGCAAGGGATGCCTCCTTGTTTCCATCGACAATCAGAACCTTGGGGCGACGCCTGGCCATGCGGCACCTTCTCTATCATTACCTCGAACGAGAACCGAACCTTCCGTCGATGCTTTGTTGCGACGACTCGGCAGATTGTACAACCGTCTTCGCGACTTCGCTGGCCCGGCGGTGTCGATTGGGCACCAGCCGCCGACTATTCCACGGTCACGCTCTTGGCCAGATTGCGCGGCTGATCGACATCCGTTCCTCGCGCCACCGCGATGCTGTAGGCGAGAAGCTGCAGCGGAATCACGGTGAGTAGCGGCTGCAGAAGCGCGGGTGCATCTTCGACCCACACCACGTCCTGGCAGTGTGCTTGGATGGCCTCGTCACCCCGGGTGGCAATCGCAATCACGTGCCCGTCGCGTGCGCGCACCTCCGCCAGGTTCGACAGCACCTTGTCGTAGCCCTTGCCTTGGGTCGCGATCACCACGACGGGCAGCCCATCGTCGATGAGGGCGATGGGCCCGTGCTTCATTTCGCCCGCGGCGTAACCCTCGGCGTGGATGTATGAGATCTCTTTCAGTTTGAGTGCGCCTTCCAGCGCGATGGGATAGTTCGTGCCTCGCCCGAGGAAAAGGAAATCTCGCGCGTGCATGTGCTTGTGCGCGAGGTCGCGCAGGTCGCCGACCAAGCGGAGTGTCTCGCTCATTTTGTGCGGGATGTGGACGCACTCGCCAATCAGATTGGCCGCGGCTGCGTCGTCAAGCGCTCCGTTGCGACGACCGATGTGAATGGCGAGCAGGACCAATGCGGCCAGCTGGGCGGTGAAGCACTTCGTGGAAGCCACGCCGATCTCCGGACCGGCGTGCGTATAGAGGACGAAATCGGACGCCCGCGCGATGGCCGAGTCGACCACGTTACAAATCGCAAGTGTCCGCGCACCACGTGCCTTGGCTTCCTTGACCGCGGCCAAGGTGTCGGCGGTTTCACCGCTCTGGGAGATCGCCACCACAAGGTCGGTCTTCTTCACTACCGGTTCGCGATAGCGAAACTCGCTAGCGAGATCGACCTCGCACGCGACCCGCGCGATGTTCTCCATGAGGAACTTGCCGACCAAGCCCGCGTGATAGGAGGTCCCGCACGCCAGCAGCACCAGGCGTTGTGGCAGCTCGCCCAAGTCCTGACCGTCGAGACTGACGTCGTTGTCGTCGGGGAGCAGCCGCCCTCGCAACGTATTGCTTACCGCCTCTGGCTGCTCGTGGATTTCCTTGAGCATGAAGTGCGGGAAGCCGGCCTTCTCGGCCTGTCCCGCGGTCCAGGTCACCCGTTTTTGGCTGCGCGTTCGGGGGTTCCCATCGATGTCCGTGATGTCCACGGATGCGCTGGTCAGAGAGACCACGTCGCCATCTTCCAGAAAGATCATGTCGCGGGTGTATTCGAGGATGGCGGGCGCGTCCGAGGCCACGAATTGCTCGCGATCGCCGACACCGACCACGAGCGGCGATGCATTCTTCGCAGCGACGAACTCGGCGGGATGATGGTCCGACAACACGGCGATGGCGTACGAACCTTCGACCTGCTTGAGCGCCGCCCGAACCGCGGCGACCAAACTGGTCGCGCCTTGGGCAAGCGCCTCGTCGACAAGGTGGGCAATCACTTCGGTGTCCGTCTGGGACGAGAACTTGCGACCCGTGGCCTTGAGTCGGTCGCGCAACGACGCGTGGTTCTCGACGATCCCGTTGTGAACCACGCAAACCGGCCCCGACCTGTGAGGATGCGCGTTTTCATCCGACGGGCGTCCGTGCGTGGCCCAACGGGTGTGCCCGATGCCCAAGGTGCCGACCGGCTTTTGAGTGGCCAAGAGCCCCTCCAGCGCCGACAGCTTGCCCTGACAGCGCAGGACTTTCATCTGGCCGGCTTCGACGACCGCGATTCCGGCCGAATCGTATCCTCGGTATTCGAGCCGACGCAAACCACTGATAAGGACAGAGGTCGCGTCGCGCGACCCCACATAACCAACTATTCCGCACATGGGTTACGTCTACCGCGTGGCCTTTGAGCATATCAAGCGACTTTTCTGCCCGAGCGGCCCGCGCTCGTCCCGGCGTCGATGCGCTATGCAAGCGTGGTGAAGCAAGGGAGAATGCGCCCATGAAGAAGACGCATCGGTTGACGACGTTCCTGGCGCTCGGTTGCCTTGCCTCGATCGGCTGCCGCAGCCACTCCGCGGGGCTTCGCGAACCAGCGCCAGGACGTGGTTTCGCCGGCAGCGGTGGCGAATATGAGTCGAGGCGTCGAAGTCCGCCGGCCACCGGCCGGGGTGGGCGATACATGGGGTTTGCGGAGAAATTCAACCGGTACTACACCGACCGCGGCTGGAAAGCCGAGACCACCACGTACGTCAGTCCCCGTGGTGGAGGCAGCGGAAACTCGCGCGACAGCCCTGCCGGCGTCACCAGCGCCCTTGCCGCCGTTCGTCCCGGCACCGTGATCGTCTTCCTGCCTGGCAGGTATTCCGGTTGCTACCAAATCGACGCCGAGCATGGCGGAACCTACGACAACCCGATCGTCCTCTACGGCGAGCGAAACCCTGATGGCTCGTTGGGTGCGCGCATCGAATGCTGTTCCGCCGGAAGCAAGAGATGCTTCAATCTGGAGGCAGCCGACTACGTCGCCATCGATGGATTCGAACTCATCGGCGGAATCTACGGTATCCGCGCCGTGGGAGAAGGTTTCGCCGCGAACAAACATCAGAAGGGTGTGGCGGTCTTGGATTGTGTCGGCCATGGACAGCACAGGGATCCGTTCTTCACGGGGCAGTCGGATTGGTTCGTGATCGAGGGGTGCACCGCCTACGATGTCGGCAAGGGCGACGGACATGGGATCTATCTGAGCAATGGCAGCGACTGGAACATCGCCCGTAACAACGAGACCTACAACACGATAGCCTCGGACTTCCAGATCAACGCCGATCCGCTGTTCACGTGCGCCGATCAGGGGCTGGACTATGGCGATCCCGAATGCCATGCCGTGGCTGGAACCAGCCCGACAGGCGGTCGAGGTGCTTCCGATTTCATGTTGGTGGAGGGCAATTTCTTTCACGACAGCAAAGCCCAGGGACCCAACTTCGCCTCGGTCAGAAACAGCGTCGTTTGTAACAATATCTTTGCGTTTCCCGCACGCCACGGGGCTAGCTTCTACCAAGAGACGAAGGAGCCGAAGCTAGGTTCGTCGAACAATCTGATTGCGCAGAACCTGTTCGTGACCGCGGTGGAGGAGAAGCGCCTTTTGAGCGTGCTTGGCAGCTCTACCCACAACCGGATCGAGAACAACGTTCTGGTCGCGGTGAAGACCGATGGAAACACCGTCACGGCCAGTCCAAACGGCGATCTGTTGGCAACCGATGCCAGCACGATCCATGCGAATGTCTTCGACCACAACGCGTGGATATCCGGCCATTTCGGCGCGACTGACGTAGCTTCTCAAAAAGTGGTGGCAGGTTGCGCGGCGACGTGTGTCGCCCGCACGAAGGCGCGCTCTTTTATGATATCGGGTAGGGGCGGGATCTGTTTCGCACCGAGCAGGCGATCCTTTAGATAGG
>Ga0224559_1000834_pt1 | contig 18433 bp, 16 predicted proteins | sample 714S33034metaG_FD_180676 | JGI IMG/M metagenome (GOLD analysis project Ga0224559, IMG submission 180676) | Peat soil microbial communities from Stordalen Mire, Sweden - 717 S3 30-34 | ecosystem: Environmental > Terrestrial > Soil > Wetlands > Peat | place: Sweden: Norrbotten County, Stordalen... | reverse complement strand
CGTGGTGGCCTTTGGATTTTTTGCGCAGCACGCGCCCAGCAGCGGCGGCGCAGCGGCGAGCCGCCAGTTTACCAGCCACAGCGTGGCGATTCCCATCTATCTGGCGGTGATCTTCATGGATTGGGCGCTGCTCTATTACTGCCTTGGCGGGGTGCAAGCTCTCGGCGGCAGTTTTTGGGCGTTGTCGGGCGGGCGATGGAAGTCGTGGAAGAGCGTCGCCGTGGATCTGGCAATTGTCGTGCCTTTCTGGTTGGGCAGTTGGGGCGCGACTTATGGGGTTTACTGGCTGCTCAAACAAACCACCGGACCCAGCACGGCAAAGACCGTGGCGAGTCTGTTGCCAAAGAGCCTGCTGGAGGTGCTGATTTGGACCGCAACCTCCATCACCGCTGGCGTCTGCGAGGAGATGGTCTTCCGCGGCTACCTACAGCGGCAGCTTCATGCGCTGAGCGGGAGCGTTGTACTGGCCGTGCTGGGGCAGGGATTGGTCTTCGGCCTTTTTCACACTTATCAGGGCTGGAGAAATGTGGTGAACCTGTGCGTGTTTGGTGTTCTCTATGGGGCGTTGGCCGCGTGGCGCGGGAATCTGCGCGTCAACATTGCCGCCCATGCGTGGACTGATTTCTGGGCGGGCTGGTTCAAGTTTGTGCTCTGGAGATAAAACGAAACCGGCGCGGGAGAATTGGCTCTCACGCGCCGGTTTTGCGGTTCTCGGATTGTTTTTGCGGCTGACTACTGCGTGACCGGCTGCGCGGGCAAGGTCTTGGAAGACTTCAGCTTGGGCGCCGGCTTGGCAGGCGTGGCCGGTGTCTCGGGCGTTGCAGGCCTTGACGTGAATCCCTCGCCTTGCTTGATGGTCACATCGCCCACGTCCGTGCTCAGCGTAATCCGTGCCGCGCCGGAGCCGATCTTGCCGCTCACCGTTTTGCTCTCTTCGCCGGTCACTTTCAGGGCATAGCCTGAGATGAGAATCTCACCGTTGTGCGTTCGGCCATCCACCGTCGCCGAAGCATTGGGCGGCAGAGAAACTTCCACATCCCCTTTGCTGTTCTTCGCATCGACCGCGAAGTTGCCGGCCGGCTCGACCGAGATATGGCCGTCGCGGTCCTCCACGTAGCTATCGCCGTAGATCTGGCTCAGGTCGATGTCCTTGGAGTGCGTCACGACGCGCACCGGTCCCTTGGCCTGATTGATGTGCAGGTCGTCGGAATCGAGCGTCAGGTCGCCGGGCAGCTCCGCCACTTGCAGGTCGGTCACCGTGGTGTGAAGGTGTGTGGCGCCGGAGATGTTTTCCAAGTGAACGTCGCCGAGAATCTCACCTGTCTGCGTCACTTTTCCCTTGATTTCCGAGAAAGTGACGTCGTCCACGTTGCCGTCAACGGTCAGATTGCCCTGCAAGTCATGAACGGAAAAATCATGCTTTCCATTGGGAAAATGCGCATCGACCGAGCCGGCGATCTCGCTCAAGTGAACGTCGCCGTGAGCGGTGAAACTGATGCCGTTGCCAATGCCCGCCACGGTTATGTCACCCTTGCCGGAGTTGATGATCAAGTGAGCAGTTTTAGGCACGGTGATGGTCAGGTTTAGCTTGCCGTGATCGTTGCTCTCCGATTTGACCAGTACCGCTGTGCCGCTCACCGTCAGATGCGCGGCTTCGGAGTCGAAGATCTTTTTGGCGTCGGAGTCCGAGCTGGCGTAGGCCACTTCGTGGGCCAGCACTTCGATCGTCGAACCATCGCCCGCCGTTACGCTCACATCCCCGCGCGGGCTTTGTATCTCTATGGAGGCGTTGGGCGAAATTTGCGAATGCAGCACTTGCGCGTCCAAGTCGTGCTCCGGCTGCCCCAGCGAGTTGAAGAAATTGTCGTCAAAGTTGAAGCCGAAGTCGTTGTTCCCGTTCTGCTGAAGCCACGGACGCGCATGGTGGATGGCCGCCGCGCTGCAGAACAGGAAGGCCAGAAAAATCAAAAGGCCCACATAGCCGCCGCCGCGCCGCACCGGAACTCCACGGCGCAGGTCCAGCGCCCACTCGCCCAGCAGCAAAAGGCCCGCGCCGATCAATAGCATGGGCCACCAGTGCCAGGACCAATCCCAGAACTGGTCCGCGGCGATGTGGCCGGTCATCACCAGCAGTGCGATCACACCCACCGCGATCAAAATAGCGGGGCCAACCATCGAAGGAACCCGTGGAATGTAAGGCCCCGCGTAGCCGGCCTTCCAGGCTTGCCGCTGCGCCTTCCATGCGTCGCGCTGCGCACGCCAGGCCGCCTTCTGCTGCTCGCGGTAGGCCTTCCACTGAGTCTTGGGATCATAAGGCGGAATCGGAGGCTGTCCGCCGCCCGGAGGCATATTGGGAGGTGTGCTCATATCTCTCCTCCTTCAAAGTCCTTTTTCGGTTCTGATTGGCGCTCTGGAGCGATGTACGCCTCCGGCTGACCGGGATACGTTCCAAAGCCGGTAGCCGCTCTGGGATCAGGCGCACCGGGATTCTGCGCGCCGGGATACGGAGTACCGGGATAAGGCATCGCCCCGTAGCCCCCGGCAGACAGCACAACACGCTCAGCTAGCAGGAGAACTCCAAGCAAAATCAAGAGCAGCGGAAAAAACCAGCGCCAAAAGTCGTAGATTACGTTCATCTCGTCCAGCATGGCGATGACTCCCGCCAGCAGTAGAATCATAGGGCCGCGCAAGCGGCGAATCATGATATACGAGTTCATTTGTTTCCTCCTTGGCCGTCGCCAAGACGGCGGACGATCAGCCATACACCCAGCGCAATCAGAATCAATGGAAATGCGTAGCGCATCTCCCCGATCAGGAACATCAGCCCCAGGCCAATCAGCACGATGGCTCCAACCGGTGCCTTGTTTCCAAAGCAATACATAGGCAGAAACTGCACCGGCTGCTGCCACGGTCCCGGTTGGGGCGGTTGTCCCTCCGGCGGCAGAGGCTGGCCCTCAACTGGAGGCGGATAGCCCGCCGGAGTACCGCCCGCGCCTGGTCCCGCCGCGGGAGGACCGCCATTCCGCAGATAGTTGCCGATATTCAGCCAGTTGCCCACCTCATTTAGACCAAAGGGATCAGGCACCGGCTGGCCGTCGCGCAATGCGGCAGCGGTGTGGTAGGCCTCAAAGGACTGATAGAAGATCCAGGCGGCAATAAACAGTCCGAAGATCGGATAGTGATCGGTGAGGCTGATCAGCACCGCAAAGACCACCACGTGGATGAAACCCTTGAAGAACTGGCCGTTATACATCGCGCCCACGCCGGGAATCAATCCCAGAAACGCCGCCGCCACGGGATTCGGCCGGCTCGGCCCCGATGGAGTGGCAGGGGGCGTAAATGGCTTGCCGAAGGGCGGAGCCGGAGCTTGGTAGGCCTGTTGCCAGGCTGCGCCGCAATCCTTGCACAGAACCTGACCCTTGGCACCATGGCCCAGCGCGCCGCTGACCGTGCATTCAAGGCAAAGCGGCTTGCCACAATTCTGGCAATAATAGACCGCAACCCTGCCGTTGTGATTTACGCAGTCCATATCGTGCTCCTTTCCCGCACTTCCATGCGAGAGCCGCCGGAATGCGCGGGGTCTTGCTGAAAGGTCAAGCTGCTCTCCAGAAAATCGGAGTCAAAAAGCGTTGGGCTAATGGACTGCTGTGGAGGGTCCACCCGCGAACCGCCCTCCTTGTGCGGCGGAGTCTGTTGGGTTTCGCCGGGAGTCGGCTCTTGCAATTTCTTCCGGTTCTCCTCGCCTTCCCCCTGCTTCTCACTCTCGCCGGACTTGCGCAGCTCCCGCATCGTCGATTGCACCTCGTAGACCAGCCGCATATGGTCGTAGTAGCGGATGATCGGCGTCGAAGCCATCGTTAGCCGCCGCTCCATATACGCGCGTACCGAGTTGGGCCGCAGGTCGCGCAAGTGAACCCCGGTCAAATTCAGCGTCATGGCGATCGAAAAGAAGGCCATCGCCGCCGTCATCATCAGCCGCGGCTCGGCAAAGCGCCGGACAAAGCCCATAAAACCCGGACGCTGCCACGCCGGAAGCATCGGCACAACACCGCCGCCCGCCGTCGCCAAACCCAAATCCGCCGCCTGCCCCGGTCCCGTTCGCGCCAGTATCTTGTCCAAAAGCCCGACCGGAACCTCCGGCTCGGGCGAAAGGAACTCCAGCCACTCCCGTCCCCGGCGCGCCTCTTCAAAGAGCGCCGCGCAGGCCGGGCAGACAGCCATGTGGGCGCTGAAGGTCGTCTCGTCGGCGGGCTTCAGCAGCCCGTCCAACGCCTCCGCTAAAAGTGTCTCCCACTGCCCGCAGGCTGGGGAGCTCGGAATGAATGTGCGCTCTGCCATTTACATCACCTCCCGTTTAGTACGTTCCAGAAGCCTCGCCAGTTCCGCGCGCCCCCGGCTGATGCGGGATTTGACCGTCCCTTCAGGAATGCCCAGCACCTGGGCGATCTCCTTGTAGTCCAAATCCTGCAAATCCCTCAAAATCACCGCCTCGCGCAGCTCGACCGAGACCCGCGCCAGCGCCTCCTGCACCATCTTGGCCAACTCCATCTTGGCCGCCGACTCCAGCGGAGAAGCTCCCCGCGCCGTCAGCCGGTCAATCGGCTTCAATTCCTCGGCCGACTCCCATCCATCGTCCAGCGAACCGGTCGCCCGCTGATTCTTGGTCCGCCGGAAGTTGTCCACCAGCAGATTGCGGGTCATGGTCGTAATCCAAACCTGCAAGCTGCCCCGCCCCAAATCAAAGCTGGCCAGGTTCGAGTAAATCTTCAAAAATACATCCTGAGTCAAATCCTCGGCGTCGGTCGCATTGCCGGTAAAGCGGTAACAAAGCCCGTAGACGCGCCGATGCTGTGAGCGCACCAGTTCGGCCCACGCGCCGGAATCTCCAGCCATGCAACGCTGTACGACTTGGGACCAATCGATCTCCAATGCCCCAGCCTCTCCGCTCACCGCGCGCCCGCCCAGCCCAATCGCCGCAGCTCCCGCCAGCAAACCCTTTTCCGCCGCGTGGGGCGCAACTCCCGCGTGAGCCCGCCCTTGTCCGGCGGCTTTGCCCTCAGGAATCGGCTGGGTCCGGGAAGCGCCCGCCGCTCTCTGAACCTCCAGATCGCGCCGCGACGGCCTCGGCAGAACCCTCAGCGACCATCTTGCGTCGCCGGAGCCTCTAGCCGGCCAAGCCAACCCCACATCGCTCCAGCATAATGTACCCGCGTATTGCATATTGCGCTAGTACGCAAGAAATCTGCAAATGGTTCCACAGACCACAACAGACTGCTCCCCGGAGGCGGTTCGCGGATCAAAAGCCGGCGTTTACGGGGAATTTCTTCCCGTTTCAGGCTAATTCAAGGTGGATTTTTTATCCTCACGCTGCTACCCCCACATCATGCAGATTACCGTCCAACTTCCCGACGATCTGGCGCAGCACCCCAACCCGGGACGCGAGGCGCTGGAATCGCTGGCGATTGAGGGATACCGCGCTGGAACGCTCAGTCACTTTGAGGCAAGCCAGTTGCTGGGATTGTCGCGCTTCGAGTTCGACGGCTTCCTCAAAGAGCGGCGCATCTACGACCACGCTTACGGATTGGATGATCTGGCGCAGGACCGCGAGACCTTCCACGAACTTCAGGCCAATGGGCTTCTTCGGGCGTGATCGTCATTGCCGGCACTTCACCGCTTAACAGCCTGTGGTAAAAGTATGGCTTTGAAAGGGCAGGACTTTAGTCGTGCCGTAAATGTAACATAACAAACAAACGCTTTAGCCACTGAAAGATGGTTTTTCAGCCTTTTAGACTTTCACCATGGGCTACTAAGTGGCATTCGGCGAGGACGTCCGCGCGACAGCCGGTCTGGAGGCCGGCGCTACTTTTCTGACGCAAGAAGGGCGAGTTTTTTGGCCACAATCGCCTCGGCGGCGGCCAGAACCTCATCCAGCGTCAGGTGCGTTGAATCCAGAAGAACAGCGTCGGCAGCGGGCCGGAGCGGCGAATCAGCGCGATTACGGTCGCGCTCGTCGCGGGTGCGCAGGTCGCGGATCACCTCATCGGGCTGGATAGCGGGAGCTGGACCTAACTGGTCGTAGCGGCGCAGGCCGCGCACTTCGGGCGCGGCGTCCAAAAAAATCTTCACTTGCGCCTGGGGGAAGACGACGGTACCGATGTCGCGGCCTTCCATGACCACTCCGCCTGCCGCGCCCATCTGCTGCTGCAAACGAACTAGCCATGCGCGAATGGCAGGCTGGACGCTGACGCGCGAGGCGGCGTCGGTGATGGTCTGATTACGGAGCTGGCCAGTCACATCTTCGCCGTCGAGCAGGACGCGGTTGCCTTCGGAGCCGGCTTCCAGGCGGATGGTGGTTTGGGCGGCTAGTTTTTCCAGCCCTGCGCTATCCTCCAAAGAAACTGCCGCACGGAGTGCCTTGAGGGCAAAGGCGCGATACATGGCCCCGGTTTCCAGATTCAACAGGCCAAAGTGCTGCGCCAAATGGCGGGCGATGGTGCTCTTTCCCGCTCCCGCGGGGCCGTCAATCGCAACGATGATCTTGCGGGAGGGATCAAGGGAAAGAACAGAAGTTTGGTTCAGGCTCATCCGCGCTTCTTCGTCTCCTGCTTGGGCCGGGCTGCAAAGCCGAAGCGCTTGGCGCTTCCAGCCTTCGCGCCAACGGCCAGCAACGGCTTCCGGCCATTGCGAGAGGCGCTGGAGGAACGAGCGGAACCGTTGCCGTTGCGGGCGTTGGCACTCGCCTTGCCTGCGGCTGGGGCGCTGCTAGCGTGGCCTTTTCCGTTTGCGCCGTTGCCATTCCCATTTCCATTGTTCCGATTGCTTGTGCTTGCCGAAGCGCTGGCATGAGCACCGTTGCGCTTCCCATTCGAATCCGCGGCGGCTTTGGCAGTCCAGCGCGCCGAAGCGACGGAGCGTCCAGCGCTCTTAGCGCGCCCGTCCGTTGACCTGGAGTCGGCTGCCCCGCGCCGCGCTGGGCGGCTTGTGGAAGAGGCTTGCGCCGGTTTGCGATCGCGGGAGTGAGTTGCCGCGCGGCTGAAATGCGGCCGCGCCGTGCTGGATTTTACGCTTGGAGCCGGCTTGCGGACGGCCGGAGATTTGGGCGACTGCACTTCGACAGCCTCAAGCGGCGCGGCGGAAACGGGAGCTTCGGGTACAGTTTCCTCGACTGCCGCGATTTCCGGCACCTCTTCATCGTATTCGCTGCCGCGCATGAAATAGGCCGAAGCCGGCATGGCGGAACTGGCGTAAAGCGTGGGTGCGGCAGCGAACTCAGGAAGCGTGCCGGCCACATAATAAAGCGGCGCGTGGCCCATGGAGAGCGTGTGGACCTGGCGGGTTGCAACCAAGCCGCGGAGAACCTCGCGCACCTTGCTGCGGGCGGTGAGCGGCGCCAGGAAGATCTCAACCTCCTCCATGCCGGCGGCGATGACTGCCTGGAGATAGATGGAGGCAAGCACCGAGATAGCCGTCACCTGCGAGGTGGAGGCGCCTTCGGCGATGGCTTTTTGGAAGCGTGTGCGGAGCAGTTGCCACTCAGCGTGCTGGCCGGGAGCGGAGACAACGGGAATGATGCGCAACTGCTGCCATAGCTCGGTGATGGCGCGCAGAACGGCGGTTTCGGTCACCTCCCGGCCCAGCGCATGAGTCAGTTTGGTGAGGGTCGTGTCTCCGGTCTCAAGCAGTTTATAGGCCTCGATAGCCAACTGCGAAACCTGGCGCGAGCCGGTCAGTTGCGGGGTGCGGCGCCAATCACGATCGCCGCGCAAGGCATAAACATAGGGCAGAACCCAACTGGCCACGACGAAATCCGGCGCCTCGCCGGGAAGGCCCAGCAGATTCAGACGCACCGCCACCCCATCTAACTCCAGGCGCACCAGCAACTCTTCCGCCAAGGCAATGTGTTCCGGGGTGGTGTCGCGCTTGCTGGCAACAGCCTCGACAAACGACGGCGCAATCGCGGAGGAAAACTGCCGTTTGGGCAGGAAGAGACACAATCCAGTCTCCTCAATCCACGTCCGGGCATCCTCAAGAGTGATTACCCCACGTCCGTCCAGGCGCATCCTTTCGGCGCGCGATGCTTCCAATTGTTCCGATGTCAAAGAAAAACCTCGCTTCCAGGCTGGCGTTGCCGCCGGACAACCCTGTCCCCTAAGAGGAGGGCCGCCACCTTCCACCCATTTCAAATTCGATGAAAAGCCCGCTGGATCTCTTTCCAAGAATACAGTAAAGCTATTGGACGTCCATGCGGGCAATTAGTTGGGTGGCTCGTTTGAGCTAATTCCAATAGTAACCATTCCATACGAGCAAAGTCAAGCGGCGTGTTCACCTTGATGGCCGAATGGCAGGCGATGGAGGCGGCTATGCGCGTGCGAACTTCCGAAAGATCGTGAGGATGAGAATCTTCCTGAAATTCTTCGCTCGTTTGCTCAATCACTTCAGCCAGCATCCGCTCCAGCGCCGCGCCTTCCAGTCCGATGGGCGCGGCCTTGACGGCAAGTGTTTGAGGGCCGAATGGTTCCACCTCGAATCCACTGCGTTCAAGCTCGTCGGCGATCTGGGCAAAGGTAATCATTTGAGAAGCCTTTAGTTCTACAAGAATAGGCATAAGTAATCTCTGCCGCATTACTTTTTCAACCTGGCGATCCCTTAAAATTTTCTCAAAAAGAATGCGCTCGTGTGCCACATGCTGGTCAATGATCCATAATCCGTCTTCCCCCGTGGCCAGAATGAAGGAGTCGCGCAACTGCCCCAGCGGACGTAGCGCGCCCAGATGGTTCAAATTGGAAGCGGCTTGCTCGGCTTCCACACGAGCCGTTTCCGCCGCAGTATCCGTGCCGGCAGCAGCAAAATTTGGAGAACAATCGCCGGTCGGCGGCAGAGTGGCTGGCTGAAAGAGCGCCGCCGCCGCCTCACCCCACGCCTGCTGGTCCTGCCAACCGCCAAGCGGAGCACGTTGAGAGGCAAAATCCAGCCTGCCAGGAACCGGCGAGGGCAGGCGCGGCGTCAGTTGGAAGGGCTCCGCATCGGCCCGTGCGGTCTGGAAGGCTGTGGGGTCGGAGTCTGGCTCCTGCGGACGAGCGCTTTCTGGCGCGCCGGGAAGCGGCGAAGTGGACGAAGGCATCAGCGAAGAGCTGGTGCCGGGCGCGGATTCCAGAGCGGCCAGAAAACCGGCGGCGGGCCGGGCCTTGATCAGCGCCGTGCGCAGGCTGTCGCGGACAAAGTCGTGAACCGGGCTCTGCTGGCGAAAGCGCACTTCCGTCTTGGCCGGATGAACATTCACGTCCACCTCCTCCGGCGGCATCTCCAGAAAGAGCAGCACCACCGGAAAACTGGTGGGCGGAATCACGTTGCGATAAGCCTCGGTGATGGCGTGCAGCAGCAGCCGGTCGCGGATCAGGCGATGATTGACGAAGATATAGATCGAATTGCGGTTGAGCTTTTGCAGCTCCGGCTTGGAGTAGAAGCCGGTTAGGCGCAGTGCTCCCGGCGCGCGCGGCGGATCGTCTGGATTTTTCTTCCAAGGAGGCGGCTCCGGCAGGCCCACGCGCTCCAGCGGCAGTTCGGCGGCCACGGGCAGCAGCGAAGCCAGCGTCTCCTTGCCGAAGATTTGGTAGATTCGCTCGGCGGTGCGCCCGACCGGCGGCGCGGAGACAATGGTGTGCGTGGCCGAGAGCAGTTCGAAGTGCTTCTCCGGGTGGGCCAGCGCGTAGTGAGTGACTAGCGCCGTCACATGGGCCAGCTCGGTCGATTCAGCGCGCAGAAATTTGCGCCGGGCCGGCGTGTTGAAGAAAAGATCGGCGACGGTGAGCGTGGTTCCGCGCGGCAGAGCGGCGTCGTCCACGTGAAGAATCTTGCCGCCCGCAATTTCGATGCGCGTCCCGGCGCACTCTTCGCCGGTGGCCGTTTCCAGCGTGACGCGGGCCACCGAGGCAATCGACGGCAGTGCCTCGCCGCGAAAGCCCAGCGTCGCAATCGAGAGCAGATCATCGGCGGTGCGCAGCTTGGAGGTGGCGTGGCGCTCAAAGGCCAAGAGAGCGTCGTCGCGGTTCATGCCGCAGCCGTCGTCGGTGAGGCGGATGAGCCTGCGCCCGCCGGCTTCCACCTCGACGCGGATGCGATTGGCGCCCGCGTCCAGCGCGTTCTCCAGCAGCTCCTTCACCACCGAAGCGGGACGGTCCACCACCTCGCCGGCGGCGATCTGGTTGGCAACCTGGTCGGAGAGTACGCGAATGCGGCCCATAGTTTCTAAGGGTAAAGCATGATAGGGGCAGAAACCAGAAAGAAGGCGGAGATGTGCGGGCTGGAAAAAATTTAGTGAGTACTTGAGGAGTATCTTGCACTCATCAAACACTCATGCGATACTCTAATCAGAATTCGATGTGATTTTGTCTAAAGCTCATCGAATTGAGAATTCGGATTGTGATAGGAAAGGCAAGGCGAAAGAGATGAGCTTCCAAATTGGCAGGCTTTCGAGATGGGAACTTTCTCGAAACCGAGGAGCAGTATGCAGGCAGCTGATGCAAGTAGAACCACAGCTTTTCCCGACACATCCATCGAGGAAGTTGATGCAGTAGCTTTCTCAGAGCTTGAACTTAACGATGAACAAGTCGCTCTGATTGAGAGCTTTACGCAGCCGTTCCCTATGCGGGAACGCGGTAGGCCCGTCGTGGACGGAGAGATGAATTCCTATGGCTAAGACAAGATTGCAATTTGATTTCACGGAAGACGCATTGAGCCAGTTGGATGAATTGAAGTCCCTCACGGGAGCGAATAACCGTGCCGAGGTGATTCGCCAATCGCTGCGTCTTCTCCAATGGACGATTGCCGAGACCAAACAGAAAGAAGGAATCCTGCTGGTAGAGAGGAATGGCAGGCAGCGAGAGGTTCTCTTGCCATTTTTGTCATCCGTCAGACCTGCGGGAGTCTCTAAATGAGTGAACCTCCAGAACCCAGGACTGTGGAACTACCAAATCAGAAAGAAACACTCGCGGATGGTTTCGTCGTTGAGAGCGTGGACTCCTCTGCTCAAATCATGGGACCAGAGATTGTCGAAGGCCCGGTTGACAGTCCAGACCACCTTCCCGGCGGGCCGGTTTTTTCGCCTGAAGAGCATCGCGCCAAAGCGACCAAACTGTTGGCTCTGTTGCTTTTTGCAGCCTTGTTCTGCGCCTTTGTCGCGCACACCGTCTTGATTGCCTGCCTTGCCCACGACAAGCCGAACTCCGTTGAAGAAGTATCGCGCGTTTTCAACACCTGGATTCCAGTTTTTTCGGGACTCTTTGGGTCGGCGGCCACATTCTATTTCACACAAGGGCGAAAATAGTCATGCCCCATTTCGGCGGAAAACGGGAGCTGCTGGCGCGCGGATTGTTCTGGAGCGGCGCGGCATTCCTGCTTTCCCATCTTCCGGCACGGGATTCACTTCTGGTCCTGAATTACCATCGCATCGGCAATGCCGCGGACGATCTTTTCGATCCCGGCGTCTTTTCCGCCACCGCCGATCAGTTCAATGAGCAGATTGCCTGGCTGAAGCGCCGCCTCTCGCTGGTAACTCTTGACGAGGCTTTGGCGTTTATCGATGGCACGGAGAAAGAGAAGTCTCGCCGCTGCCGTGTTTTGATTACCTTCGATGACGGCTATCTGGATAACTATGAAATTGCCTATCCGATCCTTCGCTCTCACGGCGCGCAAGGCGTTTTCTTTTTGGCCACCGGCATGGTCGGCTCCTGCGAGATTCCCTGGTGGGATCAGATCGCCTATCTCGTGAAGACCGCGCGCAAACGCCAATTCTCGCTCCATTATCCGTTGAAGCTTACCGTTGATCTTGATAAGTTCGGCCTGGAAAAGAGCTTGACGGCGATCCTTAAGTTATATAAGCTCCCCGGTAACACCAATCCTGGGCAATTCATGCGTGAGTTAGCCGGGGCCGCGGAGGGAGAAGAACCGCCAGGAACGCAGCGGCGCTTCTTGAATTGGGACGAGGCCCGCGAGATGATTGCCGGCGGCATGGCGATTGGATCGCACACGCATTCGCATACGGTGCTTAGTCAACTGGATTCCGAGCGCCAATACGAAGAACTGTCCCAATCCAGAGCAATTATCAAGGAGCAGCTCGGCGCCGAAGCCGATGTTATCGCATATCCGGTCGGCCGCAAGACGAGCTTTACAAGCCGGACACAAACATTAGCGCGAGACGCAGGCTACCGTGCCGCGTTTTCATCCTATGGAGGCACAAATGTGCCTGGGAAAACATCCCCTTACAATGTAATGCGAACCAAAATCGTGGTCCAAAGCTGGAGCCGCTTTCGGGTTCGAACCGCTGTCTGTCGATCCACGGGCAGCTACTCACCTTGAACTCTTCGCTTCAGCGGGTCTGGCGTCAGTTCTGGTCAGGGCTGACGCGGTTGTCTCAAGGACGGCGCATCGCAAAATGAAGGGAGTAAGATACTAGGGATGAGAAGACAGAATGTCATTTGCATTCTTGGTTCCAAGGTTGATCTGTTTCATGTTGTGAAGGCCGTGACTGGGCTATGTGGATTGGAAGCTCAGGGCCGTATCAGTCTAAGCTTGCGGCATTCGCCGGCTATCGGGCAACATGCAATCGTTCTTGAATGGGATGGAATAACGGCCGGGATTGATCTTTCTGATCATAGCGACCGCATGGCTCCGGAACTCACCAATTGCGATCTATATTTCAAGCGATGTGTCCGGCCGGAAGACCTGAAGCTGGGTGATCGCATCCGGCCGTTTGGCCTGAACTACGCCTGCCGATCTACAAGAGCGACTCTGCGGCTCCTGAGCCTCTTCGGTCCGATGGATGTGATACGCCGCCGCGGCGCGTGGAAGAGGCTCTTCTTCGTTCCTTTGGTCACAGATTTTGAACGCGACCCTACCCTGGCGGCATCGCCCACGATTCTCTTTCAAGCACGGCTTTGGAGTCCGATGGAATGCCCCGGAGACGAGAGGGTGAATGAAGAGAGGGTCAAGCTGCTGCGAGCGCTGCGGAGCGAGTTCAAGGACCGGCTCGCCGGTGGGCTGGTGCCAACCTTGCATGCAAAAAGGTATTTCCCCGAATTGCTGACAGATCACTCTTCCCGGCAAACTCGCTATATTCGCTGGGCGCGCGAGCATCTGATTTCCATCGGTTTCAGAGGGCTTTTCGGATCGCTGGGATTCAAGAACGCGGAGGCGTTTGCCGCATCTCAATGTCTCGTTTCCGAACCAACAACGGCCTATCTCCCGGCGGATGCGCCCATTGCCAGTTATCACAACACAGAGGAATGCATCGCAGTCTGCGACCGTTTTCTTACTCATCCCAATGAAGCGGGCCAACAGCGAAAACAGGCTTGGGTATACTATCGAACCGAAGTGGAACCTGCCGCCCACATGGCGAAGCTGCTTGGCGCAACCCAGTAATCATTCTGTGGCCGGCAACCAGCTCAGTTGCTTGCGGCGTCCACGGCGTCGTCGATGGCATCAAAGACTTCGGAGCCCAGCGCCAAATCGAATTTCCGGGCGAAATGCGCGCCCGAAGCCAAAATGCGCGGAATGTCTTCCATGCCCAGTGTCTTCGGATGGTACCCGCCCTGGCTCCAGTCGATGTAGCGCAGATCCTTCTTGCTGATCTTCAAATCCGGCTGATTGCATAGAATCGTTTGCGTAATGGTTTCATCCGTGAATAATCTTCTCGTCAAATGAGAAAAAAGCGCTCGAAGATCATCCTTTTGCGTCATCAGCCGCTCAGCGACTTTCCGATTGCCCGTAAACCACTGCGATCCTCCATAACATTTCAGTCTCTCGGAATAGGGCGTGAACAGGCGGGTGAGCCACTTGGATCGTATGAATTCCAAGTGGACCTTGACCGGCTTTCTTCGCGTCCAGGAATACCATGGAAGCCCGATCCGGAGCGCGACATAGCGGTCATAGGCAATAGGCACCCACTCAGCGCTGGCGAAGGATTTCGGCGCGTACGTGACCCTTGGATCAGGGGTCCATGGATACTCGACCAGACGGTGATCTAGGTAAGCGTCGAAACCGCCGCGGGTTAACTCTTCGCGCACGGTTTGCGCGGGACGCACAGGATAGTCGGTGCCGGACAATAGAACGAACCAGTCCGGACTATCCGGGCGCTCATAAAGAGCGTTCAAAGCCGCAAGAAACGCGCGATAGGTTTGCACGCCTCCCCAGCTAGTATTTATAGAAGGCTGAACGAATGTAACTCCCTTGGGAAAATCATATTCCTCCAGGGAACATTTGCTGAAGTCGTGATGGCAGGCGATGGGCGGATTGTCGTATAACCTCATCAACCGCTGAACCAGCCGCAGGAACTGCGCTGGCTTATCGTGTGTCAACAGAACAAAACCGATTCTAGCCTTCATCTGCAGAGAACCCTCCTTCTCTCGAGCTTTTCCAAGAGCGTGCCTTCGCGGCATCAGCGCACGCACGCAAATAGCATTCGCCCGAAACTGCTTGCATTCGGCCAGATGCGGTCCTTGTCCACTCCAAGCCTTACGATCCGCGAAAATGTTGTGTTGGCTTCAAGCCAATGATGGATGGATTCAGCATGCCATCCTTCAAGCCGGCTGCCAGGATATTCGCGGCTCTCTCCCATTTCAAAAAACATGACACGGCGCGTGGCGGAATCCATCAGGTGAACCAAATCCTCGGCACTCGCGTTAAGATTGTTCAAAACATAATGGTGCGCGAGGCTGAAACAACTCGTGATGTCATACCTGCCTTGAAGCGCCCGGAGAAATGTAACCGCATCGGCACGATGCACCTGGTCGGCCTTCAAGCCATACATCAGCGTTCCCACGGAAATCGCAATCGGATCGCGATCCAATCCTTCTGCTTGAAAACCTGCCTTGGACATCGCGGAGACAAACCATCCATAACCGCTGGCGACATCAAGATAACTCTGGCAAACCGGCGGCATCAGGCCCTCGGCGCGCAGGAATGCCACCATCTTTGCCTGTCTGTCAGAGCACCGCCGCACCACAGTCCACTGCGCTACTTCCGGCGACTCAATCGGTTGATAGAGTTCACGGCGCCCTCTCAGCCACATAACCTCGCGCAAAAGATCCTGAAGTGGAGTTGTAACAGAAGGGCGCAGAATGAGGCCAGATACCTCCTTGACTCCAGAGACGTACGCCTTGGCAAGCCGGTGATGGCCCTCGGAGACCTGAAAATACCCCGAATCCTGGACAGGATGGACCGCAATATACTCATACGGATTCCGAATATAACCGTCAATATCCGGATAATCTTCGCTTGCGTCGATTCCTTGATGGGAACGAACAAAACGGCGAGCTCCCCGGCGAATCTGATGAGGCGCAACGGCGTCAAAGTAATTGCCGAATAACTCGATATTCCTCACCGCGCTTTGATAATACTCGGTTTTTTCAAAAACTCCCTCATCCCAGATTCGCTCGCCGATGGAATTATACTGCTGAAGAAGTTTCACATGCGGCCACTCGGAGATGTGCTGGGAGGGATAGCGAAGATCACCGATCAAGCGGGCATAGGTGGACGCATTCACGCCATTGTCGCCGCCGCGCAGGCAGGCATTCACAGAAATTGAAGTCAGCTTCAATTTCAACGCTATTCCCTTGCTGCTTTCTCGATAACTCAAGATATGCTGACGGACCGAGTCAGAAAGCACGCGGCGGTACACCGTCCAGAGCCCGGAAACAACCAGGCCTTTGTCCCCGGGCAGCGGGTAACTTCTTTTCTTGATTTCGCTGCCGCGCACCGGATGGATCAGCAGCGCGAGAATCCCGTCGGCAAAAAGAGAAATCGGCCGGGGCATCATTCCGGTCAGCAGCTTGAAGCGCCTGTAGTCTTCCGGCTCAAGCACGCGCAAGCTGTAAATAAGCGTAAAAAAAACGACTAAAGCGCCGCTTCCTCCGCACAGGATCGCCCAAAGCGGCGATAGGCGCACTGCGATAAAATGCGCCGTCAAGGACGCCAGGACGCTGATGAAAACCAGCTTGGCTACTAGCTTCCAGGGAAGTTCCACGCGGTAGAGGCGAATGCAGATGGCCCACATGATCCCGACGGCCATCAGTTGCCCGGCGCCGTTGCCGAGGCAGGCGCCCACCGCGCCGTGCATGGGAATGAGATACCACGCTACGCCTAGGTCGATCACTCCCGCGGCCGCCGTGGCGCCGATGACATAACGCTGCCGCTCCATGCTCTCCAGGAGTTTTTGCGCGGGAAAGAGAAATGCCTTGAAGAGGCAAAGCAGAGGCGCCAGAGCCACAACCATCGCCGCGCCTTCAAATTTATGGCCATAGACAACCAGCAAGGCGGAAGCCGCCAGCGGAGCCGCGATGATGTGCAGAGGAATTGATATCAATGCGACATAGCGGAAGGCGGAGGCCACCAGTTCGGGCAGTTTCGACTTATCTCTTCCGTATTGCGCAAAGATGGTGGCTCCGGCGGCCGATCCGAAGATGGTGGCGACCAGCAGCAGCATCTCGGCCATGGAAAATGCCACGGAATAGAAAGATACTTGCTTTTTGTCCGCATTGAAATATTCCAGCAGCAGGACTTCCGACCGTCCCCAGACGACCATCGCCACCGCTGTGCTGACGAGGTTCTGGAAGGCAAAAGGGAACATCCGGCGGGCTAATCCGGGCGGATGTGGATGAGTTGCCTTCCAGGCCAGCACGCGCATCATGGTGGGAAAGAAGCGCACCAGGAAATCGACAATCCTCATGAAAAGCAGCGCATAGCCGACTCCAATTACCCCCCAATTCAAAAAAACCGTCGCAAAGATAAAAGTGAAATAAGTTAAAGAGGCAAGCAGCGAGGCGGGGACATTGGAAAAAAAGTCTTCGGCGGCGGCATTCGCTTGCGCGGAGACAGTGTTCAACAAAGCCGGCCAGATGCTGAGCACGATCAATGCCGAAGCCAGCTTGTAATCTCCGGTGGCGGATTTCAATACCCAGAGCAGCAACCCCCCGGAGGCCAGCGTGGCCAAAGCCGCCTGGATGGCCAGGGTGCGCCAATAAATATATCTAGCTGTGCCGCGGTCGCCCATGCCGATAAACTCGGCCATGTATTTGCACGTGGTGGCGGGAATGCCGAAACCTCCCAGGCCGCTGACCATCGCGGCTATCTGAGAGACGAATATGATGTAACTATTCTTGTCAGGCCCAAGATAGCGATTAATGGCAATCGAAGTAGCAAATACAATTACCGCATTGAGGATATTTTCGATGCTGTACCAGCCGGAGTTCCGGGCGATGGTCTGTGTATTTGTAACTGTCATAAGGAAAGCGACTCAAATCCAAAGGTAGGGGGCGCCGCCGCGCGCGAATTGCCGTTGAAACCGCGGGCCGGCGCTGAAGAATCACCGCCGGCCCGCATTGAAAAATCCGCCTCTATCCTTTTCCTTGCAGAGCAGCCCGCGCATCCTTTGCCGCTTGCGAATTCGGTTCCAGGGCGATGGCCTTGTTGAGATGAATCGCTGCGTTGGTTTTATCCATCAGCTTGCTGTAGACCATTCCCAGGTGATAGTGCATCAACGCGCTGTTGGGATTCTTCTTCAGCGCGTCTTCCAGAAGATCGCGGGCGTAGCCGTAAGTTCCCTTGTAATAGTAGGCCCACGCCAGAGTATCAGCGGAGTTGGAAGAATCCGGCATTCCGCGCCGCGCCGTCTGCGCCAGGGTCAGCGCCACATCCACATTCTCGCCATTTTGCAGCATCATGTAGGCAAGATTGTTGGCGGCCACGGGCTGATCCGGCTTGATTTGGAGAGCCTTCTTGTAATACTCCTCGGCCTTCTTCTTATCTCCCGCCGAATCCTGCAAGGTTCCCAAAATGGCCAGAGCGCCGGCATTGCCGGGATGGTCCTTCGACCATTTTTCCCAGGCTCCGATGGCATTGGCACCTTGCCCCCGCGTACTCTGAAGTTGGGCATAAATGGCCACCGCCTCGCCGTCATCCGGATTCAATTCGATGGCCTTTTGGGCGGAGACCGCAGCCTGGTCCGGGTTCTTGTTTTGGATTTGAAACAGAGCCAGCATATCGTAGAATCCACTATTCTTGGGACTCTTGGCGATTTGCGCGTTCAGGCGGTCCATGGCCTGCGCCGATTGTTTTTTCAAAAGAAAGCCATTGATCAGGCCGCGCATGGCCCCCAGGGAGTTAGGGTCATACTGCAAAGCCTGCTCATAGAGCGAGGCGCTTTCCGGGTACTTTTTCTGCGCGAAGCGGAGTTCGCCCAGCATGAGATAGGCTTGCGCGCTCTGCGGAGCAACGTCCATGGCCGTCTTCAGGTCAGCCTCGGCTTTGTCTTCGGATTTACGGCTCAAATCCACCGCGGCTCGCCAGAGATACCCTCCAGGGAAGTTCGGGGCGGCGGCGATGGTCTTCTCCGCAACATCGGAGAGCAGACTGATGTCGCCGCGCTGAAGGGCTAGGCGGG
>Ga0224559_1000833_pt1 | contig 18437 bp, 15 predicted proteins | sample 714S33034metaG_FD_180676 | JGI IMG/M metagenome (GOLD analysis project Ga0224559, IMG submission 180676) | Peat soil microbial communities from Stordalen Mire, Sweden - 717 S3 30-34 | ecosystem: Environmental > Terrestrial > Soil > Wetlands > Peat | place: Sweden: Norrbotten County, Stordalen... | reverse complement strand
AAACTTAAAATAAACTAAGTGCTTAAATGATATCTAATTAATAAATTTAGATCGAAAATATTTTCAAAGTTAATATTCTAAATAATATTATTATAAAAAAAAATCTATATTGGAAATAATTAAATTTAAAGTGAGATAGCTGATATGGTAGTTAGAAATCACTTATTAAAGGGATATCAATGTTATTCATGTGGACATAACTTATCAAAAATAGAGAATATTAATACGTCATTTGCCCTCCAATTAGGATTGCGAAGTGGGGATAACAGATTAGCACTTAGACCAGAATTTAATAATATTCTAAAACATCATGTGCAATGTGAAAAATGTAAACTTATTATTTGCAAGTCGTGTCTACAAAATAAAAAAACCAAAGATGATTGGCATAACAGACCATACTGCCCTAAATGTGGATCTAACATGTTTTATATCTAGATTTTATTAGACTGTAAAATAATAAAACTCTAATTTAAGGATGTTTTTATGAAAGTGAGTAAAAAGATATTAGCATTTCTCTTTTCAATAGTGCTTTTTGATTTTATTGGTTTAACCATTTTAATTACAGTACAAACATTTATTGTCAAGGAATATAATACAACTGCACTTGCCGTGACATTATTAACAGTTATATATGCTGCAGCACAATTTATTGCAGCACCATTACTTGGAAAACTCTCTGATAGATATGGAAGACGCCCAATATTATTATTCTCCCTACTTGGATCTGCTGTTGGTTACTTCATTTTTGGGATAGGTGGAGCATTATGGGTACTCTATATTTCAAGACTTATCGATGGTTTTACTGGAGGAAATGTATCGATTGCAAATGCTTATATAACCGATGTATCCTCTGAGAAAGATCGTACACAGAGTTTAGGTATTGTAGGTGCAGCTTTTGGACTCGGTCTTATTATTGGTCCTATTTTGGGTGGGTTGTTAAGTCAGATCAGTCTCAGTGCACCAGTTTATATTGCTGGTCTGTTTTCATTATTTGCAACCATAGTCGGATTTTTTATATTGCCTGAATCACTTCCAAAGAATAAACGTGAAACAATCAAACTTGTTAGGAAAGATTTGAATCCATTATCCTCCATTGGAAAATTCATTACCAAGCCCATACTTGGAATATTTCTATTAGTCTTCATAATTTTCAATTTTACCTTCAGCGGATTTACAATAAGCCTACCAATATTTCTGATCCATAAATTTAATATTAATGCTTTAAATGTGGCAGGAATATTATTTGTTAGTGGAGTTGTAAGTAGTATAGTTCAGGGAGGATTAATTGGAAGGTTAGATATAAGATTTGGAGATAAAAAACTCTTAATGGTGGGCTTGGTCATATTTTCAATTGGTTTAATTTTTTTCTTTATGGCTCCAAGCTTCTGGATGATCTACCCAATAATTGGTTTTATAAGCTTTGGTTTAGGTTTAACAACACCCACCTTAAGTTCGATCATATCAAAAATAGTATCAAAAAATCAGATCGGGGAAGTATTTGGAGTTACCACTTCTTTAAATAGTTTAATGAGTATATTTGGACCATTATGGGCAGGGTTAGTCTATGATTATATTAGACCAAGTGCACCCTATTGGATGGGAGCAATTCTATTATTAATTGCTTTTATATTAGTTGTAAAGACAAAAATAATACCTAAACAATTGAAGAAATAAATATTTACACTATTTTTTAAGTATTTTTATAACAATTGCAATCCCATCATCATTAGGATTTCTTACTAAATTAAAAATATACATAGGCATATATTTATCATAATAATAAAAAAATAGAATTATAAACATATTATTATCTAGGTAATGTACAATGTCAGAGGTAAAAATTTTATTAGTCGAAGATGAGAGTATTGAAGCTATGGATATTAAACGAACATTAGAATCTTTTGGTTTCAAGGTTCCATATATAGCATCTAATGGTGAAGAAGCCTTAAAAAAAGTATTAGAAATAATGCCTGATCTTATTTTGATGGATATAATTCTCAAGGGACAAATTGATGGCATTGATGTTGCATCCAAGATTAAAAAACTTAATATACCTGTTATATTCTTAACTGCTTATCCAGAAGACGATACAATAGAAAGGGCAAAATTAACAGAACCCTATGGTTATATAGTTAAACCATATGGTAGTACAGAACTTAAACATATTATTAAACTGGCAATATATAAAAATAAGATGGAAAAAGAATTTCTTGATAGTATAATAGAAAATATTCCCAACATGATCTTTATAAAAAGTGCTGACGAACTTAATTTTGAAATGATAAATAAAGCTGGAGAAAAGTTACTCGGACATTCGAAGGAAGAATTGTTCGGAAAGAATGATTATGACTTTTTTCCAAAGGATGAAGCAGATTTTTTTACAGAAAAGGATATGGAAGTACTTAAAAACAAAGAGTTATTGGATATTCAAGAAGAAACCATCGATACAAAAAATTTAGGAAAAAGAATATTGCACACCAAGAAAATTCCTTTACTAGATTACGATGGAAATCCTCAGTATCTCCTTGGCATATCTGAAGACATAACAGATCTAAAACAGGCCGAAAATTCTCTTAAAAGATCATATGAAGATCTAGAATTAAAGGTTAAAGAAAGAACATCTGAAATATTAAAATCTAAAGAAGAATTAAGACAAACAGATCGTTATAATCGTGAATTATTGGAAGTGAGTATAGATCCACTAGTTACAATTGGTTCGGACGGGAATATAACCGATGTTAATAAAGCTGTAGAATTGGTTACTGGTTATTCAAGGGATAAACTCATTGGTACTGACTTTTCTAATTATTTCACAAATCATGATAAGGCAAAGGAGACTTATAAAGAAGTATTCAGAAAGGGGTTTGTTAAAAATTATGCTCTTGAAATTAGACATAGAAATGGGAATATCACTCCTGTTTTATATAATGCATCTGTTTTCAAAAACGAGCATGGTGATATTATTGGAGTTTTTGCAGCTGCAAGGGATATCAGTCAACTCAAAAAGGCTGAAAATAAATTACAGAATGTAATAAATAAATTAGAAATTTCAAACAAAGAACTTAAGGAATTTGCATATGTGGCATCCCATGATTTGAAAGAACCTCTTCGTATGATAACAAGTTTTCTAAAGCTTTTAGAGGGAAAATATGAAGATTCACTTAATGAAGAGGCAAATGATTACATAAATTATGCAATGGACGGGGCAGATCGTATGGATATGATGATTAATGATCTGCTAGAATATTCCAGTGTTGAAAGTAAAGAAATAGAATTTAAATATTTAAATAGTGAAAAAATTATTATACAAGCTTTAACTAACCTTAAACCATTTATCAATGAAAACAATGCAATTGTAAAATATGATTCTATGCCTGTTATCTATGCAAATGAGCCCCAGATGATTCAATTATTTCAAAATCTCATAAGTAATGGCATCAAATATTGTGATAAACAGATTCCCAAGATTCACATATCTGCAATTATTAAAGATAATAATTATATTTTTTCAGTACAAGATAATGGAATTGGAATTGATGAACCCCAATTAAAACGTATATTTGTCATATTCCAACGTCTTCATACAAGGGATGAATATAATGGAACAGGAATAGGTTTAGCAATTTCAAAAAAGATTGTAAAAAATCATAAGGGAAAAATTTGGGCTAAATCAAAGCCGGGAATTGGAACAACATTCTACTTTACCATACACAACCAAAGCTATTGAATTTAAGAAAAAAATTCGTACAATAAAATTTAAATCTAAAATTCATTGGTTTAATGTGATAAAATTTAGGACATAATTATTTTTAGGTATTGTTAAATCAAAAGATTAATTTTAAATAAATTAATATAATTTTTGTAACTAATAAATAGTAATACTCAATATTCCTTATTAATGGATGTATATATGATGGATAGGGACTATAAGAGAGATACTAAAGAAAAAATTAAGAGTAAATCTAAATCCACAAATATACCGAAGGATTCTTTAAATAATAAAGAGATATCCAGTGTGAATAAAACATTCTCACATCGTAAAGGTGTTTTAAGAATAATTTTAGGTTTAGTTGATCTATTATTATGGATTTTTATAGGTGTTTCACCTACAATAATATTCTCATCCAGTATCCAAGAATTCATAGGCGTATTCTCATTTCTAATTAGAAATCCAATTATATTTTTATTAGTAGCATTGTTTAACATATTTTTAGGGATTTTAGTATACTTCACCATGGGAATAATATTTTGGGCTATCTTTCATATCATATGGTCAATAAGATGGTTCTATGGTTATTTCAAATATCGTAAAACAACCCTTGCAGATGTAATTAGGACTATGAACAAAGAAGAATAATATATGTTTCTCGATATGTTTCAATAATATTTATTTCTATGCAAAATTTAAGGATTTATCAAGTTAATCAAGTTCACCATAGAACTTAAAACTTATGATGCAAAATTTAAATACTTAATCAAGATTAACAGTTAATTAAATCCCAGTAATTTGTATAATAACTATAATGGAGTTTATATTATTTTATGAGGATATTAATGCATTAAATAATGATTAAAGAGTCGGAAGATAACATTCCTTCACAAAATTTAAATATTAGAGTATTCATATCTTGAAGGGTTAAGTGGATATTAATATAACTGGAATTATTATAGATTTCTGACATAAAATTAATATCCTGGAGGATTATTGGGGGTAAAATGAATAAAGAAGGGTTAAAATCCTTGAAGATATAATAATAACTTATAAAATATGAAGTTTCCATATTTGAAGTCCAAAAGTTCGATCATCATGTGAACCAATTTAAAAAAACTGGCTTCCTAGGAAAGTACTTGATACAAAAGTTGAATTTTAAGTTGAAGGTATTTTTAGAATTAGATATTGAGGTGGATTAATTTGATGATGAACGACCAAATTAAAGAAGATTTAGATCAGTCTAAATATATTTTAGAGGGATTAACATGCTATTAGAAGATATTATTTTAATCTTCTTATTCCTGTTAATACTAACTATCGCCGCCATACCCATTGGTAAATACATGTCAAAGGTCTTAACAGGTAAAAAAACCTTCATGACCCCGGTGATACGACCGATAGAAAAAATTATTTACCGCATATGTTCCATTGACGAAAATCAAGAGATGACATGGAAAAGATATGCATACGCATTAATCATATTCAATATAATAGGAATAACGTTTCTTTTTGTTTTACAATTAATACAAAACTTTTTACCGCTGAATCCTGCACAAATGACAAGTGTAAGATGGGATACAGCATTAAATACAGCAATTTCTTTTGCAACTAATACCAACTGGCAATCCTATGCTGGTGAAAGCACAATGAGTTATCTAACTCAGATGCTTGGAATGACTGTACAAAACTTCCTTTCAGCTTCAGTTGGTATAGCAGCTCTCCTAGCTTTAATCAGAGGTTTCACACGTCAAAATTCGAAGACCATAGGTAATTTCTGGGTTGACATAACAAGAACAATCCTCTATATCCTTTTACCATCAGCCGTAATTTTTGCCATTATTCTAGCATCACAAGGAGTAGTTGCTACAATTGGCCCATATATTACAGCTCATACAATATCCGGGATTAATCAAACCATAGCACTCGGTCCTGTTGCTTCACAGGAAGCAATTAAGATGTTAGGCTCAAATGGTGGAGGATATTTCAATGCCAATTCAGCACATCCATTTGAAAATCCAAATGGATTAACCAACATACTGGAATCATTTGCAATTCTATTGATTCCAATGTCAGTTGTATTTGCATTTGGATACATTATAAGAAATTTCAGACAAGGATTGGCCATTTTTGCTGCAATGATGATACTCCTTGTAGGTGGAGTGGGAGTAGCATATTATGCTGAAAGCCAACCTAACCCAATAATTGAGAAAATGGGTGTTTCTGGCGGTAATATGGAAGGTAAGGAACTGTCATTTGGTGTTACTGAATCGGTTTTATGGGGTGCAATCACAACAGATGTTTCAAACGGTGGAGTAAACTCAATGCACGACAGTACAATGCCCCTAACAGGACTTGTCTACATGTTCAATTTGGGTATTGGAGAAGTTATTTTCGGAGGTCTGGGTGTTGGACTTATTGGAATGCTGTTCTATGTTATTCTGACTATGTTCATTGCAGGACTCATGATAGGAAGAACACCAGAATTCCTTGGAAAAAAATTAGGACCATACGAAATGATAATGGCAACATCAGCCCTTTTAGTACCAGCTGCACTTATCTTAGTATTTGCAGGCATAGCCATATCATTACCACAAGGACTAGCTGGTCTTAACAATCCATCAGCACACGGACTCTCTGAAATACTTTATGCTTACGCATCAGCATTTGCAAATAATGGTTCTGCATTTGCAGGATTAAGTGCAAACACAGTATTCTACAACCTAACATTAGGTCTTGCAATGTTTATTGGAAGATTTATTGTAATAATACCTGCATTAGCCATAGCCGGAGCATTAGCCGCCAAAGGAAGAGTACCAACAGATGCATCAAGTTTTCCAAGTACAAACGCTCTATTCGTAATCATGCTAGTAAGTGTAGTGGTAGTTGTCGGAGCATTAACCTTCTTCCCAGTGTTCTCACTTGGACCAATACTCGAACATTTATTCCTACAAGGAGGACTCACTTTCTAGGGGGGTTAAATCATGACAAACGAAAAATCAACAAGCATTTTTGAACGAAAATCATTACTGGAAGCACTTAAAGGTTCAATTAAAAGACTTAATCCAATAGTCCTCCTTAGAAACCCAGTAATGCTTATTGTAGAAATAGGGGCCATTCTTACCACATTAATAACATTATTTAACCTGCTCTATGGTGGAAACTTTTTATTCAACATTCAAATTAGTATATGGCTATGGTTTACAGTTATATTCTCAAACTTTGCAGAATCACTCGCAGAAGCCAGAGGTAAAGCAAGAGCACAAACACTAAAAAATACTAGAACAGAAGCATTTGCAAACAAAATAATAAACGAAAATAAAACAGAAAAAGTTCCAGCACTTTCTCTCAGAAAAAAAGATATAGTAATTGTCAAAGATGGAGAGATTATCCCCAGTGATGGAGATATAATTAATGGAACTGGCTTAGTTGATGAATCAGCAATAACAGGCGAATCTGCACCAGTAATAAGAGAATCTGGAGGAGATATAAGTGGAGTTACAGGAGGAACTAAACTCCTATCCGGACAAATTAAGATAAGAATCACAGTTGATCCTGGAGAAACTTTCCTTGACAGCATGATCAACATGGTTGAAAGCGCTAAAAGAGAAAAAACACCTAACGAAAAAGCTCTGGAAATTCTTTTAGTAGGGTTAACAGGACTTTTTATTGTGGTTGTTATAACATTGACTGCATTCTCTAATTACATGGGAGTTGCTATAAGCATCCCTATTTTAGTAGCTCTTCTGGTCTGTCTTATGCCAACAACTATTGGTGCACTCTTACCGGCTATTGGTATAGCTGGTATGGACAGACTATTAGAGCATAATGTAATTGCACTAAGCGGAAGAGCTGTTGAAGCTGCAGGTGATGTAAGTGCAGTTTTACTTGATAAAACAGGTACAATAACACTTGGAAGCAGGAAAGCAACAGAATTCATTCCTGTTAATGGAATAGACAAAAAAGATCTGATTGAAGCTTCGTTACTATCTTCACTCGCAGATGAAACACCAGAAGGAAGAAGTATAGTAATTTTAGCTAAAAAAGAGTTAGATGTACGTGGTAGAGACATAAGAGCTCCTGAAAATTCAGATTTTATACCATTTACACCAGAAACTCGTATGAGTGGTATAGATTATGGATCTAATAAAGTACGTAAAGGAGCAGCAAGTTCGGTACAGGAATTCGCAAAGAGCTATAAATGTGCTATTCCTTTAGATGTCAATGAAATAGTTGAGGAAGTTTCAAGAAATGGAGATACACCCTTAGTTGTGTCAGATTGTAGCGGTATATTTGGTGTTATACGTTTAAAAGATGTGGTTAAGAAAGGTATTAAAGCTCGTTTACAACAGTTAAGGCAAATGGGAATTAAATCAGTGATGATAACTGGTGATAACCCTTTAACTGCAGCATCTATAGCTGCAGAGGCAGGAGTAGATGATTTTATAGCAGAAGCCAGACCCGAAACTAAATTGGAGCTGATTCGTAAATATCAAAGTGGTGAAACTCAACGTCTTGTTGCCATGATTGGGGATGGAACCAATGATGCTCCTGCACTAGCTCAAGCTGATGTAGCAGTAGCAATGAGTGCAGGAACAGCAGCAGCACGTGAAGCAGCAAACATGGTAGATCTAGATTCATCACCCGCAAAACTGCTGGATATAGTAGAAATAGGCAAAGAAATATTGATTACAAGAGGGGCTTTGACAACCTTCAGTATTACAACTGATGTAGCCAAATACTTTGCAATCATTCCAGCAATATTTGCGGTCACTTATCCACAGCTCAACATTCTAAACATAATGCACCTCTCAACACCAATGAGTGCTGTTTTATCAGCAGTTATATTCAATGCCCTTATAATACCGCTGTTGATTCCATTAGCACTCAGAGGAGTTAAGTATCGTTCATCTTCATCGGTTACAAGACTGCTGGGAATGAACATATTAATATATGGATTAGGAGGTCTAGCATTACCATTTATTGGTATAAAACTGATAGACATTCTAATATCATTACTGGGGGTGACATAGATGGGTGAAAAACTTAATGAACTTAAAAGAGCAGTTATAATATTTGGAACTTTTGCCATAATACTGGGATTAATCTATCCCCTTGTAATAACCGGCATATCACAAGTTGCATTTCCATATCAAGCCAATGGTGAAATGATAAAGATTAATGGAAACATTGTGGGTTCTGAACTTATTGGTCAAAATTTTGATGGTGCACAATATTTTCAAAGCAGACCATCAGCAATAGACTACAACGCATCCACTTCGGGAGGTTCCAATTATGGGCCTACAAACAAATTATTAATCAACAGGGTAAATGAAACTATCAGTGAGATCAAAGTAAATGATAGTCTTTCAGCTAATGCTACAATTCCATCTGATTTAGTGTTGGCTTCGGGAAGTGGACTTGACAGATACATCAGTGTAGAATCAGCATTAATCCAGGTTCCAAGAATTGCTAAGGCAAGAAATATTAGTGAATCTACGATTGATGCGCTTATACAGAAAAATCAAGAAGTACCATTTCCATGGGTTGGACAACCAATTGTAAATGTATTGAACTTGAACCTTGCACTAAATGGGATCCATTAAAATTTTGGATTTCACCTTAAATTTTTTTTTTATTTAAATAGAATTTGGAATAGTAGAAATAATTCCTAAAGTATTTTTTTGGTAGGTGTATACATGACAGAAGAACATAAAAGACCTAATCCCGATGAAATTCTTAACAGAATCAAAGAAGAAGAGAAGGTTAAAGAACGTAAAAAAGGATATTTAAAAATATTTTTAGGATATGTTGCAGGGGTTGGTAAAACATATAGAATGCTCTCTGAGGCACGTATTTTAAACTCGAATGGTCAAGATGTTGTTGTGGGCCTGGCTGAAACACATGGAAGGGTTGAAACTCAAGAACTTTTAGAAGGGCTAGAAGTACTATCTAAAAAACAGATAGAGTATGGTGGTATTTTACTTGATGAACTTGATGTCACTGCAATATTAGAAAGAAAGCCTAAATTTGTTATGGTAGATGAACTGGCCCACACAAATGTACCCGGTTCATTGCATACTAAACGATATCATGATGTTGAAGAAATATTAGATGCTGGCATAAATGTTTACACAACTTTAAATGTACAGCACATTGAAAGTTTGAAGGATATTATTTATCAGATTACAGGTATTGAAGTTAGAGAAACTGTTCCAGACAGGATAATTGAAATTGCAGATAAAATAGAAATAGTTGATTTACCAACTGAAGAATTGCTTCAAAGATTAGAAGAGGGTAAAGTTTACATACCTGAAAAGGTGCAGCAAGCTGTTTTAAAATTCTTTAAAGAGAGAAATTTGGTAGCACTTAGAGAGTTGGGTCTTAGATATGCTACAAGATTGGTAGATACTAATATGAACAAGCGGCTTGAGATGGAAGGTGTTTCTGGTCCATGGGATGCAAGTTCTAAGATTATGGTGTGTATAAATTCAAGATCATCTTCTGAAAACATGATACGATTGGCTCATAGATATGCCACTAATTTTAATGCTGAATGGCTTGCAGTATATGTGGAACCGACCTATAAATTCAATAAGGGCAACAAAGAGAGTTTACAGCTTGAAAATAATCTGAAATTAGCAGAGGAGTTAGGAGGTAAAGTTTTCAGATTAACTGGTATTGATATAGCAGATGAAATTGTTTCATTTGCAAAATCAAAAAATATAAGTTTAATTGTAATTGGACATTCAGAAAGATCACGTATCGAAGCATGGATAAGAGGATCAGTTGTAAATGAAATTATCCATAAAGGAAGTCCAATCCAAGTTTTAGTGATAGAAGGAGGAAATGGCCGAAAAAAAGATGAAAAAATCCCAAAAATTGATAAACAAAACAATTTAGATTTAAAAAGTTATTTAAGACCATTTACAATAAGTTTATTAAGCATAATACTAACTGCGATTATTTGCTTCTTTTTACGGCCATTCTTAGAAGCGACAAATATTCCAATGATATTCATAATACCTATTGTTTTCAGTGGTTTAGTTGCTGGACGAAAGGGAGGTATTATAGCATCTTTACTGGCAGTGGCATTCTTCGACTTCTTCTTTGTTCAACCCTACTTTACCTTTAATGTTGCTGACATACGGTTTATACCCACCTTTGTTGTGTTATTTATTGTAGGTATTATAACAAGTTTCCTTGCAGACACAGTAAAGAAACAGGTACAAAATACAAGACAACGAGAGGAGTTCATAGCATCATTATATGATTTTAGTCGTGATTTATTAGTTTCTCAGAACTTAGATGACTTTTTAATGCGTATTACTAGTTATATAGAGGATTTGTTCAATTATGATGTGGTAATGATCTTACCAGATAATAACAATAATCATCTTAAAATTGCATCACGTAAAGGGAACAATGTACTCTTTGATGATCGTAATTTAGGTCTTGCTAACTGGGTTTTTGAACATGAAAAATCAGCAGGATACAGTACTGATACATTATCTTCTTCAAAATGGTATTATCTCCCATTAAATGCACATAAATCAAAATTAGGTGTTTTAGCTGTTGCACCATATAAATCTGATATAACTAATGAGCAGAAACATCTTCTTAAAGCATACACTAGCATAGTATCAATTGCACTGGCAAATTATTTAAAAAAATAGGTCAATTTATCAAAACATCCAATAAAATTTAATGTAACCTATTTGGGTGGACTTATATCGTTATGATTGGCGTCTGTGGATGTGTCTGGAAGATGTTGTCTAAATATTATGTCTATCGGCCATATTTTATTTTCAAGGCCAAGTCTTCCCAGAATTTTGCAAACACAGACAACCAGTTTTGAACCTTTCAATACAGGAATAAATAAGGATATAAAGGCATTTTTTTAATGTTCAATCACAGATCTTTACATTTTCCTATATAAATTCATGTTTTTTAATCCAATTGATTATTAAATAGTATATATAACCTTCATTTAACAAATTCATGGTTTTGAAGGTCTTTTATGGCTTGTTCTATCTCATCTGTAGTGTTCATCACAAAAGGCCCATATCGGGCTATAGGTTCATTAAGGGGTTTTCCAGAGATTAATAAAAATCTGAACAGAGTTTTCTTTGATTTAGCTTTAATATAATCTCCATCACTAAATATTGCTAATTTGGTTGCTTCTATAACTGTTTCTTGTTCTTGAGATTTGTGATCTAAATCTTCAAATGTTCCTTCTCCTTGAAAAACATAGGCAAATGCTGTGTGACCCTGTTTAATAGGTTGTTCAAAGGAGGAACCTGCTGGAATATTCACATCTAAATATATTGGATCCGCAAATATCTCGGTTACAGCACCTTTAACTCCTTGAATTTCTCCAGCAATTATTTTTACAATAGCCCCACCTTCAGAATTAATTTCTGGAACTCCGGATGATTTAACTTCTTGATAACGGGGTGTTGTCATTTTGAGTTTGGCAGGTAAATTTACCCAGAGTTGAAATCCTTCCATTTTCCCATTGTAAGGTCTTGGCATTTCCTCATGGATAATTCCACTACCTGAAGTCATCCATTGTACATCATCCCTTTCTAATATACCTTGGTTTCCCATACTATCTTTATGTTTAACCCTACCATCTAACAGGTAAGTCACTGTTTCAATTCCTCGATGTGGATGCATAGGAAAACCTGCTATATAATCTTCAGGATCATCAGATCCAAAATGATCAAAGAGTAGAAATGGATCGAGATAATCCAATTTTTGAGTAGCAATACTTCTCTTTAATCGCACACCCGCACCTTCCATGACATATACCGGATCAATAATTTCTATAACTGTTCGAAGTATTTTCATTTTATTTTCACATCAATTTTTTTTAATTTTAAATTAAACCAATAAATAGGGGATAAATCAAATAAACCTAATCAATAAGGTTTTTTTAATCATCAATAATTCTATTGTATATAAATATAATATAAAAAATTTTTAATGGATCCATCTAAAGTATTGGCCTTGAAGATTACTAGTTAAATAATATCTAAAAAAAAAGAAGTTGAGAAAATATTATTATTTCGCGACCATGACTTCTGTGGATTTAATTATTGCTGATGCAATATCCCCAGGTTTAAGGTTAAGTTTTTCAACAGATTCTTTAGTTATTATTGCTGTTATGAGTTGTGGTGATTCAATTTTTATTTTAACACTGGCCATTACAGCGCCTACCTCAACACTCTCTATTTTACCCTCAAAAACATTTCTTGCACTAATCTCCATAAAATCACCTCTACATAATGTTATGTTGCTAATCACTAAAAATAATTATCATCAAAAAAATATTATTAATTAATATAATGAGGATTAATTATATCGGGATAAATGTTAATTTCAAAAGAAATCGATTAAACAAGAATGGTTTATACAATGTATTTTTGATTTGATGTTGATTATTATATTATTTGTAAAGTTTAATTTTAATATCCTTAAGGAAATGTAAGGATTTCACTAACCACTAAACTAAAATACAATTAAATCAAATAGTAATTATTATATAGATTATATGGCAGTGACAAAACAAGGAGGTTGGATATGTTAATTTTAACCACACCTACCATTGAAGGAAAAAAAATAGATGAATATTATGGATTGGTAACTGGAGACTCATTATTGGGGGCAAATCTCTATAAAGATATGTTCTCAGGAGTAAGAGATGTAGTGGGTGGAAGAACCACCAAATATGAAGAAGAACTCACCAATGCCAGGGAATTGGCTCAAAAGAGTATGGAAGAAAAAGCAGAAAAGAAAGGTGCTAATGCAATCATAGCAACCCGGGTATCATATCATAATCTTGGTGGTACAATGGGAAATACCATAATGGTCACCATATTTGGAACAGCAGTATCATACAGTGATTAATATAATAATGAAAATATCTTAGAAGGTGACAATATTTGGCTTCAGTAAAAGAAACTTTTGTAGACAAACGGTGGGGAATTATTGCTATAACCCTAGGAATTTTAGTAGGAATATTCTCTGCGTATATCTGTATTAAATATAATTTGGTTATATTTGGATTCAATATCATGTATATATTGTCCCCATTAGCTGCTGGATTTGTTGAAACAGTTATAGCCCGTGAAAAATATGGTAAAAGTACGGGTGCTATCAGTGCTCTTTTAACATTCATTTTAATCAATATTTGGGGCTGGTTCTTACTCGGTTATATTACTAACAATCCGACGACATTCAATTTAATAACTTTAATTGCAATTGTACTTACAATTCAAGCTGCATTCCCCATATTCATGAATTATATCCTTTTTGTAGTTGTTATTAGTATAATAAGAAAGATTATAGGATTTTTAGTCTACCTACCAGCTAAAATCCAAGGAAAACCAAAAGAAGTAGTGCAAGATAAGGTTTACGGGCCTTCAGTTGATGAATTATTCCTTGATGCCCTAAAAATACCGCTTGTATCTGTACCTAACACACCCGTTGGCATGATTAAAACGAATATAGGTTTAGTTACTGGTGAAGCTATTGCAGAAGAAAGAGAATCCAAGAACTTAATATCAAAACTCACAAACATTATCGAACCAACACAAATAGATGACATTTATCTGAGCGAAGCTAAAAAGGCAGCATTGTCTCGAATGCTCCAATCTGCTAAGGATTTAGGAGCAAATACTGTTATTGAAGTGTTGATCGATTACGTTTCTATTGGTGGGTTTCAGGGCAATGCATTTATTGTAACTGCAACAGGAACAGCAGTTATATATGAATAAATTATTCATATTTCTAATAAATATATAAAGGAAACTAAAATTATTCACTAATAATTTTTTTATTTTTTTTAAGTCATAACCCCAGAAGAAATTAGAAATGATCATTTAAATTAGGGATAAGTATAAATTATTTGATTATTTAGGTTGAAAACTATTCATATACATACGATTTTCTTAGAAAATGCAATGTTAAATGAAAACATTTAAATTAATATTAGGAAATAATATAATAGATTTATAATGATTTAACATTGCAAATCTATATCTATGATAATAATTTAATTAGAATATATTATCAAAATAGTTTAGGAGAACTCTAATAGATTTGTTCAGAGCTCCATGAAGTATATCTTAAAAAATTCCTGTAAAAATTGAAATCTTAAATAGAATAGGTGATATGAAAATGCTTAATCATATGTTCAATGCAAAATCAGTGGCAATAATAGGTGCATCTGAGACAAAAGGTAAAATTGGAAACGATTTAATGATATCTCTTTTGAATTATTACAAAGGGAAAATTATACCAATCAATAATCATCGAGATGAAGTACTTGGAATCCAAGCTTATAAATCAATAAAAGATTACGGTCCTGTAGATCTTGCAGTTGTGGTCATACCATCCCCATTTGTACCCGCAGCAGTAAGAGAAGTTGGAGAAACTGGAACAAAAAATCTAGTGGTCATTTCTGCAGGATTTAAAGAAACAGATGAAGTTGGAGCTGAACTTGAAAAGCAGTTGGTGGACATATGCAAAGAATTTGATATTAAACTGGTAGGTCCTAATTGTTTGGGTATCATGAATACCTACAACGATATGAACGCATCATTTTCCTCCGACATTGCAAAAAAAGGACATATAGCTTTCATGACACAATCTGGTGCAATCTTTGCTGCTATACTCGACTATGCTGATAAAAAGAATATAGGATTTTCAAGAATTGTGAGTCTTGGAAACAAAGCAGGAATAAACGAAACAGATTGTCTAACAAACTTCATGGATGACGATAACACCGGTGTAATAACAGGATATCTTGAAGGTATAGTAGATGGCCGTGCATTTATGGAAGCCAGTAAATTAGCTTCAAAGAAAAAACCAGTAGTAATTATTAAATCAGGTACAACAGCTAAAGGATCAGAAGCTATTTCATCGCATACAGGTACTATTGCAGGTTCAGATTCTGCTTATGATGCAGCATTCAAGCAGTGCGGAATACTCAGAGCAACTTCACTAGAAGAGATAATGGACTACAGCCGAACATTAGCACTGTTTCCGTTACCAAAGGGTAAGAAAATAGCAATAATCACCAATGCTGGTGGTCCGGGTATTATGACTACAGATTCTATAATAAATCACGACCTTGAGATAGCACAATTTACAGATGCAACCAAAGCAAAATTAAGCGAATTTTTACCTGACACAGCAAATGTTAACAACCCGGTTGATGTATTGGGAGATGCAAGCCCAGAAAGGTTTGGATTTGCTTTAGACACAGTTTTACAGGATCCTAATGTGGATGGTGTAATATATTTAGTAACACCACAATCAGTGACCGATCCTGAGGGGACAGCTAAAGTAGCCATTGATCATGCTAAATCTTGTGATAAACCTGTTTTGTTCAGTTTCTTTGGAGGAACACGTTGTGAAGAGGCAGAAGTAGTCTTAAATGAAGCTAAGGTTCCAAATTATTTATATCCAAAGGCAGCTGTAGTTAGTATGAAAGCTTTATACGATTATACGATTATTCAAGCACGCGAATATCCAGAACCTCCAGTATTTGATGTAGATAAAGACGCTGTTCAAAATATAATTGAAGATGCAAGAAACAGAGGAACCAACACTTTGGGTTTAGAATCATTCGATATACTCAAAGCATATGGAATTCCTACTGTTGGAACAGCAATATCTAAAACGTTAAAAGAAACAGTTGATGCAGCAGAAGAAATTGGATATCCATTGGTTATGAAGATAATCTCTCCACAGATTTCACATAAATCTGATGTGGGTGGAATTAAACTTAACCTAAACAATGCAGATGATGTTAAGGCCGCTTATGAAGATATGATGGCTAAAATACCCGAAAAAGTACCGAACGCAAACCTTGAAGGTGTTCAATTACAAAAAATGGTTTCAGGTGGTAAAGAAGTGATTATTGGTATGATCCAAGATCCAACATTTGGACCAACTTTGATGTTTGGACTCGGTGGTATCTATGTTGAAATATTAAAAGACGTTAAATTTGCAATTGCTCCCGTGAATGAAAACGATGTAGCCAGCATGATAAGTGGAATCAGAACCCATAAACTTCTTGAGGGTTCAAGGGGAAGTGCACCAGCAGATATCCCAGCTATTAAAGATATTATCTTGAGAGTTTCCCAACTTGTTATAGACTTCCCAGAAATCAATGAGTTTGAAATCAACCCATTAATTGTTTTCGATGAAGGAGAAGGAGCATTAGCAGTTGATATGAGATTAATATTAAAGGAATAGGTACATAAACTGGAATAGTTCAGGTTTTATGGATTATTGTATCCAAAAAACCTTATTTTTTTATTTTTATATTAATTTGATAGTTGTCTAAATGTTATAAATTAAATATAATATTTGTTCAAGAAATTTGATACTAAACACATATTAAAAATTATGTAACAGCAGTATTTGTTTAACGTAATGTGGGTGGGCTTATCAATATCAATATGAATTAAACATGTAGTATCTTTTTCTTATAGTAACGAGTTAGGATATATTATGATCAAATGCATGGTATATGTTAAATTGATCAACTGTTCCATTCTATATAATATAAACTTTTAATAGAATTATATTAATTGAAATAGTCCATTTTTATTTATTCCCTTTCCTTATATTTTAATTCTTTAAATATCATTTTAAATTCGGTTCCATTTACACTTTTAATATTAAAATTTTCCTCTAATTGATTTACTAGATTTGCAATTATCTGGAGATTATTTTTCACACGATGATTGATTTCGCGTAGAAGTATTTCTTTTTCATTTAAAGTTTCTTGTAATTGTACTTCAGTTTTTTTAAGTTCATTAATATCTACAACTGACATTAAAATTTCTTTAATATCACCATTATCATAAAAAAAAGGTTTGCTTTCGATATGTACATAAATATAGCTTTTATAAAATAATGTTAATTCACATTTTTGATAGGTTTTAGAGTTTTTTAGATTATTAATATGATGGAATAAAATGTTGCGTGATTTAGGGGTTACGAAAAATATAAAAGAACTTTTAATAATCTCTTTTTCGTTTTTCCCAATAAATTGGCTCCCTTAAAGTTGACACCTATTATAAGTCCGTTAGGATCTATTGTGAAAAATCCTATTGGTGCTAGTTCAAAAAATTCAAAATATCTATTCTGTGATGCTGTAAGCTTGGCTTCTGTTTTTCTTAACTCTTCATTTTGAATTTCTAGTTCAATTTGATTTACTTGCAATTCATAAATAATTTCTTCAAATTTTAGATTAATATCGTTCTGATAACCATTTTTTTTGGTCTAATATTTCTTCTGCAATCTTACGAAGATTACTAAATCTTTCATCAATATTTCTTTCCATGATATCAGTGACAGATGAATTGTAGAATCATTTTATTATATCTCCTTCCTATTTATATTTTTTTAAGGGATAATGATGGATTTTATGCAATTATAACAATTTTTTATTGATTCAAACACTAAATTTATAAACAATTAAAACCAATATATGATGTAATAAGATGCATTAGAACATAATGGGATGGATATTCAACAAGAATTATGAATTAGAGGAATAGGATCGATTTTGAACAGAATTTTTGATGTAATCAACTACATCGTATCGGAATAATCTGATAATAATGAACATTTTATTATAAAAATTATTATGGGGAATTTATTATGAAAATTTATGTTGATTATGTCTACAATATTTTAGATTATA
>Ga0224559_1000832_pt1 | contig 18450 bp, 13 predicted proteins | sample 714S33034metaG_FD_180676 | JGI IMG/M metagenome (GOLD analysis project Ga0224559, IMG submission 180676) | Peat soil microbial communities from Stordalen Mire, Sweden - 717 S3 30-34 | ecosystem: Environmental > Terrestrial > Soil > Wetlands > Peat | place: Sweden: Norrbotten County, Stordalen... | reverse complement strand
CTCGACGCGCAATTCGATCGCCAGCATCCGGTGAAGCGCAACCGTCCGGCGGCGCGGGGCCTGGTGAATATACCGGTGGCCTATGCGCAATGGCTGCTGATGATGATTGCCGGCGTCGCGATCGGGCTCTCGATTTCAAGATTGTTTACATTGACGCTGATCGCGCTCTGGATCATGGGCAGCCTGTACAACATTCCTCCCATCCGCACCAAGGATGTGGCCTATCTGGATGTCCTCAGCGAGTCGATCAACAATCCACTGCGGATGCTGCTCGGTTGGTACGCGGTAACCAGTGTCGTGATCCCACCGGTTTCGCTGCTGATTGCTTACTGGATGATTGGGTGCTACTTCATGGCGCTCAAGCGTTTCAGCGAACTGACGGAGATGAAAGACCGCGCCATGGCCGGCGCATATCGTGCCTCGTTCAAGCATTACACGCCGGAATCCCTGCTTATTTCGGTTATGTTCTATGCGTCCACCGGGATGTTGTTTCTGGGCGCGTTCATCATTCGCTACCGCATGGAACTGATTCTTGGATTTCCCCTGGTTGCATTGACCATGGCGATCTATTTGAAGCTTGCATTCAGAGCTGAAAGCGCCGTGCAAAATCCGGAGAAGCTTTATCGCGAGCCCATGTTGATGGCATGCTTTACTGCCACCGCGCTGGCGATGGGGCTGCTGCTTTTTATCCGCATCCCGCAACTGGAACGGTTCTTCCTGCCGACCCTGCCGCCTTCGCCAACCGCTTCCGCAACTCCAGCAGCCGGTTCTGTGGAACCGATCGGCCCTCCCGCGGACCGGAAGCGGGCGAATCGAACGCCAGGTTCCCGGTCATGAATTCGTGAGTGCTCGGGGGGGCCGGCAAACCCCAATGAAGCTTCCTGCATCTTAAAGATTTGGGATTCCTGCCTGCATCAAAGGACAAGCCCCCGGGATGCATAGCAGCCGGTGGTAAAAGACCAAATTGCCGAAAAGCGCCCCTCAGGGGCTAAAGCCCGTCATTTGTAATCAGGCATTTACGGCACGACTGAAGTCGTGCCCTTTCAAAACCCGGCTTTCACCACAGGCTGCGGGGCTGCAACTTCAATTACCATTGTATTTTCAACTGCATGTTGGATCGGGCTTGGGCGGGCTCTCCGTCTGACCCAGAAATCCGATGAGCGGGGCGAAAGCCTAACGAAACCGGACCAACGCATTGCTGAGCCATTCAAGGGCAATCCGGTCACACGCGGCACTTCGATAAGCAGCCCGGCTCAGGAGCGAGTACCAGCCTTATGTGGATTGTCCGGCTTGCGCTGCGGCGGCCTTATACCTTTGCCGTCTTTGCGCTTTTGATCTTGATCCTCGGCGCCTACAGCATCGAAACGATGCCCACGGACATCTTTCCCAACATCGACATTCCCGTGGTAACGGTGATCTGGGGTTACAACGGCCTGTCGGCGCAGGAGATGGCCAGCCGCATTGTGACTCCCAGCGAGCGCGTCATGACCTCCACGGTCAACGACATCGAGCATATCGAGTCGCAGTCGCTCAACGGCACCGGCGTCATCAAGATCTTTTTTCAACCGCACGTGGATATCGGCAATGCCGTGGCCCAGGTGACGGCCGTCAACCAGGTGATGCTGCGCGCTCTGCCGCCGGGCACTACGCCGCCCTTCATTATCCAGTACAACGCTTCCAGCGTTCCCATCCTGATGTTGGGACTCTCCGGCCAGGGCCTCAATGAACAGCAGTTGTTCGACCTTAGCACCAACAACATCCGCGTCCAGTTAGCCACCGTCGAGGGCGCATTTACGCCTTTCCCCTATGGCGGCAAGCAGCGCCAGGTGCAGGTTGACCTGGACCTGGAGGCCTTGCAGGCCAAGGGGCTTTCGCCTATCGATGTGGTCAATGCCATCTCCGCGCAGAACCTGATCGCGCCCTCCGGCACCATGAAGATCGACCGCTTCGAGTATGCGGTCGAAACCAACTCATCTCCATCGGTCATCAACGAGTTGAACGATCTTCCCATCAAGACGGCGAATGGCGCCGTGCTCTATATCCGCGATGTGGCCCACGTTCGCGACGGCAATCCGCCGCAGACCAACATCGTGCGCGTGGACGGCAAGCGCGCCATCCTCATGAGCATCATGAAGATCGGTTCGGCCTCGACTCTGGACATCATCGCCGGAGTTCGCGCCAAGCTGGATTTCATCAAAGACCAGTTGCCGCCGCAGTTGCAGATCAACTCGCTGTCGGACCAGTCGATCTTCGTGCGCGGCGCCATCGATGGAGTGGTCCGCGAGGCCATCATCGCCGCCTGCCTCACGGCCATCATGATCCTGGTCTTTCTGGGCAGTTGGCGCTCCACGGTGATCATCGCGGTCTCCATCCCCCTCTCGATTCTTTGTTCGCTCAGCGTGCTGGCCATGCTCCACGAGACCATCAACATCATGACCCTGGGCGGGTTTGCGCTGGCGGTGGGCATTCTTGTGGACGACGCTACAGTCGCCATCGAGAACATCAACCGCAACCTCGAAGAAGGCAAGGAACTGGAGCAGTCGATTCTCGACGGCTCGGCGCAGATCGCGGTTCCGGCCCTGGTTTCTACCCTGGCGATTTGCATCGTCTTCGTTCCCATGTTCCTGTTGAGCGGTGTGGCTCGCTATCTATTTGTCCCCATGGCGGAGGCAGTGGTTTTTGCCATGCTGGCCAGCTACCTGCTGTCGCGGACACTGGTGCCCACCATGGCGAAGTATCTTCTGGTGGAGCACGACGACGCGCAAGCCGCGAGGAAGCAAGCGAGCCGCAATCCGCTGGTTCAGTTTCAACGAGCCTTTGAATCGGGCTTTGAGAAATTCCGCGGCACTTATCTCCGCCTGCTGACTCTGTGCCTGGACCACCCGGCGGTCTTTCTGCTCTCTTTCCTGGCTTTCACGCTGGTTTCACTCGGGCTGGCGCCATCTCTCGGCCAGGACTTCTTCCCTTCCGTCGATTCCGGCCAGTTCAAGATTCATGTGCGCGCCCGCACCGGCACGCGCATTGAGGAGACAGCCGCGCTTTGCGACCATGTGGACGACACGATCCGCAAGGAGATTCCCGCCAACGAAGTGGTTACGATCATGGATAACATCGGCCTGCCTTACTCGGGATTGAATTTGTCCTATTCGACATCCGCGCCGATTGGGCCGGCCGACGCCGACATTCAAGTGCAGTTGACCAAGGATCACCATCCCACCGCGGACTACGTCGAGCACCTGCGCGCGACGCTCAACCGCGAGTATCCCGGCGTCACGTTCTACGTGCTGCCGGTGGACATCGTGACCCAGATATTGAACTTCGGCCTTTCCGCGCCGATCGATATTCAGATCGTTGGTCCCGACCTGTACGGCAACCGGGCGCTGGCCGAGCGCATGCTGGATGAGGTGCGCTACGTTCCCGGCGCGGCCGATGCGCGCATCCAGCAGCCATTCGACTATCCGAAGATGACTGTGGATGTTGACCGCACTCGCGCCGAGACGGTCGGCATGACCCAGCAGAACGTGGCGCAAAGCGTGCTGGTCGCGCTCAGCGGCAGCTTCCAAACCAACCCCAGTTTTTATCTCGATCCACGCAACGGGGTTACCTACAACGTGGCCATCCAGGCGCCGCAATACAAGATGGACTCGCTGGCCGCGCTGAAGAGCCTGCCGGTGACGAGCCAGGCCGCGACGCAGCAGGCCAACGCCGCGGCAAGCAGCGGATCGCGGCCGGCTTCAGTGGCTGGAGTCCCGCCGCCGATGGAGGTGCTGGGCAACCTGGCGTCCATCGCGCCTGGCGCGGAGATGGGTACGGTGAGCCACTACGATATACAGCCGGTTCTGGACATCTACGCCAACGTGGATGGAACCGACCTCGGCGCCGTGACTCGCGCGATGGAGAGGATCATCGACCGCCACGAGAAGAACCACGATCTGCCGCGCGGTTCGCACTTCACCCTGCGCGGCCAAAGCGAGACTATGTACAAGTCGTACCTTGGTCTGCTGGCCGGGCTGGCGTTTTCCATTCTGCTGGTCTACTTGCTCATCGTGGTCAACTTTCAGTCGTGGCTTGACCCGTTCCTGATCATTTCGGCTTTGCCTGCGGCGCTAGCCGGCATTGTCTGGTTTCTTTTCCTGACCAACACCCGGCTCAGCGTGCCCGCGCTGACGGGAGCCATCATGTGCATGGGCGTGGCAACCGCCAACTCGATTCTGGTGGTGAGCTTTGCCCGCGAGCAGTTGGAAGTTTCGGTGGGCGATGCTCGGATGTCGGCGCTGAATGCCGGTTTTGTGCGCTTGCGTCCGGTGCTCATGACCGCCCTGGCGATGATTATCGGCATGGTGCCCATGTCGTTGGGTCTGGGCGATGGCGGCGAACAGAACGCGCCTCTGGGCCGGGCCGTGATCGGCGGGCTGCTGCTGGCCACCGTGGCAACGCTGTTTTTTGTTCCAACATTTTTCTCTGTCGTCCACGGGTGGCTTGAGGGCCGGCGCAGGACGGCGCTTGGCGTTGCGCGGGCCGGAACCATTGACGAGTTTGACGAGCTTTCGGAGTAGCTTTACTTATGAGCATCATGCAAAATTCCGTTGAAACTGCAAGATGTGTCAGGGCACGACTTTAGTCGTGCCGGAAGAGCAACAAAATCACGTTGGGCTTTAGCCACTGGGGCTTTGTTTTCAGCCATTTGCTATTCCGCAGCGGCTAAAGCCGGAATCCAAGATTGGCCATTTGCGGCACGCGACCCAGAGGGTACCCCGGTCGTGCCCGGACACAATCAATGGCCTGAAGGTAATTTTGCAAGAGGCTCTTATGACCGATGAATCCAAACCGAACACGCACTCTGCCACGCACGATGTCGTCGTGGCGCCGGACCGGAAGCCGATCCCGCCGCGCCTGGCCGTGGTGGGCGTTGTTATCTTGCTGCTGGTTGCCGTGCTGCTGGCGGTGTTCGGCATCTTGAGACGCAGGTCCGCCGGCGCTGTGCTGGCCCAGCGCACTATCGAGCTGGCTCCGCCCACAGTGATTGCCGCGCTCCCCAAGCAGGGTGCGCCGGTGGATAGCTTTGTGCTGCCCGGCAACGTGAGCGCGCTGACCGATTCGCCCATCTACGCGAGGACCACGGGTTACCTGACACGGTGGTACTTTGACATTGGCGCCAGGGTAAGGAAGGGCGCGCTGCTGGCCGACATCGCTTCTCCGGAAGTGGATCAGCAACTGGCCCAGGCCGAGGCCGATCTGAATACCGCCGAAGCCACCGCCAACAACGCAAGGACTCAAGCCGATCGTTACACCGGTTTGGTGAAGTCGAATGCCGTTTCGCGCCAGGATACGGACACGTTTGTCAATCAGGCGGCGGCCACTGCCGCGGCGGTCAAATCCGCGCAGGCCAATGTGCAGCGGCTTCGCGAGCTGCAATCCTTCGAGAAGGTCTATGCGCCATTCGATGGCGTGGTCACTGCCCGCAACATCGACACCGGTCAGTTGATCGACCAGGGCGCGGCAAAGGAACTTTTTCACATGCAGGCCATTCAGACGCTGCGCGTCTATACCAATCTGCCGCAGATCCTTTCGCAGAATGTGAAGCGGGGCTCGAAGATCGACGTGACCTTTGCCGAGCACCCCGGAAAGATCTACCAGGGCACGCTGACGCGGACGGCCGACGCCATCGATCCGTCGAGCCGAACGCTTCTGGTGGAGGTTGACGTGGACAACCGCGCCGGGGAACTGCTGCCCGGCGCGCTGGCCCAGGTCCATTTCAAGACACCGCCTGCCGGTCCAACGTTTATCGTGCCCGCCGCGGCGCTCATCTTTCGCAGAGAAGGGATGCGCGTGGGCACTGTGGTGAATGGGAATGTCGCCCATCTGGTTCCGGTGGTCATTGGCGAGGACGATGGCGCCAGCGTGCAGATCGTCGGCGGCCTCAGCGCCGGCGACAGGGTGATTCAGGACCCGCCGGACTCGCTGATCGATGGCGAGAAGGTTTCCGTGGCGAATGCCGGCAAACCCGCCGGCGGGGGAGGCAAGTAGCAATGCAGGTGCTTTTGCTGCGACCAAGACGCCGGAATGCCGGCTGCGCTGTGTTGCTTTCCGCGCTGCTCGCGCTCGGGCCGCTGACGGGTTGCAAGCCCGTCGGGCCGAACTACAATCGACCCGGCTTTGACGCGCCCCCAGCTTACAAGGAGGCAGGAGCTTCTACAGCTGTCGTTCCGGCGGCGCAGGTTATTCCGCCGCCCAATCCAGCCGGGGGCGCCTGGCAGCCGGCCGCGCCGTCCGATGGCATGTTGCGCGGCAAGTGGTGGGAGATCTACCAGGACCCACAACTCAACCAACTCGAAGAGCGCATCGCTACGAACAACCAGGGACTGCGCCAGGCGCTGGAGACGTATCTGGCCGCGCGCGACCAGGTGACTGCGGCACGATCGGCTCTCTTCCCCACAGTCTCCGCCGGGCCTTCTATTGATCGCGATCGCATCTCGAAGAACGGGCCTAGTTACGCGGCCACCAGGCCGATTGACTACAACGACCTGGTGGTTGACGCCCAGGCCAGTTGGGAGCCGGACTTCTGGGGCCGCATTCGCCGCACCGTCGAGGCCGCCCGCGAGAACTCGCAGGCCAGCGCCGCGGATATGGCGAGTGTGGACCTCAGCCTCCACGCCGAGATGGCCGCGGACTACTTCCAACTACGCGGCCTCGACTCTCAAATCAACCTGCTGACTGCTACGGTTTCCGACCTGGAGAAGCAGCTCGACCTGACTGAGCGCCTCCAGAGCGGCGGCATCGGCACGGACGCGGACGTTGCTCAGGCCCGGACGCAGCTCGAAACCGTCCGCGCGCAACTGCTCGACGTGGGCGTTGCTCGCGCCCAGTATGAGCACGCGATCGGCACGATTGCCAATTACAAGCTGGCCGAATTCAGCATTCCGCCGTCGCCGCTTAACTTGGCACTTCCCAAGGTCCCTGTAGGGATTCCATCGCAGTTGCTCGAACGCCGCCCGGATATTGCCGCCGCCGAACGCCGCGCCGCCGCTGCAAACGCACAGATCGGCATTGCCGTCAGCGCCTTCTATCCCACCATCAACCTCAGCGCGGAGGGCGGCTTTGAAAGTCTCCACTTCGGCACCTGGATTCAGGGACCCAGCGCGCTTTGGACGCTCGGAGCGCAGGCAACAGAGCTGCTCTTCGACGCCGGCCAGCGCCACGCGCTCACCGACGAAGCTCGGCACACGTACGAGGCCCAGGTCGCCGGCTACAGAAACACCGTCTTCCAGGCCTTCAACGACGTCGAAGACCAACTCTCCGGCCTCCGCATTCTTGAGCAGGAGTCGGGCGTGGAGCAGAAAGCGGTCGATTCCGCGCAGCACTCCTTCGATCTCTCCAACCAGCGCTATAAGGGCGGTGTCACCAGCTATCTCGAAGTGCTCACGGCTGAGTCCACGCTGCTCCAGAACCAGCGGACATCCATCAATCTCGAGACGCGCCAGTTCGTAGCAAGCGTGAGTCTGGTTCGCGCACTGGGCGGCGGCTGGGATGCTTCGCATTTGCCAAAGTGAGAAAAGCAGGGAGTAGGGAATAGAAATCTCCCCCTCGTGCCGCGCCTTCGACCTGTTGTGAGAGGGGCGGGTGGCGGCTGTGTTTGCTATTCCCTATTCCCTACTCCCTATTCCCTGCCTTTACCGCGTCGATTCGCAGGTGGCTATACGCGGCGGGTGGCACGTCTGTAAGTCCAAGGCTAGGCCTTCCCAAAGCAGGCGGGGCGAGCCCTGACTCACCGAGTGCAGGCCCTCCAGATGGAACGTGTGCTTGCCGGCGCGCAGCCCCAGGGAGCCGCGATCATAGCGCATTGCGTTGCCGGGAGAGCCGCAGACCTGAGCGAAGGGCGGGCCGGTCCTGGCCACCTCAAGGCCGTCGATCACCAGGCGCGCTCCGTCGCGGTCGAGTAGATGGAACGTGTATCCGCCATCGGCGGGAATGTCGATTAAGCCGTCCCAGGCAGCGGCGTAGCGCACGAATCCCTGGGGCTCCGCGTAGAGGTTGGGTGACTCGCCGTTGAACATCGAGTGCTCGGCGGCCAGATTGGGAAGTTCGGTCCAGTCGCCGGCATAGATTTGCCAGGTGAGCCCGGGCAAGGTCGCGAGGGCCGCATTCACGGCGTCGTGCCAACTGGCCACGGCAACCACTCCCTGTCCGGCCCAGTCCTGCTCTCCTTTCCGATCTTCGACATGAAGCAGAACCCTGAAGCGGCCGGCTCCGTTTGCCCCGTCGAGCTCGGTTCCGTCGGCATCGGGAAAACGATGGCGCACGCGGCGGCCCGTGGCCTGAGTTCCGTCGCCAAAGAGCCATGTGTACTGCGCATCCGGAGACGCCTTTGCAGTGAAGGCGACCTTCTGCCTGGGTGCGAAGACAGGTGGATCGATGGTGAACGCGGCAACCGGGTTGTGAGTGGGAGTAAATCGTGGCGGCCGGGCGCCGATTGAAACCGCAAGCGGCAGGTCTGCGTCGGCGGCCGCGCGGGTTTGGCCGTACTTCACGTTGTCGAAGGTCACATCGGCTACATCGCCGATCAATGAGGAAGTGGCAAGCGGAGGTTGGTCGGGCGCCCAGATATTGCGGAATGTGAATCCATGCAGGCCGGGATACTCCTGCTGCATTTGCACGAGGGAGTACCAGTTGTCGAGAAAGAGATTCTCAAACGTGTAGTTGGAGTGGTCGCCCTTGGCTCCGTCTGCGCCCCAGAAGCCGAGCAGGCCAAAAGTTTGCCCGCATGCGCCGATGCCGCCATGGAGAATGTCCGAGTCGCGCAAAGTAAAGTTGCGCGAGTTGAAAATCTTGCGCGGCCAGCCGGCGCGAACGATGTTGGAGATGCTGGTGGACAGTTCGCTGTGCTCGATGAGTATGTTTTGGACGTCGCTTCCGGGACGAAGCATATCCGCGTCGGTGTAACCGTCCCAGTTGCCTTCCATGGCGAAATCATCGTCGGAGGTGCGCAGGAAAGCGTCGCGAACAATGGAGTCGCCGCCGCCCAGCCAGTCCATTCCGTCCTGATTTGCGTTGGCAGAATTGCCGCCCATGACGCGCAGATCGTCGAAGGTGAATCCCGTTGAATCTTTCATCTGAATGGACCAGGTCCGCGAGCGCACGATGCAGGTGAGGCCGTCGATCTCGACATTGTGTGCTTCGAGCGCGCCAATGCAATGCCAGTCGGGCTTCTGCAGCCAGCCTTCGTCGCCGTTGGGGTCCTGAGGGCCCTCGTAAACGATCGTTCCTCGGCCCAGGATCTTCACGTCGTGCACTTTCCACAGGTTCAGGCTGCCGAAAAAGTACGACCCGGGCGCGAGATAAAGTGTCTCGCCGTTCTTGGGGTTCAGGCTCTCGCGGTAAACGCCCGGCTGATATGCGTGGATCTTCGGGTCGCGAGGCAAAGGCGGCGGCGGCGAGCCGGCAAAAAGAAAAAGCATGCGGCCGTAGTTCAGGAAGTCACCGGGCCGGGAGATGGAGAGCTTGGCCGGACCGGCAAGCCGAAAGCGAATGGTCTGGCCTTGCCGAAAGGGGCGAAGGCCAAGGCGCCAGGGCTGAATATCGACGCCTCTGTCCCAAAAGCCGGGCTCAGAATCGGAGGCGGTGATGGATACGTCGACCGGGCCGGTTACGTCGAAGCTGACGAATTCATAGATCGAAGCCGCGTGCGCTACGTCCACCCGCTGGCCGTTGACGGTGACGGTGAAGGCAGTGGAGCGCATCTCCGCCGGCACGGGGGCGGTCTGAATGCGCGAGGCCGCATGAACGGCAACGGGCAGAGCGAGAAAGGCCACGAGGAGCGATCGAAAACCCGGCAAGAAGCGAGACCCCAGCAGAAAGTTGGACCGAAACCACTGTAGCACCGGTGCTAACCGGACCTTACTACAACCTGGGACCTACGCCAAATTCCCTGGGCTGCGATTCCCGATGCTTCACAATTCCATTCTTGCCGAAGCTCGCGGAAGGGCCGTCAGAGCCTCGACTGCCAGCGCTGGGAAACGCGCAGCGCCGTGCGGATTGCCCAGTTTGTGAATAAGAGGGTGAGGCTGCCCAAAGTCAGCGCCAGCGGTATCAGCCACATGCCGAGAACTTCATGCGCGGGAGGTGCGGGCGGCGGGAAGTGGAGTACTCCCGAATCGACAAATCGCCCATCCTGAAACCATAGGCCGGTGTTCGCGGGGAAGAAGGGCTTGGCCAAGGCGGCGAAGACGAGCACGACTCCAGAGGAGTAACCGAGAATAGCGCAACAGAAGACGAATATGCCGAATACTCCTTTGGTGGCGAGCCGGAGCGTCGCACGCAGCAGCACCAGGGGCGAAAAGCTGCGGCTGGCCTTGCGGATGAGCAGCCCATCGCGATACTGGGCGGCGAGCTTCTCCGCGGGTCCTAGACGTGCGAGAACAGATTCGATGCCTGCGCCCGACTCCTCGGCGGAATCGCGGATGTGTGCGCCAATCTCCAGCACAATCTCCTCGCGCTCGGCGATGGTGAGCGGGCCGAGGTTGTAGCGGAGTGCGGTCAGGTAGCTTTCGATTTGCATGTCTTGCGTCATTGAGAGATCTCCTTCGTTTCCAATACCGGTTCAAGAAGCTGGCTCAAGCCCTGTGAGAAGCTGACCCATGCCTCCGCCATCAGGCGCAGGCGCTGTCGGCCCGCGTCGGTGAGCGAGTAGTACTTGCGCGGATGGCCGGCCTCCGCCTCGACCCACTCGGATGTGAGCATGCCCTCCGCCTTGAGCCGGTTGAGAATGGGGTAGATGGTGCCTTCGGCCAGAACCAGCCGGGAATGGCTCTCAAGGAACCGAATAATTTCAAGTCCATAAAGGCGGCCTTTCCAAAGGCAGGCAAGAGTAGCCATCTCCAGTGCGCCTTTGCGAAGCTGTGCCTCCCATCGGTCAGAAGTTTCGCCTTCGACCGGTGCTGCTCTCATATTCGCCATCGCCATATACCTCGTATAGCTATGTATAGTGCTATGAGTCATTCTTGTCAATACTTATTTTTAATCTCTTGAATTCAACCAGAAGGATCTCTCAGATGCCTTCGCCCATCGAAACGTACTGGCGCAGGTACTCCAGTTCCTGGCGGTAGGCTTCGCGCTCCGCCTCTTCGGCGGCGAAGGGCTCGGCGGGCTGCGCTTCCCCGCCAAGCCGCGTTTCGAGCTCTTCAACGCGCGCCGAGAGCGCAATCAGCGCGTCGGAGAGCGGATCCTTCACGTCGTGCGGATCGGTAATCAGAACGCGCTGGCCGTTGCGATAGATGATGTGCGCCGGAACTCCGACCACGGTTGAGTTGGGAGGCACGTCGGAGAGAACCACGGAGCCTGCGCCCACCCGGGAGTTCTCGCCGACGGTAATGTTGCCCAGAATGTTGGCGTTGTTGCCGATAAAGACGCGGTCGCATACCGTGGGGTGGCGCTTGCCGTGCTGTTTGCCGGTCCCGCCGAGCGTGACGCCCTGATAGAGGGTCACATCGCTGCCCACAATGGCGGTTTCTCCAATCACCACGCCCATTGCGTGGTCGATGAAGAGCCGCCTTCCCAGCAGCGCGCCTGGGTGAATATCCACACCGGTAAAGAATCGGGCGATCTGCGAGAGGAGACGCGCCGGCAGATATAGCTTGCTGCGCCAAAGGGCGTGCGAGACGCGGTGAAACCAGACCGCCCAGATGCCCGGATAGCACAACAGGACTTCCAGCCGCGAACGTGCAGCAGGATCGCGCTCCAGTACGGAGTCGATGTCTTCGCGAATGCGGGCGAACAGAGCCATTGCAGGGTTGGTCTTGCAATAACGGTAGCAGAGCGGAACGGGCGATTGCCGGCGGCACGAATTCCGCCCCGCCGGCAATTCAGCTTCTTACACCGCGATCGCTTCAGTGGGCGTGGCCAGTGCCTGCTGGCGCAGCGGTTCGAACAATACGCTGGACAGATAGCGCTCGCCGAAGTCTGGCAGAACGACCACGATCAGCTTGCCCGCGTTTTCCGGCCGGGCCGCAACCTTCAGCGCCGCAGCCACTGCCGCGCCCGAAGAGATGCCCACAAACAGCCCTTCTTCAAGCGGCAGCCGGCGAGCCGCGGCGATGGACTCATCGTTGGTCACCTGGACGACCTCGTCGACGAGACCGGTATCGAGCACGCCGGGTACAAAGCCCGCGCCGATGCCTTGGATCTTGTGCGGTCCGGGCTTGCCGCCGGAGAGCACGGGGCTGTCAGTCGGCTCAACGGCAATCGCCTTGAATTCCGGCTTGCGCTCCTTGATGTATTTGGCCACGCCGGTGATGGTGCCGCCGGTACCCACGCCGGAGATGACGATGTCCACTTTGCCATCGGTATCGTTCCAGATCTCCGGCCCTGTGGTGGCGTAGTGAATGGCGGGATTCGCCGGGTTGTTGAACTGCTGCAGGATGTAGCCGTTCGGCGTCTTGGCCAGGATCTCATCGGCCTTGGCGATCGCGCCCTTCATGCCGTTGGGGCCGGGGGTGAGCACGATTTCAGCGCCGAAGGCCAGCAACACCGTGCGGCGCTCCAGGCTCATGGTCTCCGGCATCGTGAGGATAATCCGGTAGCCCTTGACCGCGGCCACAAAGGCCAGGGCGATACCGGTGTTTCCGCTTGTGGGCTCGATCAGGACAGTCTCGCCCGCCTTGATCTTGCCGGCCTTTTCGGCGGCGTCGATCATGGCAAAGCCGATGCGGTCCTTGACGCTTGAAACCGGGTTTTGGCTCTCCAGCTTGGCTACAACCGTAGCCGGCAGTCCAGCCGCTACGCGATTCAACCGCACCAGCGGAGTGCGGCCAATGAGTTCAGTTACATCCGCGGCAATATGCGCCATGATGTTCTCCTCTTTCGGGGCCAAAGGCCCATGTCTTCGATTTCCAGGGGTTTTGGGTGACAATCAATCTGTCAGGGGGCAAATGGCGCTCGGTTGAGGGCGCACGTCTGCATCGGAGCTGTCACCAGGACGGTGTTAGCGACATCGACGCATAACAACAGCGTAGACCGGCGGGGCTGGATATGGCAAGAGAAACGTGCGCAAATTCATGGTGTTGGTAAAATGACTATAGGGAGCAAACGGCATGGAAGTCCTGAAGACGCAGCCACAACTGACCGGGCTGGGGTTCGCTCGTTTGCGTATTCTTGCCGCCCGTTATGTGTGGTGGAAGACTCCTGAGCAGGCAATGGAATTTCCCGACCGCGTCGCGGCGCAGGTGATGAACCTGGGCGATTATGAGGATGTCGTGGAGATGATTGAAGCCACCGGCGAGGATTATCTGTGCGCAGTGCTGGAGCGCGCCGAGGCAGGCCAACTGAACGCGCGATCATGGCACTATTGGCATTACCGGCTGGGATTGGCTGAGTATGGTAAGAAGCCGGTGCCGCCGATGCCGTTGAGGAAGACCGCATGAGCAGTTTCGAGCCTCATTGGGAGGTGCTTCCGGCCGCGCAGCGAGAGATTTGGCCGCTTCTTGCCGCGAGCGTCGACCTGGGGTTGGTTTTGTATGGGGGCACGGCTGCTGCGATGCGGCTGGGTCATAGGACTTCGATCGACTTTGACTTCTTCACTGAACGCCGCATTGACCGCGAAGAATTGGGCCGTGGTTTTGACTTCCTTGGCCGGTCGAAAGTCATTCAGGATCAGGAGGACACACTCACAGTTCTAGCGCCGGTCGGGGAGGCCAGTGTCAAGCTTTCCTTCTTCGGAGAGATCGGAATCGGACGCGTAGGCATTCCGGATCGCACGCCGGACGGAGTGCTGGAGGTTGCATCGCTCCTCGATCTGCTGGCGACCAAGCTGAAGGTAATGCAACAAAGAATTGAGACGAAGGATTACCGGGACGTGGCTGCGATATTGCGAGCCGGAATCCATCTAGAAGCGGGCCTTGCTGCTGCTGTCGCAATGTATTTCCCCAGCTTCCAACCCAGCGAGGCCATCAAGGCGCTGACTTTTTTTGAAGGCGGCGACTTAGCCACTTGCCGGAAGACGATAGAAAGCTACTGACTCGCACGGTGGCTGAAATGCGCCGGCTCCCCGTTGTAGGACTAGCCTCCCGCTCCCTTTCGGCACATTCTCCAGATGCTCCACATTCTCCACATTCTCAAGGATGAGAAGTCTTCACCAGCCGTCCTGACGAAGATCACCCCGTATTTCTTAGCCCCGCCGAAATCCCGCTGATCGTTGCGGCGATGGCGCGGTTGACTTCAGGCGTGTCTTCGCCCTGGCGCTTGCGGCGAAGCATGTCTACCTGGATCAAGTGCATGGGGTCCACGTAGGGATTGCGCAGCTTGATGGAGTGGGCCAGCACCTGGTTGGTCTCAAGCAGTTCCTGCTGCTGTGTGACGGCAAGAACCGTGCGCACGGTGCGATGGAACTCGGCGTCGAAAAGGTCGTAGATGCGCTCGCGAAGCTTTGCGTCCTCAACCAGCGAAGAGTAAATGCGCGCAGTTGCCAGATCCACCTTGCCCAATGCCATTTCCACGTTGCGCAGCAGGTCGATGAAGAGCGGAAACTCGCTGGCCATGGTTTGAAGCAAGGCCAGAGACTTGGATGCGCCTGAGTTCGCGAGGTATTGTTCAAGAGCGAATCCCACGCCGAACCATGCTGGAATCAGCAGGCGCGACTGCGTCCAGCCGAAGACCCAGGGGATGGCGCGCAGATCGGCCAGACTGGGCGAAGCTTTGCGTCGCGAAGGCCTGGAGCCGATCTTCGCGTTCTCCAACTCGCTCACGGGCGTGGACTGCTCGAAGTAGGTAAGCACTTCGGGGTCTTCAAGAATGTGCTTGCGATAGAAGCCATACGAGAGGTCCGAAAGCTCGTTGAGCGCTGCCTCCCACTCAGGCTTGAGCACGCCGGTGAAATGGCCCTCGGGATCGCGGGCGTTGGGACGCGCAAGGGCGTCGAGCGAGGCCGCGATCATCAGTTCCAGGTTGCGCTCCGCCAGCACCTCGTCGGCATATTTGAAGTTGAGCACCTCGCCCTGCTCGGTGATGCGCAACTGGCCATCGAATGAGTCCATGGGTTGAGCAAAGATGGCGCGATGCGTTGGTCCCCCGCCGCGGCCGACCGTGCCGCCGCGGCCGTGGAAGAGGCGCAGCTTGACGCCGGCCTCGCGCGCTACGATGTGCAGATCGCGATGGGCGCGGAAGATCTCCCAGGTGCTGGTCAACATGCCGCCGTCTTTATTCGAATCGGAGTAGCCGAGCATCACTTCCTGCCAGTTGTCCCAGGTAGCAATCAGCTTGCGATAGTCGGGCCGGTTCCAAAGCTCGCGGCAAACAACCGGAGCCTGGCGAAGGTCGTCGATGGATTCAAACAGCGGCACCGGCATCAGGCCCGGATCGCGCCCAGGTCCGAGCCCCGAGCCTTCAACGGTCACGCCGCCGAGCCGGGCGAGGCGAACCACGGCGAGCACATCGTCGACCGTCGCTGCGCCGCTGATGACGTACTGGCGAATCGCTTCCGGCGAGCAGCCGCTCTTGATCTCGGCCACCACGCGAAAAGTCTCAAGCACGCTGGCTGTTTCAGCGGAGAGGCCGCTGGGCAGCGATTGCGCCATCGTATCCGCGATGGCCTCTTGCAATGCGACAGCATGAACCCGCGCGTGCTGGCGGATGTCGAGTGTGTGCAGATGAAGGCCGAATGTGCGGACCTGCAAGATGAGCGGATCGATGAGCGTGCGTGCGATGCGCAATCCGCGATTGGCGGCCAACGAGGCGCGCAACGTCCCCAGGTCGTCGATAAATTCTTCAACGGAGCAGTAAGCCGGCAGCACCTGGGCGAGCTTTTCCTGCCCCTGCGCCAGCGTGTAGGACGTGACCGGCAGCGAAGCGCCTGTGGGGCCCGGATGCTCCATAGTCCGCTGCACGCGGGCCTTCAGGCAGATGACAAAGCGGCGATAGTACTCGAACTCGTACTGCTCGCCGAAGACCTGCGCTTCGGGCGTGTGCACCTGCGCGATGTAGGCTTCAAGGCGCGCCAGCAGCGCATCGCTGACCGCCCGCTGCTGAGCGCTGGTGGTAAGCAGGTCGATGATCGCCTGCAATTGCCGCTGGTAATAAAGCAGCAGATGGCCGCGCGCAAGTTGAATGGCGTCGCGTGTCACCTCGGGAGTGACAAAGGGATTTCCGTCGCGGTCGCCGCCGATCCAGGAGCCGAAGTAGAGCACCTGGGGCAAAGAAAGCGGTTCAATATCGAGGCCGTAAGAAGCATGAAGCGCTTCGGAGATTTCGCGGTAGAGGCTGGGCAATGTCTCAAAGATTGAGACGTCGTAGTAGTCGAGCCCCATCTTGATTTCGTCGTAAACTGTCGGCCGGCGGGAGCGAACTTCGTCGGTTTGCCACAGGCTCGTGATCTCGGCCAGCACCAGTTGCTCCAGGTCCGCCAGGTCCTGCTCGGGAATGGGGATGCGATCGAGCGTGGCCAGAAAGTCGCCGATGCGGCGGCGCTTGAACATCACGGATCGGCGCGCAACCTCAGTGGGATGCGCCGTAAAGACGGGAACGATGAGGACGCGCTTGAGCCAGTCCAGCGCCTCGTCCGCGCCGATGCCCACGCGGCGCATCTCCGACAAAGTCCCAGCCAATGATCCGCGTTGACGGCCGGCTTTGCCGCTGAGGCGAAGCGCAATGCGGCGGCGCTTGCGATGATTGGTCTCAGCCAGGTTGATCAGCTCGAAGTAGAACGCGAAGGCGCGCGTAAGCAGAATGGCGCGCTCAACGGGAAGCGAATGCACCAGCTCGAGCGCGGCGGCGGCGTGGCGTGCGGCCTCTTCTTCGCTGCCACGCGCTTCAGCGTCACGGCGGCGAATGGTGCCCTGGCGCAGCGCTTCAACGTGGGCAAACAAGTCCTCGCCGGCCTGCTCGCGCAACACCTCGCCCAGCAGCATGCCCAGCGAGCGCACATCGCGCCGCAGCGGAGCTTCTTTCAGGTCGCCGGATTGCGCCTCCAACTCCGCCAGCCGCTGCGACCAACTCTCGGGATTCCACAATAGAGCCATCGTATTTTGATTATGCACGACGGACGAAGGATCGTAGCCCCACTGTGCGCCTGAGTGAGAGGCAACCTCACGCCCTCGGGCCAGCTTCATCCGGCCCAGAGCAAAGGCGCTCGATCTCCCGCGCAACCACAGCCTGCAGCGGTGGCAAGGCAAGTTGCACAGTGTCCCAAACCATTTTCGCGGCAACATCCTCATAGTCGTGCCGGTACACGTTCCCCGCGCCTGCAATCTCCTTCCAGGGAATCGACGGATAAAGCGCCTTCGAGTCATCGGGGAGCCGCCGGGAGGCCTCCGAGATGATCTCAAGGCACCGCGTTACGGCAAAAACAGTGCGTGTATCGTCGCGGAAGCCCTCATAATCGAGACCCTCGACGAACTGGCTCGCAAAATCGATATGGCGCTCAATGTCGGAGAGCGCCGCCAATGCATCAAAAGGCATAGACGGAATCGGCAACAGCGGCGGGCTTGAGATGAGGCTTGAGCGCGTCGCGGTTCACCACATCGACCGGACTCTCAAACAAGGCGGCGATATCGTTCTTCAGCGCGGCATAATCGAAGACGGTAATCCGGGCCACGGGATCGAATTCGACGAGGATGTCAGTGTCGCTGCCCGCCCGTTGATCGCCCCGCGCCCGCGATCCGAACAAGGCAACGTGAGCCACGCCTCGTGAGCGTAGCGCCGTCTCATGTTCGCGCAGCCGGGTGAGAATCTCATCGCGACTCATCGGGATCATCTCCTAACCATAAGAATACGCCTTGCGCAGACGCGCCGGGTGCCCCAGGGTCCCGATTTTGGGACCTGGGATAGAAGTCGCCTACCCCACCGCGGGAGCTTGCAGATCATTACCCTCTCTTGGCGCACACTGGCAGATAGATGAGAAGTGCGCGAAGTCCCCGGTTCAATCTGTCAGGGATGCTCCCGGTGTTTACCAATTAAATAATTCCCTACCCCCCCACCCTGCACCGTTTCTTCCCCTCCTCGGGGCGAACGAAATATGAAGCGTCCCGATTCAGGCGCCTTCAAGTTGCATCATCAGATCTTCCCACTCGGCGGTGAGAGCGGCTAACTGGCTGCGCAGGTCCTCGGCAAGATCGGCGAGCCGCTGGGATTCGGCGGCGGAGACGTAGACGCCCAACTGCTCCTCGGTGTGCGCTATGGCCGCTTCAATGCGCGGAGTCTCTTCTTCCAGAAATGCGCAGCGGTCCTCCATCTGCCTTTGCTTGATGGGATTCAGTCTGCGAGGGCGTTCCTTGGCGGTCTCGATGGAGAACTCGGCATCTACCGAGGCCTGGTCCTCAGGGCCTAAAGCCCTCCCATTTTGGCCGTTTTTCGGCACCCTTCGACTCTGCTCAGGGCAGGCTATTGAAGTCGTGCCCTGACACAAAGCAGGGGGCTCAACGCGGTAGGCGGAACGCGGATTGTTGCTTGCTCCCGCGGCCAGTGCTT
>Ga0224559_1000831_pt1 | contig 18460 bp, 18 predicted proteins | sample 714S33034metaG_FD_180676 | JGI IMG/M metagenome (GOLD analysis project Ga0224559, IMG submission 180676) | Peat soil microbial communities from Stordalen Mire, Sweden - 717 S3 30-34 | ecosystem: Environmental > Terrestrial > Soil > Wetlands > Peat | place: Sweden: Norrbotten County, Stordalen... | reverse complement strand
AAAAGTGTTAAGAAGCTAATGAAGATTAAAACAGGCGCAATGTCACGAATAAACATTAGAAAAGAAATTAAAAACCAGAAAAACCTTTTTGACACTCAACCCCCAAGTTTTTGACAGTGCCATCATAACCCCAAATTTATCCCATATGTAGGATAAAACACAAATATAATACGTATTCTTTTTATTTATCCATATTATTAATCTATTCTTAACTAGTAATATTATTTAAATATCAATTTAAACAATTTTTAGAATTATTTAAGATATTGGTGCCATAAAAATAGGTTAAAATGAGATTTTATTTGAAATATTAAGTTTCGGGTGAAAATTGGGTGAAAATTGGGAAAAGTGTTATATTCAATTTAAGATAATTTTTATAAGTAATATCCAATTTAAAAAGAGTATTTTATTGTAAATATCTTTAAAAAGATTTTAGAATGTGATTAAATTAATTAAAACTATAAAATTTATATTAATGATTAATGGGGTATAATAGATGGTTAAACGTAAAATGGTCATTTTTGGAAGTCTTATAATCTTTTTAATAATATTCTTCTATTCTACTGACAATTTTGTCATTTCTAGTAAAGCAAATAATAATTCAAATGTTGAAGTCTTAATTTATAATGGAACAGGAGCAATGGAAAGTAGTGTTGACGGTATTGCAGATTGTCTAAACGATAGTAACAATAAAAATATGAGCTCACACAAATTTGTTTATGCAACCACCAGTGTTATAAATTCAACAACTTTATCAGGCTACAATGTTTTAATAATGCCTGGAGGAGAAGCTTTAGACTACTTTGATAATAATGAAATTGACAATGCTTCTATAAAACAGTTTGTATCGGAGGGTAATGGTTATATTGGTATCTGTGCAGGTGCTTATGCGGCATCTAACTATATAAATGGTGATTCTCCAGGTTGGGGATTAACTCCCGATGTTAATACTTCAATTGAGAGTTATGAAGGAGTATTAACAATATCTGCTACATCTTCTGGAACTAAACTGCTTAATGGTACATTAACAGATATTTATATGGATACAGGTCCTGCAATGACAACAAATAACAATCAGAACGTTATGGCCACATTTGCAGATAATAATACTGGTTATGTAGGTTATCCAGCTATAATAGAAGATACTTATGGAAATGGGAGGGTTGTATTAAGTGGCCCACATCCGGAGATGAACCCACAAAACCCACAACTTTTAACCAACATGTTACTATGGGCTTCTAAAGAAATTACCTAAAGAATAAATTAATTCCATAAAAAAATTAACCAAATACTCCAATTTTTTTTAATATAAAATTTACAATTCTCAGATTATTATGTAGATAAAATAACAATCAATTAATAGTGAAATTAAAAAAAGAGCTGAAACATTAATTTTAACAAATTTTGTTGTAGATTCCACATCAAATCTTCTTTTAAACAGTGCATAAAATCCTAATATTAATGATATCAAAACCAAGACTTTAAAATCAATGTTTAATGAGAAAAGTTGGGTATAAGGAATAATTATGAATGAAAGTGTTGCAAGTACTCCACAACTAACATTGGGCTTAAATCCAAATTCACGTCCTTTAGATACTATTCACGTTATTTTATTTCCTAATTTATCTCCTTTTAAAGTTGTAAGTTCAATACAGTTTATGAAGATTATTTGAAAGAAGATAGTAAGGATGGCAAAATTTGGAAGGGCAGATACAGTGTACCCCTCAATGACCGGTACCTAAAAATATGATAACTCAATTATGTTTGCAACCTCTCCCAATCTATGATATACCAGTTTATTGGGTGGAGCTGTGTAATACCAAGTAAGAAGATTTCCAAAGAGAAGAAATAAAAAGAATGTAACCGGATAATTGAATATTAACTGTAAATGCAGCGGTTAAAAGTATGGATAAACCCATAATGAATAATGAAAATTGTTTAGAAAAATCTTTTAGATCAGGGTTTTTAACCAAGACCCCTACTTCTGTCTGTGATAAAATTAGATTCAGTGTAACTGTCCACTTCAAAATCAAAACCATATTATTATAATGAACTGCTAGATGGGCAATTAATAGGATAGAATAGCCTAGAATAAACTTACTCAAAACAAATTTGCATTTAACAAAACTGCAAGAAGTGCCTCCATCAAAAAAATAGAAAATCCCCAGCCAAGTACTGTGGCTTTCCAAGTTTAATAATTTTTACAATACTGATGCCCATGTTACAGATAAAATTTGAGTATTTACTTTGATTATTGGTGCGGCCTAGATGGAGTTTTAATTAGTTTAGAGATATATTCAATAAAAATAAATGAAATATTTTACATATAATAATAAAGAGTTAAAATGATTGAAGATATGGATAATGTATTTGAGATTCCAGAGCTACGGGATAGAACTGGTGTATTCCGGAATAGGGAACATGCCGGTAAAGTTCTTTCAGATATGCTGGTAAATTTTAAAAATTCAGATTCTATTGTATTTGGAATTCCTGCAGGTGGAGTTCCAGTAGCAGCCCCAATTGCATTAAATCTTGGACTAGATTTGGATGTGGCAGTGGTGAGTAAAATTACATTACCATGGAATATAGAGTCTGGTTATGGTGCAGTGGCATTTGATGGTACTGTAAAATTGAACAATGAAGTTGTTTCTCAAATCGGACTCACAGAAGACGAGATCAAAAATGGTATAAAAAAAGCAACCATTAAGGTTCAGAGACGTTTTAAAGAGTTCAGAGGAATTAAACCATTACCCAATACCAAAGACAGTAATGTGATTTTAGTCGATGATGGCATTGCATCGGGATTCACCATGATAGTTGCTATTGAAGCATTAAAAAATACCGGTGCAAATAGAATAATCGTTGGTGTTCCAACCGCACATCTACAATCATTAAAAATAATTACTCCTAAGGTCGATAGGGTTTTTTGTGCTAATATACGTGGGGGATGGGGATTTGCTGTTGCCGATGCCTACAAAAACTGGTGTGATGTAGAAGAAGGTGAAGTCATTAGTATTTTAGATGAATACATTTAAAGTATTTTTTTTATGAATAATCTGTTAATATCCTTAAATAATTTCTTGCGTGAGCAGTTCTGGAGAAGGGGGAAAGATTCAGGAAAGCTAAAATGGACATAAAACCTGCCCATAACAATTAAGTGTATTCCACTAAAACATTGTTTAAACCTTCCCCAAACTTTTTATAATTTTATATTAACTTTTTTTTATCATATTGGTCACTATTTTTATAAATCAATATTTTGTTTATTCATTCTTTGAACCTTTTGTTTAACAAATTTGTTATTAATAATGCTTTCTTAATAATAACCTGAAAATGGGAAAAGGAAAACCTATTATTAAATGAAAGATAATTATCATCAAATATTTAAAAAAAGTAATAAAATTTTCTTCAAAAAACTGGGAGGGGTATGAGATGGAGAAATTTAATAAAAATTATAAAAGGATTAAACATGAAATCTCTAAAAGAACTCTACAGAATAGGTCTTGGTCCCTCAAGCAGCCATACTATAGGTCCATATAATGCAGCATTAATATTCAAAGAAAAAACTTTTGATGCTTACAAATATAGGGTTATTCTTTATGGAAGTCTCGCAGCAACTGGAAAGGGCCATCTAACTGATTATGTTATAAAAACTATTTTCAATCCATTATCATGTGAAATCATATGGAAAAAAGAAAAAGAACTACCATTACATCCTAATGGTATGATATTTGAAGCATACAATGAAAATGGGAGAATTTTAAAAGAATGGACAGTTTACAGCGTGGGAGGGGGATCTTTGAGGGAGATATGTGATGAAAATAAATCAAATAATGTATATCCCTCAAGTACAATGACAGAACTGCTTATAATGTGTGAAAATGAGGGTAAATCTTTATGGAACTATGTTGAAGATTATGAAGGGGAAGAAATATGGAATTTCATGGCTGAAATTCTTGAAGTAATGAAAAAATCAATAGAACGCGGTATTGAAAAGGAAGGAGTACTTCTAGGAGGCCTTAATTTAAGAAGAAAAGCATCCCAATATTACATAAAAGCTATGCAAACACATAAATTCTTTAAAGAAACTGGAACTCTTTTTTCATATGCACTTGCAGTTGCAGAAGAAAATGCAAGTGGAAATCTAATTGTAACCGCACCTACATGTGGATCTGCGGGAGTGCTTCCTGCTGTGCTATTTTTTATTCAAGATTATTATGAGGTAACCAATGAAAAATTATTAAGGGCTATTGCAACAGCAGGTATGATTGGAAATATTGTTAAAAATCGTGCTTCAATATCTGGGGCAGAAGTAGGATGCCAGGGTGAAATAGGTACTGCATGTGCAATGGCTGCAGGAGCTGCTGCTCAACTTATGGGTGGAACCCACTATCAGATTGAATATGCTGCAGAAATGGGAATGGAACATCATTTGGGGCTTACGTGCGATCTGATAATGGGATTGGTTCAAATTCCGTGTATTGAAAGAAATGCAATTGCAGCTGTAAGTGCAATGGATTGTGCTTCATTCGCACTACTTTCAGATGGAAGACATATGGTATCATTTGATGAAGTTGTAGAAACAATGGCACAAACGGGAAAAGACTTGAAAAGACACTACAGAGAAACATCAGAAGGTGGACTCGCTGTATGTTACAAGAAAGGATAGAAATTGGAATAAAAAGTCTTTAAATTTCATTCATGAATAAATTTATTGCTGTGTTTGTTCATATCAATAATAAATAATTTCTGAGTGATCAAGAATGATAGGCGAAAAAGTTTTGGTGGAAGGAATTGAACCTAAAAATGATAAGAGTTCACTTAGAGCCGCTATAAAAGATGTGTTTCTTAAATCAACAAATAATTTAGAATGGCTCTCAAAGGGGGATGTTGTACTATTAAAACCTGCATTGAATTCAGATAATCCCTATCCCTCAACAACACATCCCTTTGCAATCAGTGTAATATCAAAGATCCTATCAAAAGAAGGTGCAGATGTATTAGTTGGTGATCAATCGGGATTGGGACATGTGGTCCAGGATACTATAGGTGTAATTCGCGGACACACTCGAGATAACTTTATTAAATCGGGAATGGGTAAGGAAGAAGACAATAATTTTATTAGTTTTGAATCCCAAGGATGGAACAAAGGTTTTATCCATCACCACTCAGAACATACTCCTTCATGGCCCAATGGATTTTATGTGACTAAACATATCGAAAAAGCCGATCATATTATTAGTTTACCCCGATTAAGTACACATAGCCAAGCAGGCGTTACCTTTGGGTTTAAGAATATGGTTGGAATTCTCAGAGATGATAGTAGGATGAATTTTCATGCAAATGGGCCATTCAATAATTTTATAAAAAGAGAAGCAAGGGGAAGTACTCTTAAATCATTGGATGATGGATCAGGAAACTTTATCGAGAAAATTGTTGAAATAAGCGATGCAATTAAAGAAAAACTTCGAGTAACCCTTTTTGTTGCGACAAAGGCACAGGCAACTTTTGGACCAAATCAAAGCGAATTTAAACTTGGAAAATTAGAAATTGCAAAGGCTAACATTGTGAATTTAAACCCTGAATTGGTGTTTGCAAGTACTGATCCAGTGGCAGTTGAATCATTTGCATTTGCTTTGATGAAAGATATAAGAAATAATCTTCCACCTTTATCCAAGATATTCTCAAATCTGATATTATCATCAAATAAAATTGTAAGCCAAGTAGATGAGATTCCAGTCATTAAGCAAACCTTTATTCAACATGCAATCGATATTGGACTGGGTAATATGCCTGATCAAATAATCTACAATAATATCCCAATCACACTCCAGAAACGTTTAGAAAAATATCTTGAAGAAACTTAAATACATACAAACCAGAAATATTTGAAATTAAAATATCCCTAACTTACACCAGTGGATAGAGATAGGACATTTTTTTTTAGATATATAATTTTAATTTAATTGGAATGGAAGATATATGATGCTAACAGATTAATAATAAAATTTTAATTATAAAAATTCATAATTTTTTTTGGAGGGAATGTAAATGGCACATAAACAGATAGAAGTTAAAATTGAAGAAGATTTTAATATTTTTGTTGATGAAGGATTGGAAGATGTTATTGAAAACTTTTTTCATTGGGATATTGAAACATGTAACTGTTGTATTGATTATAAAGGGTCAATATGGATAGAATTTTGTGATTATGAGGATTGGAAAAAATTTCTACAGCTAACATTACGAAACAACGTGGAAGTTAATGGTAAGAGCCAAATACACAAAACTCTATGGCGCTTCCTTCAAGAAAAAGCTAAAGTAAAGCTAGTTTTTGATGAGGAGGTAATGGAAGATCCGAATGACGAAGAGAATTTAATGGGAACTGGAGTTCTTGTAATTTGTGTCGGTATGACATTTCCTAAAGAATATTTAAAGGATTTTAAAGCACTTTTCTTCGAGGCTTTCCCAAAGGAATAATCCATAATTTCTTTTTAAATAATAATCTTTAGGAAAAGTATTCCTAAAAGTTAGGTTGGTCATAACCGAACGTTTATACGTTATGAGTTACAACAACTAAATTGATAACTCAAAAGATCTGATTATATCTAAAAGTTATCAAATAGATAAGATTTAGGGAAATATTCCCCCATATGCCCTGGATCATGTCTAAACATTATTAATAATTTGAAAATGAAAAAATTCAATAGTGGTGAAAAATATGTTAGTAAAATTCGATTTACAACATTTCTGCTGTGGACCTAAAGGCTGTGAACTTGAAATTGTTTATGGTGAAATGATGGATGCAGAAGAATAATTTATATCCAATTTTTATTATTTTTTTTATCTAAACAAATTAAAATAATATCTTGGAAATTTAAAACAGTTTGTTTCGTTTCAATCCTTAATTTTTGTATTAAAAGAGTTCTATAAACCTATCTATAATTATCTTACTATTATCAATACACTAATTGTACTCATACTATTTAACTCAGAAAATATACTATTCTAATTAAATAATGTTAGGTAAATGTATAATATTTAAAATATGGAGCCATAAATGGTGGCCAGAATCACTAGTCTCAATTTAAAGAATCCCCATATTACCGAATTAAATCGATATCAAAGTATTAAAACTTAATGAACAGATTTAAGTTATAATAAACTATATTACGGAAATTATATGACTACAAAAATTCTATTAGTGGAAAATGAAAGCTCTGAAGCCGAGAATATTAAGAGTATACTGGTATCGCTAAACTATGAAGTTTCACACGTTGTTTCCAGCTGTGAGGAAGCCGAAGAAATTGCACTAAACATAATGCCTGATCTTTTTTTGATAGATATACAACTTAATGCAAAAAACGAAGGTATAGATTTTACAGCCAGGATTAAAGAGTTAGACATACCTGTTGTATATTTAACAACATATCCAAATGAATTTAATATTAACAGAATCCACAGTACGGAACCATGTGGATATGTAATTAAACCCTTCGATAAAAATGAATTAAAATGTACCATAGAATTGGCATTATATAAAAATAATATTTCTAAGAAGTTAAAGGCCAATGAAGAGAAATATAGAAGACTTACTGACAATTCAAGGGATATGATCTACAGTATGACTGTGCCAGAAGGAAAATATCTGTATGTAAACCCTGCAGCAGAAACCATCACAGGATATACAGTTGACGAGTTTTATAATTCTAGAAGATTACTATTAAACTCAATCCATCCTAATTTTAAAGATTATTACAAAAAAACATGGGAACAACTCTTGAATGGAATAACTCCTCCAACCTATGAATATAAAATAATAACCAAATCAGGAGAAGAAAAATGGCTCAATCAGCGTAATTCACTGATTAAAGATGAAAAAGGCAATCCAATAATTATTGAAGGTACTGTAACAGATATTTCTGAACAAAAAAAAGTTGAAGAAGACTTGAAAAGGAGAGAAGTTGAATTCCATATCGAGTACAGTAAACTTTTAAGAGCTCAGAGGGTTGCTGAGATTGGTATCTGGGAAAATAATCTTGCAACCAACGATCTTCACTGGACCGATGAGATGTACACTATATTAGGATTCAATCCCAACGAACCATTAAAACTTATAAATGTGATTAAAATCTTTCCTCCCGAAGAATTTAAACGTTTCCAACAATCAGTTGAAGGAGCTATAAATGATAACATTCCATATAGTATGGACTATAAAATTGTTAGGCCCGATGGATTAGAACGCTACATCCATGATGAGGGTCAGATCATTCGAGATGATTCTGGTAAAGCAAAGTCTATGTTCGGCACAACCCAGGATATAACCAGACGTAAAATGATTGAAAAGTCTTTAAAAGATAGTGAATCCAAATTTCGTAATCTGATAGAAACAACCCCTGACATGATATGGGAAATTGATAAAAATGGAATATTTACATATATAAGCCCCAAATCTGCCGATATTTTGGGATACACACCAGAAGAGATCGTTGGAAAAAATATGTTTTCATTTATTAATCCTATTGCAGTTGATAAGATAAAAAAAATGTTCACCACCCACATAAAAAATTTCACCAAAATAAATACCCTGGAAGTTCCATCGTATCATAGAGATGGTACCGAAATAACACTAGAAATTCGTTCAGTTAGAGCTAGTGATAATAGTGATAATTATGATGGATTTCAAGGTATTGCAAGAGACATTACAGAAACAACCAAAGCAACAAATCAGCTAAAAACATCAATTAAAGAAAAGGATATACTTCTTCAGGAGATACATCATAGAGTAAAAAATAATATGCAAATAATATCAAGCCTTTTGAATTTACAAATAACTTATTTGGATGATAAAGAAGCTGTTAATCTCCTTAAAGAAAGCCAGAACAGGGTTAGATCCATGGCCATTATCCATGAAAAACTCTACCAATCAAATGATTTTACCAAGATCAACTTAACAGAATATATTAACAGCCTTGTTAACGGTTTATTCTATTCATATTCCATTAAAAACCATATCAATTCAATTATAAATGTTGATGATGTGGAATTAAACATTGAAACAGCCATACCAGTAGGTCTAATTTTAAACGAACTCGTATCAAACAGTCTTAAACATGGATTTACAACAGATAGTGGAGAGGTATATATTAAACTTAAAACTATTGATGATAACTACGAGATGATAGTGGGTGATAATGGGATAGGATTTCCAAAGGATATTGATTTTAAAAACACCGAATCATTGGGCTTGCAATTGGTAAATAATTTGGTTAATCAGATTGATGGTGAAATAGAACTCAATATAAATGACGGAACAGAATTTAAAATCACATTTCCTGAATTAATATATAATGAAAGGATATAAAACCAGTTTATCCGATATTAATATAGAATATGTTTGATTGGACAGATTGACTCACTATCCTATTTTATTGTTATTTTTAATTGATTATATAGTAATTTACTAAGATCAATATATTCATACAAAATTATTATCAATCTCAAAAACCATAATTATTGTATGTATTATTTATTTTTCAAATTAGAATTCATTATTAATATCTAAAATAGGATGGAAGATTAAGGTGAAAAGGGATATCATCAAAATTAATAAAGAAAAGTGTAATGGCTGTGGAGACTGCATCTCCGGATGTCCTGAGGGCGCTTTACAAATCATTGATGGTAAAGCAAGGCTTATAAGCGATTTATTCTGTGATGGTTTAGGTGCATGTATTGGAACATGTCCACAAGGAGCCATAGAAATTGAACAAAGGGAAGCAGTACCCTATGATGAGATTAATGTTATGGAAAATATTGTAAAAGAAGGCCCTAATGTTATAAAGGCACATTTAAATCATCTTAACGATCATGGGCAAAAGCAGTTTCTTAAACAGGCAATTGATTTATTAATTGAGAAGAATATAAAAATTCCAAACTATGAAAGCGAAACAGTTTTAGGGGCTTGTCCTGGATCAAAGGAGATAAAATTAGGAGAGAAACCTGTAAGTAATCAAAAAGTACCAGTTTACAGTGCAGAACTTCGTAACTGGCCAGTACAATTACAGCTGTTAAATCCAAATGCTCCATATTTAAAAAATGCAGATATTCTAATTGCAGCAGACTGTGCACCCTTTGCATATGCAAATTTTCATCAAAGGTTCCTAAAGAATAAAATATTGATAATATTCTGCCCAAAATTGGATAAGACCATTGAACTGTATGTAGATAAATTAGCTGAGATATTCAAGAATCAAGATATTAAATCAATATCCATTGTGCACATGGAAGTTCCTTGCTGTTCAGGTATAGAGGTAGTAGTTAAGAGGGCACTTGAAAAAAGTAGAAAATATATTATTATCACGGATTATACAATTTCCATAAACGGGGAAATAATATAATCTCTAAAAAAATTTTTTAATTAAAAATATTATCAAGTTACTACATCGGGCAGAGGATATATTACAGGTTTAATCGAATCATCTAATTCTATATCTTCATCTAAACGTATTATATTACTGTTAACATTTATTTCGTTAATGTTGTGTGTCACAATTATAACAGTCTTTTCAGCCATTAAATCTGTGATAACATCGTTTATTGCATCTCTTGAATCCTTATCAATGGATTTTGTTACTTCATCCAGGAGTATTATTGGTGAATCTTTCAAAATTGCCCTTGCAAGTGCAATTTTCTGTTTTTCGCCACTTGAAAGCATTAAACCATTTTCTCCGACTTCTGTGTTGTACTTGTTAGTGGTACTTTCAATAAAATCATGAACCTTTACAATTTTTGAAACGGCGATAATCTCTTCTTTTGTTGCATCGAGGTTACCTATTCTGATGTTTTCATAGATTGAACCATCAAATAGGTATGGATCAGAGAATATCATCGAAACATTTTTTATCAAACTATTCCTTTTAATTCTATTAATATCCTGTCCATCAATTTTTATATTGCCCTTATCAGCAGGATAAAGGGAACAGATCAATTTAAGAATGGTACTTTTGCCAGTTCCGTTATCTCCAACAATATAGTTCAATCCAGGAATGAATGTTGCATTAAATTCTTTTAGAATAATACGATTGTCATAGGAGAAATAGACATTTTCAAAGGTTATAACTCCCTTTTTAATAGCTATAACATTATCTACACCATTTTCACCTTCCATATCATAAATCTCTTTTAATCTATCAAAAGCGGGTAAAGAGCTTTTATATGATGTCCATATGCTTGATAATTGTGAAATTGGTGAGAAGAATATGGATGTATAGGATAGAAATGCTGTAAATGTTCCAAGACTTATTGTACCGCCGATTACCATGTAACCGCCGAAGGTAATTAACAGTACTATTGGTACTCCAAGTATAAGCGAACTCAATGAGGAGTTCAACGATGATACTTTAGTATAATTCAGTGATATGCCATAGTAATCGTCAATCTGATGGTTAAATCTGTTTTGAGACCATGATTCGAGATTGAACACTTTAACTAGGGGTATAATTGAAAGATTTTCTTTTAAAAATGAATAGATCGATGCATTTACAGTTAGGAATGCTTTTTGGATCTTTTCCATACGTTTTCCAAAAATTGCTGAAGATAATGCGAATAGTACAACGGGACTCATCACAATTAAGGCTAATTTGTAATTAAGGGTTAACATAATTGTAAAAGGGACAACTATGCTCACTACACTCATAAAAAGTGATGGTAGTATACGGACAGGGATATTTATTGCAATCTGGGTGTTACCCATAATACGGGTTATCATATCACCCACTTTAATGCTTTGAGAACTTTTAAGAGATGCAAATTGAACAACATTAAAAATGCTTTCTGATACTTCTTTTAAAAGTACTAAACTTAACTTTCCAGTCACATAACTATTAAAATAACTTGCAATTGATGATACAATGTACATTCCAATAATTGCAAGAATTATATATATAAACAGTCCCTGCACCCTACCTACAAAAACATTATCAACAAGGGATCTTATGAATAAAGGGCTAATAAATGAAAATAATAGTGTAAAAATGCTCAAAACGAATATTAGTATTAAAGTTGGAATATGCTTTTTGATAAATTTGCTAAAGAAAAATTTGAAACTTTCTTTTATCATAATTTCACTATTTATTCGTTAATTTATACACTTTATTAGAACTAATTTTCAACCACAAATCACTATATTCAAATAATAATAACAATAATAATCTGAAGGTATTATGGCACGTATTAATGATATAGGTCTCCAAAACTGTAAATTATAATCATGATTTATCCATATAACCATGATTTTTAATTCCACCTTATAACTAACGATTTATAGAAAGTATTCATTAAAAAGGTTAAGTTTTACCTATTGAATCGGCACTTCCTATAATACGGGCAATTCATTTAATGACAAGTTGAATTAGGGGTTTCGGCTATGATCATTCCTTTTATAACACATCTGGATTTACAACCATTTTCCATAGTCATAACCTTTCTAATTCCACTTGGATCAGCTATTTTTTATCACTTATGTTTTACCAACCAGTGAAAGGACACCACCATTTACCATAGCTTGCACAATCTGTACGATTACACAATGAATTTGTTGTTACTTGACTATTTGATGTCATGGTGCATTCAATTGATCTGCTTCCACTTTCAATATTCATACTTTTCCCAATTCCACTTAGATCAGTCATTTTTATCGCCCTTCAAACTTTTGTATATAAACATAGTTATCTTTATATATATAAACTTTTACATTTTAATTTAAAATTTAAATTTATTTCAATATTTAATAAAACAGATATATAATAACTCAATTATTATTAAAATAGTTGATAGTATGATAATTGTTAGAAATACATTAAATATTTATAAATGGGGTTTAGTCTTTCAATTTAGTGTATAACTAATCATGAAACATTTATTCAATTATATTGGGGTACACGTCGTTGGAATGTATTAATTAAATTAACGATTTTAACTCATTAATAAATTAATATAGTTAATCCTCCTGAGGATATGTACAATTTATAGGCTCTAAATTTTGTTATGGTCTAAAAAACAACCATGTTCTTTCAGTGGAAACATTATATTATTAGAATTTATTAATCAGTAGTAATCAGTAGTAATCAATACAGATAAAAAAGTAAAACTATATATCATGAATAAACATAACAAATATGTAATTATAATTATAAATAATAACAAATTAAAGGTGATTGAATGCTCACATCTGTCCAAAAGGAAATACTACAAAGCCTTATAAATTTATATAGGAATGCTGATGCCTCTATTAAAGGAGAAGAAATAGCTCTGATAATGAATCGTAATCCAGGTACCATAAGAAATCAAATGCAATCTTTAAGAAGTTTAGGTCTTGTAAAAGGAGTACCCGGACCAAGAGGGGGATATAAGCCCACTATTAAGGCTTATCACACTTTGAACATACAGGCTTCAGATAATCAAACACTGGTGCCCATATTCAGAGATGGAAAAAAGGTTAAAGATATAACTGTTTCCCAGATCGAGTTCACGAGCATAACTCATCCTGCAGAATGTGAAGCAGCCATAAAAGCTGTTGGAAACATAAAGTACCTAGATCTTGGAGATGAAATTAGAATAGGTCCCACACCAGTTAATAAACTTGTTGTGGATGGGGTTGTTGTTGGAAGGGATGATATGGATAATATCCTTCTATTAGATACAACTGCAATTAGAAGCATTCCAAAAAAGACGGTATTTGATGTTGCATCTAAAGATCTTATTAATTTGGATGTAAAGGATAGTATTAAAGAAGCAGCAATAGTATTATCTGATGGAGGGATAGAAGGCGCTCCGGTAGTTAAAAATGGACGTATTGTGGGAATTTTAACACTTTCAGATATAATAAGGGCAATGGCTAAGGATAATGAAAGGCTTAATGTGGAAAATATCATGTCAAAACATATTATAACTGTTGATAAAGATGTCATGATTGCAGATGCTATAGAAATTATGTATAAAAACAAAATAGGCAGACTCATCGTTATTGACCAAGATTCAACCAATCCGATTGGAATAATAACAAGAACAGACCTCCTCGATCAAATAGCCGGACTCAAGTAACAAGAACTGAATAAAATTCTAATTCTATTATATATCCCTTTAACTTAATTTTAAATAGTCTACATATCAAATATTTATATATATCATTATAATATTGAAATTATAATCTTCTTTTTATACTTTTTAATGGATTATAAAGCTTATTAATAAAATCAAAGTATTATTACTAATATTATTTAAATAAAAATTCTGATTTCATGGGACGTGTATAAAAATTGATTATTGATCATATGGATATTAAAGATGGAATGAGTGTACTGGAACTCATAGAGCAAATGGGAAAATCTGGAGTTTTAGGTGCAGGAAGGATGTACAGGGCAACTAAATTACTTGCAGAAACTCTTGACGATGACGATACCGCTGTTTTTCTCAGTGTTGCAGGACCTCTTGTCCCGGGTGGCCTTAGAAAGGTTATCAGGGACATGATTGCAAATGAAATGATTGATGTTTTGATTACAAGTGGTGCCAATATAACCCACGATCTTTTAGAAGCATTTGGGGGAAGACACCATTATGGTATGACAGGTGATGATGAAACACTATGTCAACAGGGAATGGGCAGAATAGGGGATCTTTATACCCAATCTGAAGATTTTGAAGTTTTTGAAAAAGAAATAACCAAAATAATGTCTGAAATTGTGAAAAAAGATAATAATTTCACTATAAGAAAATTTTTAACAGAAATTGGATCCACATTATCAGATGATGAATCAATACTAAAGACAGCTGCTCGAAAGGGAGTACCAATCTATGCTCCCGGATTAATAGACAGCATGTTGGGTTTACAACTATGGATGTTTACACAGGACAATGAACTGCATCTAGATGCTTCAGGTGATATGAGTGAACTATCAGATATAGTATACGGTTCTAAAAAGGTGGCCACAGTCATATTAGGTGGAGGACTTCCAAAACATTATGCATTGGCATCCAATCTACTCACGGGTGGTGTTGATGCTGCAATTCAAGTAACAATGGATCGAAGTGAGACGGGAAGTTTAGGTGGTGCTCCGCTTGAAGAAGCCAAGTCATGGGCAAAGGCAAAGGCAGGATCCAATCTTGTAACAGTTATTGGAGATGCAACAATAATCTTCCCAATAATGCTTGCAGGTGCAATGGAGATGAATAAACGTTAACTATTGTATTATTATCAGAATAAATACATTCAAATACAATGAAATCTAATTTTTTTAGTTAAAATTAAAATAAGGTACTCCTACCATGAATTTTGAACCAATACTATATGCACTCTCAGGATTTTTTATGAAACTTTCTGATGATGCATACGACCGTAAGAAAAATATTGCTCTAGCAATTATAGCGGGAGTACTTTGCGGATCATTTATTGGGTATTTGGCAGTTACCAGTGCAGATGCAGCCTGTATATTCATAGCAATACTAATAGGTACAGTACTATCATTGAAAGTCGATAGCTTAAACCACATAGCTGCCCTGATACTATTCGTTTTAATAGTAATCTATATTGGAATTCCAAGTATTGGAATAGTAACTCTTTTGATATGTTCTATAGCAGCATTTTTGGATGAAATTGGAAATGATAATCCTTTAATTAAAAATAAGAGGGTAAAATTATTCTTTGAATACAGATTCACCCTTAAAATCACAATACTATTATTTGCTTTATTAGGACTATTACAATCCACATATCCTGGTCTTAAAATTCCGGGTGTACAATATTTCTTGCTTCCGACCTTTGTATATTTCATATTGTTTGATCTGTTCTATGAACTGGCAGGCCTAAAATTTAATACTATTTATGATGGACTTTACAGCATTTTCAGGGTCTTTAGAAAAATAGATTGAGCGTCCAACGATTATTGCATCTGCAAATTTCAGTGTTTTACTTGGATCTCCACCCTGTACACCAACACCAGGGGATATTATAAATGAACTGTCTCCAACAACTGATCTGATTTTTTCTAGTCTGTTTAGTTTGGTTGATGGAGCAACATAATTTTTCAGACCCATGTCAACGCCCATCTGTGCTATTTCCTCTGCTGCTGGCTGAAGAAATTTCTTAGCTCCAGAATGTGACATTTCTGTTAATAGAAAAACTTCTTTTTTATATTTGTCGGCTGAATCTAGACATGCTTGCAAACTGTCTTCACCAACAAAGCCGTGTACTATTATTGCATCTGCACCAGCTTTGAATGTAAGATTTGCAATTTTTTGATTAGTTTCAGGTATATCCGCAACTTTAAAATCTGCTATTATCTTACAGTCAAATTCTTCTTTTACCCGTGATATCGATCCTAGACCCTCTGCAAGTACAAGTGGATAACCTATTTTTATAGTATCTACATACTCTCTAATACTTCTTATAACCTCCATTGCTTCTCCAATACTTTGAAGGTCCAGTGCTAATATTATCCTATTTTTTACTTCCATATTTACTAATCAGTTGAAATTATTTAAATGGTTTTTGAATATTTATATAACAAATTATGATTTTATATGTATATTTCCAAAACTTTTTCTTTATACCCAAATAATATATAAAAGAAAATCGAACAATTAGATAATTTATAATTCAAATATAATTTTTTTACTCAAAATTTAGGTTAATATAAATTAAAAATTTAAGGGAAGTTCCATATTATGAATCAGAAAAAGATTAGAAATTTAATAGTTGCATTTTTTACCTTTGTTGTTGTAGGTTTTCTAGGAGTCATGGCAATGTTTTATCTTAAAAATTATCCTTTATCATCACCATGGTTGCAACATCAATTTTTAGTAACCATTGCCTTTTGTGTTAGTATAGTAGTGGCATCATATGTTTATACACATCTTCAGGGAGATGACAAATCTTCATGGTTATATCCAGATAAAAAGGATGACGAAGAGGATTTGGATGTAGAGGATAAGATTAATGATAACTATTAGATAATTTTAATCTAAGTTAATTTGATGTTTCTTAAATTAATTTTTAGATGATGGAAACACCATTTTTTTACATAAATAACCTATTATTCTCATATAATTTATTATCTTATTATTACCCAAACTATCTGGACTAAACCGGCTATATAATTATTTTCAATTAAATATATGATTGAAAAACATTTCTTGGCTTTTTTATAAAATATATAATTCCTCCTCCAATAAATGTAATTATTGGAAAAAATAGATGAAATATTCAATAAAATTTTTAGGAAATGGATAATTTGAATAAATATGGCCACTGCAAATAAATAAACGGGAAAAAAATAATTATTAAAAACCATCTGTAGACGTTCCATTATATAATTGATCCAGCGCTTACCAATAGATAATCTATATACTCAGATAGTTCATCAAGTGGGATAGAAACAAAATCAAATAAGGAACTAACCATCTGTACAATCATATTAATTGCACAACTTCCATTGAATTCAGCCCTTTATTTTTACATTCAAACATTATGTTTTTAATTTATTCATTAGGTGCCATTTGAAAAACCTGAAATTTAATTAAAGTATCAAATAATAACGATTATTATGTATCTTAACTATTGCATCCTATTTATTTATATAATTTGCTCTTATTATCTCATTATAACTTTTGCTTAGAATTTCAGCGTAGCATAATAATTACATCCCTTTGGTACATTTTCATTTTTATTAAACATAATCTCAGTGGTTTTTTTGAAGTGTTCTGCTGAAACATTTAGATGATAAATTGCTATACCAACATCTATAGGAATGTATTTATTAACTAATAGACCCTTTAAAAAATTTGGTGTATTTGAACATGCGTGTATCATATCTTTTGTTCCTGTAAAAAACCATGGTTGGCTGTTAATAGCTGAAGGTGCTAATCTTACAGGTTCTAACAACTCGTTTACATCTTCAATATCTGTGATATTTTCAAGCGATTTCCTCTTAAATTCTGAAATATCCTCTCTGTATAATGGTTCTGTTGGTATTCCAAAGGCTATTAATATTATAAAATTAAGATCAGAACTTTTAAGCACATGACCTTTTGGAGTAGGTATTCCTTGCCAGCAAGAGCCTATTCCACTTGCAGAGAATAGAAGGTCCATTTGTTGTAGCATAAATCCAACATTAGTCAAATAACCTTCTTTTTTTTCTGAAAATATTGCGAGGTAGTGTGGTGCCCTTTTCATACTCCTTAATTTAATATCATCACCCGAAATGATTTTTATATCGGTTTTAATATCTTTATGAAGTGGGATTAAATTATTTAACTCTTCTGATATCCTCTTTAATATATCTTCATCCAATGGTGAATTATCATATTTTCTGATTGATTTCCTTTTGAATATTATGTCGTAAATATTAACTTTTATTTCAGATGTTAAAGATTTGACCATTTTAGTTCCTCCAAAAACTAATTATAG
>Ga0224559_1000830_pt1 | contig 18503 bp, 20 predicted proteins | sample 714S33034metaG_FD_180676 | JGI IMG/M metagenome (GOLD analysis project Ga0224559, IMG submission 180676) | Peat soil microbial communities from Stordalen Mire, Sweden - 717 S3 30-34 | ecosystem: Environmental > Terrestrial > Soil > Wetlands > Peat | place: Sweden: Norrbotten County, Stordalen... | reverse complement strand
ATACAAGCCCGGCCGGCACCATCAGCCACAGCATGCGCGGCTGTTTCTCCTCGGCGCGCTCGACAGCGAGCAGCAGCAAGGCCAGGCCAAGGAAGGTCACCAGGTGCGGCCGCTCGACGAAGCGCGGTTCGGCGGCCCACGCGGCCAAGGCCAAGGCCAGCCCGGCCAACGCCGGCTGCGCGTCCCGCCGGATGGCCACGCGGTAAAGCGTCGCCCACGCCGCCAGCACGAACGCGGTCTTGACCACCACCGTTCCCGGAATGCCGGCGACCCGGAAAACCAGCGCAAGCACGGCCTGAAACAGCCACGCCAGATTTACGTCCGTGGCGTGTGGACAGGTGAAGGAGAGCAGGTTCTCCGTCGGGACATGGCGAGTGCCAAGAACGATCTCGCCCAGACGAAGATTGAAGAACAGGTCCGTCTCGTCCATGGGAACGAGACACCGCCCAGCCACGAAGAGCAGGAGCAAGTAGACCACGCAGGGCCATCATGCCCAAGCCGGCCGCGAGCGCAAAGTGGAAGGTTAAGTTATGGGCTCGTCAGGGAGCAGGCGACCACCTACTTCCCTTGCTCTCTGACGAGCCAGAAGAAGCCAAGCTAGGATCCTATTTGCTGATGGGTTCTTTCTGTGGGCTTTGGGCTGGCGCCATCGCTTTCGATGCGCGCGACGGAGATGTACTTGACGCGGAATGGGTTGCCCGCCAGGCGGTGCATTCCCCAGTCCATGGCATCCTGGAGGTCGGCGAACATGGCGAGTGGTTGATGGGCGTTCTCGGGAATAATGGCGAAGCAGCATGGAATCATAGTGACCTCGCCTACTGCACCCCGCATGCCAGGAACGCGCCTGAAGGATTTCAGGTTGTTAGCCCCGCCGACCCGCCGCCGATCTCAATTAGCGCGATCTCAAGTTGAGCATGATCGCGATCTCAACCGGATCACACTACGCGCGCGGACGCGGCAAGCCAAGGTCGGCCAACTTCTTGACCAAGGTTCTGCGCGCCATGCCCAGCATGGCCGCCGCGCGCGTCTGGTTGCCCGCGCACGCGGCCAGCGCGGCGCGGATGCGATCGCGCTCGTCGATGCGCGCGGTGTTTCCCTCCGACGGAACCAGCGACTCCGCCGTCTTCTTTCGGTCTTGCGACAGCGAGCCTTCGCGACTTGGATCGACGTCGTCCTCGGTCAGGATCTCGGTCGAGGAGAGCAAGACCGCCCGCTCGACGCAATTGCGCAGTTCGCGCACGTTGCCCGGCCAGGACTGTGCCTCAAGAAAATGCAGGGCCTCGCGCGAAAGCAGGGGTGGTTCGCGCCCCAACGCCAAAGCCGCCTCCGCCGCGAAGAGCCTGGCCAGCGCCGCGATTTCCGCGCGCCGCTCGCGCAAGGGAGGGATCTCCAAGACAACCCCGCCGAGGCGAAAGTAGAGATCTTCGCGAAACAATCCCTGGTCAATGCGCTCGCGCAGGTCGCGGTTGGTGGCGGACAGAAAGCGCACGTTCAGCTTGCGCACACGCGTGCCGCCGAGAGGAATCACCTCACGCGTCTCGATCACGCGCAAAAGCTTGGCCTGAATGCCGAGCGGCACCTCGCCGATCTCGTCGAGCAGCACGGTGCCGCCCTCGGCGGTTTCGAACAGGCCCGGCTTGGCCCCACGCGCGCCGCTGAAGGCGCCAGCCTCGTGGCCGAAGAGTTCGCTTTCGAGCAGGTTCTCGGCAAAGGCGGAGCAATTGAGGCGCAGGTAGGGTTTCCCCTTGCGCGGCGAACGCTCGTGAATCGCCGCGGCCACGACTTCCTTGCCCACGCCGGTCTCGCCCGCAAGCAGCACAGAAATCGTGCCCGGCGCGATCCGGTCGACGAGCTGAAACAGCTTGCGCATCGGCTCGGACTCCACCACCAGCGCGGCGTGCGGCGCGGTCGCAGCGGCGCCGCCCGACTGCAATGCCCGAATATGTTCGCTCGCCACCAGGGCCTCGCGCACGGCCAAACGCTCGCCGAGCCTCGGCCGACCCAAACCGGCCCCTGCTCCCAGCTGATGCACCACCAGCGATGCGCCACCGATGAGCACCGCCACGCCGGGCGGCACCAGGCCTTCTCCGTTGCTGGGAACGCGCTTGCCACCGATGCGGGTGCCGTTGGCGCTGCCGGTGTCGCGCACCAACACGGTTCCGTCCTTGATGACGAGCACGGCGTGGTTGCGCGAAACCGAAGGGCTCGAAAGCACGATGGCGCAATCGGTGTCGCGGCCGATGTGCAGCTCACCCTTCTCGGGCAGCGGCACCATCCACGATTTCTTCTGTTCGACCACGGTCAGCCAAAGCTCGACCCGCCCGTCACCTTCTTCAGGATGGTCGAGCAGCGTCTGCGACAATTGCTTCCCCTCGATATGCGGTCCCGAGGGAGAGGATGGCTGCGACATGTTCTTTCTATTTTATCGCACGAAACGGCGAGCCGAGAATAGGTTCTACGGCATGGCCGGAAACGGACCGAATGCGCGGTCGCGACGCTTGAGAAAACTGTAGTACGACGGGACATGGCCCGGCCCCTGGGTCGTTGCGCGAACCCATGCGTAGCCAGCCGGCGCCCAGCCGTTGTCTACAGGACACGAGCTGCCGAGACAGTATCGATGCGTAATCAACGTGGGTTTGCGCGACAGCATGTATTCGTCGCTGCCCCATTTCTGGTGGCCCGGCCGGCTCGACGCCGTCATGCGTGGGTCGTGCGCGATGGTGGTGTCGACCAACCCGAAAACATCGTAGGCCCGGATCTCCGAATAGTAAGGGATGACGCCCGCGCCACCGACGGTCATGAGATCGTCCGGCTGCCCATAGCGGCCCAGCCACTGGCCAACTGGGATGCGATCCTCGGCGTACTTCTTCAAGTAGGCCGGCGTGTCGATGCCGTTGTCGGCGCCCACGTAGGTCACGGCCTGTCGCGTGGTGTGCACGCTGCCGGCGACGAAGCCCGCGGCGACGAGCGCCAACGCCACGGAAGGAACCCACACGCCCAAACGCGGGCGCGCCAGCGCGTGCAAGCGACGCACGGATTCGGCCAGCACCACCGCGCCGAGCGGAAGCACGGGCAGGATGAAACGGTACAGGCCCATGAAATCACCGCCCACCTCCGCCACGTAGAAGGCAAAGGCCAGCCAGACCAAGGCTGCGAGCAAGCGAAAATCGCCGCGACGATGGTCGTTCCTGGCGGCACGCCCGAGCAAGGCGAGGAGAACCAAGAAGTGTACGCCGTAGTCCTCGGCGAAGCGCCGCAGATAGTAGCCGCCAAGCCGCCAGGTGCCGGCGCCACCGGAGGACTTCACGTAAAACGTGTTGGGCAAGAGCCAGCCATAGTAGTGCCAGCGCCACGCGAAGTAGGGAGCGAAGAACAAAACGAAAGCCCCAGCCCACAAGAATTCGTGCCGGCGCGGCAGCAGCCGTCGCTCCCGGCGCAGATTGGTCAGCAGGCGAAACAGTCCGGCGAGTGCGAAGAAGAGCACGCCCTCGGGCCGGGTCATGGCCGCGAAGGCGAAGGCGATCGCGCTCGTCCATCCCCTGCCCTGCCAAACCTCGCCCAGCATCAGATCGAAGGCCAGCGTGGCCAAAAAGGTGAAGAGCTGGGTTTCGAGCCCACCGCTGCACCAGCAAGCGTACGCGCCCGTGCTAGCCAGGAGCAGCGGCGCCACCGCATGCCAGCGCGACATCCGCTCGCCAGCAAGACGCAACGACAAGCGCACGACCACGCCCAAAGTCCCGATGCCCAGCGCCACGCCCAAAAAGCGCGACAGCGCCACCGGCCCCAAGCCGAGCTTAATGCCCAAGGCGAGCACCACGGTCCAAAGAAAATTCGTGTAGCCCTCGACCCGCTCGCCCAGGTTGAACACCAGCTGCCCGTGCAGCGCCAGGTTGCGCGCGTAGCGGAACGAGATGTACGCGTCGTCGGTGACGAAATCGAAGATGCGCGCGTGCGGCACCAGCACCGCGGCTGCAATCATGACCACGCCGTAGCGGCGTAGAAAGCGTCTCATCGCAAGGCGCGCGCTCAGCCGAACGTCCCGCCGTCGAAGCCCCACAGCGCTCCGTCCGCGTTGGTGAATTCGATGTATATGCGATCCCTCGGCACGCCGAGCGCCTTGGCGATGGCGTCGCACAGCACCTCGGAAAGGTGATCGACCTTGTCGGCCGGCAACTGGCCGACGTTCTTCAGCTCGGCGTAGCAGGCAGGTTCGCGGCTCCCCGCGAAGCTCATCTCCAGGCGTGGCGCAAGCCCCACCATCACGTAGCGCTCGGGCTTGGAAAGCTCCCGCGCCAGCAGGCTCGAAAACGATTTGAGCATTTGCGACAGCAAGGGCTCATCCGGCGGCTTGGCGGAAGAGAAGAGGTTGAGGAGTGGCATGGCTCGAATCTATCAGTCGCGCGGCCGGCGGGTAAGGTCGATCCGTGACCGGTGCACCGCCATGCGCTGGGTCGTGCGCAACTCCGGGCGCTTGGCTTTGCGAATGAGCTGCCGCCGCGCATCGGCGACGGTGCGCCCCAGACGCAACCGAATCTCCAGCGTCGAAGCCAGAGCGCCCGCCAGCGCCGCTTCCAGATCCCGCGCCATGGTCGAGGCTGTCGCATAGCGCTCGGCGGGCAAGCGGGACAGGGCGCGGCCGATGGCGAAGGTCAGCATCTTGGGCAGCCCGGGGCGCTCGCCGCTGACCGGCGGAACCTGGCCGCGGTGAATGGCGCGCATCACTTCGCGATCGTTGGTGCCGGTGAACAGGGGATGCCCGGCCAGCGACTCCCACAGCACCGAGGCCATGGCAAAGAGATCCGATTGCGGACTGGCCTGCGCCCCACCCACGAGTTCGGGCGCCAAATAGCCGAGCTTGCCCTTGATGAAACCCGGCGTGGTCAGCACGCTGGTGCGATCGCGGGCGCGCGCCAGACCAAAGTCGGACAGCTTCACCGCGCCGCCGATGCCGAGCAGAATGTTCTGCGGCGAAACGTCGCGATGAACCACCGGAACCGGCGTGCCGTCCGCCGCGTGTCGCTCGTGAGCCGCGGCAAGGCCGTGCAAAGCCTCGATGCCGATGAGCGTGATGAGCGGCCAGGGAATGCGCTCTTTGCGCGTACGGTAGTAGCGAAGCAAGCTGCCCAGATCGAGGCCATCGACCCACTCGGTGACCAGCCAGTACGACCCTTCGGCGTCCTCGACGAAATCGAGCACCTGCGCGACGTTGGGGTGGAGGAGGCAGGCTCCCAGGCGCGCCTCCTCGACGAACATGGCAACTTGGCGCGCATCCTGGCGCAGCTGCGGCTTCATCTGCTTGAGCGCCACCGGCCGCGAGAATCCCGCCGCCCCGTGCATGACCGCCCGCCAGACCACCGCCATGCCGCCCTCGCCCGCGCGCTCCAGCAGCTCGTACTTGCCGGCGATGTGCTGGCTCTTCGGCTTGTCGCGTCCCTTCATCCCGATTTACGAGTATAGACGCAAATCGGCACGAGCGGGTTACTGACGAACCGCCAGGTCGGCGAGCGCGGATTCCAAGTGCTCGCGGGCGTGGGAATCGTCCCGCCGCGTGCAAACTTCGATGCCCTTGCCGTACATCGCGCGCGCCTCCGCAAGCTGGTCGAGTTCGACCAGAATCTCGGCAGCAGGAGCATAGGAAGCGATGTAATCAGGATGATCCGCGATGAGCGATTCGAACGTCTGGCAGGCAGCGGCGGCATCGCCCGCGGCTTTCAACTCCATGGCCAGCGCGTAGCGCGGAAAAGGATCCTGCGGCCGCTTCTCGGCGAAGGACCGCAGCATGGCCAGGCGAGGACTCTCAGCCGGGCTGCTCAGGAGACCACCCACGGACGCCCCGGCCCCGGAACCTCGCCCCCTTGCGCGGCCGCGAGGATTCGGTTGCCGCCGTCCACGCGCACCACGGTAGGCTTCCAATCCTTGGCCTCGGACTCGTCCACGCCCTCGGCGAAGGTGGCAAGAATGACCACGTCCCCAGGCTGCGCGTGCCGAGCCGCCGCGCCGTTGACGCAGATGACGCCCGAGCCTGCTTCACCCACGATGGCATAGGTTTCGATGCGGCTGCCGTTGGTCGCGTTCCAGATGGCGACCTTTTCGTAGGGCAGAATGTCCGCCGCGCGCATCAAGGTTTCGTCGATGGTGACCGAACCTTCATAGCTGAGGTCGGCGTGGGTCACCGTGGCGCGGTGGATTTTCGATTTGAACATCGTGCGTTTCATGGAACTCTCCGTCCCGGCCGGTTTCCCGGTCCAGGCAGTTAATCCACACCTATCCTGTCTGAAAGACGGGCGCTGTCAATGCCCCCTGATTTCGTCCCCCTGAATTCGCGTTGACCCTCGCGCGTGCATGCCTCATGGTGGAGCGAGGGCCTAGCGACGACACAAGACGCTGACACAGTACATGGAACACTCGTTCAAGCGATTCATCGGCGTGGATCTCGGGGGAGGCAAGGGTAAGAAGACGGCGCTGGCCGTCCTCGATACGAGCCGCGCCGGGGTCACGGTCACCCTGCTTTCTCCGCACGCCAAGGAGCGCCCGCTCTACGACGCCGCCCTGGTCGGCGCCATCCTGAGTCGCCGCGAGGGGGCTGTGGTGTGCGTCGACGCGCCCCTGACCTTGCCGCCTTGCTTGCGTTGCACCGAACCGGTGTGTCCTGGCCAAGACGCTTGCGTCGACGCCGAAGTCTTGTCCATGCGATCCCTCGTGCGTTCCGATGCCGCGGCCAGCGATCGCGACCGGAGGCGTGGCAAGCCGGTCATCACGCCCTACACCCAACGGGCCACGGATTTGTACCTGCGCACGCGTGGCATCCTGGCACGCGAGACACTGGGACAAGGCATGGGCCCACTCGCCGCGCGCGCCGCCCATCTGGTGCGCGCGCTTGGGCAGCACTTTCGCCTGAACCACAATCTCATCGAGGTCTTCCCGCGCGCCACGCTGGAGTTGCTTGGCTTCCGCGATCCGTACAAGAAGCGCGCCGACCGTCGCATTGACATTCTGGCCTCCCTCGGCGACCTCAGTTTCGGCCCTGGGGTGTGGCGCGAGGAGTGCCGGCAGAGCGACCACGCCTTCGATGCCGTGTTGTGCGCATACACCGGCTATCTGCGCAGCCGCGACGGCTGGCAAATCACCGAGCTGGCGGGCGACGAAATCGATCCACGCGGCTGGATCTGGGTTCCCCCAGAGCCAGCCACGGTGGAATCGGCCAAGGCCGAAAAGACAGACGCCCCAAAGCCCGCCGTGGGGCGGGCTGGCTAGCTGGCAGCCACTTCTTCTTCGCGAATGTCGTCGTGCTCGCCCTGGCTGGGCAGCTCTTCCGACGTCCTGTCCGGCGCCGTCATGGTCGCGTTCCCATTGCCGAGCAGCGAGGCAGCCCCGCGCTCGCGCAGAAACTCGAGGAAGACGATGGCGGTCGGCATCTCGGCGGCGGGAATCTCGTCGATGATTTCGCGCGCCTGCCGGCGCAGGATTTCGCCTGGCGATTCGCCGGTGGGTATGACATGCGCGACATCCGGCGTTTCCGCGCGCGCGACAACGCGACCCCACGGCGGCGGATTGGACGCTTCGATGTGGAGGTGATCGAGCCAGGTCTGGATGTGCAGGTGCAGAAGCTCCGAGCGATACGCGAACCAACGTTCGCGCTCCGCCGGAAACGCCAGCAGCGCATCCTTGAACCTGCGAAACGCGCCCTTGCCGTCGATGGCGACGAGCAAGCGTTCGCGCAGCGGTGGATCCTGAACCGCGCTCACGAAACGCTCCATCCAGCGATACTGCTCCCGCGAGGAGGCAGGATCGATGCGGAGGTAACGGTCAGGGTTGTTGGCTACCTTTGCACGCCGCGCGGCTGCATCGGGCTCGCCTTCCGCGATGGAAAGCAAATCGCCATTTTCCAAGTCGAGGAAACTTTCCTGTTCGGGAGAGTTCCGCTCGAAAGCAATCTCAAGGTCGCTCCAGTTAATAGTGATGGACGGCATCGAATCAACTCCTCCAGCGCATCCCCTCCCACAAGGAGCGCCGAAAATTTACTCAACTCCTCTAGACTAGATTCCGCAAGCGCGGTTTGCAACGACGGATCGCCATGGATGATACGATTTTGCCACAAATGTGTGGAGAAGGTGTCCGGACGCGATACACGACCGGGCCTTGACTTTGCTGGCTTCCACCCTATAGTCGGCCTTCGCATCACCTGCCGGAGGCTCAATTGGCTCGCGTAACTGTTGAAGATTGCTTGGAGAAAGTTCACAACCGCTTCGCCCTGGTGATCCTGGGGGCCGAGCGTGCGCGTCAGCTGGCTGGGCGGGCGATACCGCTTGTGAAGTGCGACAACAAGCCGGGCGTGACTGCGCTGCGTGAGATTGCCGCAGGCTCGGTTCGCTTCAACGAATCGGTCGAGGGCACGATCAGGCAGTATATCGCCGAAATGCGCGCGCGCGGGGCCAGGCCAGAGCGCGAACGCTCGCTGGCAAGACACGCCGCCGGCTAGACCGCGATTGCCGGTCGAAGCGATCGCGCGCGCGACGGGGGTTTGCACTAGCGCTTTTCGCGCTTGCGTGAGGCCTTTGCGGTCTTCTCACGTTCGATTTCAGAAATGAAGCGAACCTTCCGATAGAGAACGCAGCCGGGGATGCCAGGTTTGCATTCCTTGCGCAGAAGCAAACACTGGTCGTCGAGTTGATGGCGGCAGCCCCAGCCGGACATGGAAAGTGAATCTACGACATGCCCTGTCCGCGCGCTGGCATGAAGGAGAGGTCCGCGCGATCCGCGCACGTCGCGGCCCGCCAACCGCGCGTTTCTTCGCTGTGAAAAAACCTACAACTCGCAGCCGCCTCGGCGCATACTCGCGTCGCCTTCGGCGCCATACCCCCGACTGGGAGAAGCACATGAGTAGCCACCACGAATCGTCGCCCATGAGCCACAGCCTGGCCGCGCGGCTGGAGAAAGAGGACGAGGTCAGCGTCGCGGATTGTTACCAGTGCGGCAAGTGCACGGCTGGCTGTCCGGCGGCCGAGGACATGGACGTCGCGCCGTCGCAGGTGGTGCGCCTGCTGCAAACCGAATCCCCAAAGCACGAAGAGCGCGCGCTCAAATCGATGGCCATCTGGATGTGCATCGGCTGCGAAACCTGCGTCACGCGCTGCCCGCAGGAAGTCGACCTGCCGCGCACCATGGATTTTCTGCGCCAGGAATCCTTGGCGCGCAATCTGGCCAACCAAGACGCCGATGATGTGGTGGCCTTTCACAAGTCATTCCTGAAGTCGGTCGAAAAGGCCGGTCGCCTCTTCGAGTTCGGCATGGTCGGCGACTACAAGCTGCGCACCGGACACCTCTTCAAGGATCTCGGCATCGCGCCCACCATGTTCTTCAAGGGCAAGCTGGGCCTGCTACCGCACGGCGGGGCCAACAAGCGCGAAGTGGCTGAGATATTCGCGCGCGCCCGGGCCGCGAAGAAGGAGTCGCAGACATGAGCAGCTTGAAAGTCGGCTACTACCCCGGCTGCTCGCTCGTAGGGTCGTCGCGCGACTTCGCCGAGTCGCTACATGCGGTGGCCGAGGCGCTGTCGATCGAACTTTGCGAGATCCCGGAGTGGAACTGCTGCGGCGCCAGCTCGGGCCACATGATCGACCATCTGGTGTCGATTGCTTTGCCAATCAATGTCCTGCTCAAGGCGCGGAAGGCAGGCATGGAGCAAGTCATGGCCCCCTGCGCGTCCTGCTACAACCGCCTGGCCACGGCCAGCCACGAAGTTGCGACGAGCGCCAAGACCCGGCAGCAGGTGGAGGAAGTTCTGCAGACCAAGATCGACAAGCTGCCCAAGGTGATGAACGTCATCGAGCTGCTGGCGCAGGTCGCGGACAGCATCGGCCCCAAGGTGACGAAGAAATTCGAGCAGACCGTGGCCTGCTACTACGGCTGCCTGCTGGTCCGGCCGGCCAAGGTCACCGGCTTCGACAAGACCGAGGATCCGGTCGAGATGGACAAGCTGGTGGCCGCGGTCGGCGGCAAGCCCATCGACTGGAATTTCAAGACCGAGTGCTGTGGTGCCTCGTTCTCTATTTCGCGAACCTGCGTTGTCGGCCGCCTGGGCGCGAAGATCATGAAGGACGCAATCGATCGCAAGGCCGAGGCCATCGTGGTCGCCTGCCCCATGTGCCACTCAAATCTGGATCTCCGTCGAGGCGAGGTGAATCGCCACATGGAGAAGGCGACGGACGTTCCGGTTCTCTTCATCACCCAGGTCATCGGCCTGGCGCTCGGCATTCCCGAGAAGAAACTCGGGCTGGCCCGCCACTTCGTGCCGGTAAAGTTCCCGGCCAAGCCCGTGGCCACTCAGGTGGTGCAGTAGTGGCTCGCGTCGGCGTTTTCATCTGTCACTGCGGCGAGAACATCGCCGGCACCGTGGATGTGAACGCGGTCGCGAAGGCGGCTTTGGACATGCCCGGCGTAGTCCACGCCATCGAGTACAAGTACATGTGCTCGGATCCCGGGCAGACCATGCTCAAAGACGCCATCGCCGAGAAGAAGCTCGACGGCGTGGTGGTCGCCGCGTGCTCGCCGCGCATGCACGAGCCGACGTTTCGCCGCACCGCCGAGGAAGGCGGCCTCAATCCCTACCAGTGCGAAATGGCCAACCTGCGCGAACACTGCTCGTGGGTGCACGAGAAAGCGCCGCCCACGACGGACAAGGCCATCGACCTGGTCCGCCTGCAGGTCGAGAAAGTCAAACGCAACCACCCGCTCAAGCCCATCCGCGTGCCCATCACCAAGAAGGCACTCGTGCTCGGCGGCGGCATCGCCGGCATTCAGGCAGCGCTGGACATCGCCAACACCGGCAGCCCGGTCTTGCTCGTCGAGAAGTCGCCGTCGATTGGCGGCCACATGAGCCAGCTCTCGGAGACTTTCCCGACGCTGGACTGCTCGCAGTGCATCCTCACCCCGCGCATGGTCGAGGCCGCACGCCACGCGAACATCACGCTCTACACCTACTCCGAGCTGGAAAAGCTGGAAGGCTTCATCGGCAACTTCAAGGCGACCATCCGCAAGAAGGCGCGCAAGATCGACGAGAAGCTGTGCAACGGCTGCGGCGTTTGCCAGCAGAAGTGCCCAGTCAAGAAGATCCCCGACGAATTCAACGAGGGCCTCTCGAACCGCGCCGCCATCTACGTGCCCTTCCCGCAGGCGGTGCCCAACAAGCCGGTCATCGACCTGGCCAACTGCACCTATTACAAGACCGGCAAGTGCAAAGCCTGCGAGAAGCTGTGCCCGACCAAGGCCATCCGCTTCGACCAGGAGGATCAAATCGAAGTGCACGATATCGGCGCGGTGGTGTTGGCCACCGGCTACAAGACCATGCCGGTCAGCAACTTCTCGGAATACGGCTACGGCAAGTACAAGGACGTCATCGACGGCATGAAGTTCGAGCGCCTGGCCTCGGCGTCCGGCCCGACCGGCGGCGCCATCAGGCGCCCGTCCGACGGCAACGCGCCCCAGCACGTGGTGTTCATCGCCTGCGCCGGCAGCCGCGACCGCCTCAAGGGCGTGCCCTACTGCTCGAAGATCTGCTGCATGTACACCGCCAAGCACGCAATGCTGTACCAGCACAAGGTGCACGGCGGGACAGCCACGGTGTTCTACATGGACGTACGCGCGGCCGGGAAGAACTACGACGAGTTCGTCCGCCGCGCCGTTGAGGATGACGGCGTCAAGTACGTGCGCGGCCGCGTATCGCGCGTGTACGAGGACAACGGACAGCTGGTTGTGAAAGGCGTGGACACCCTGCTCGGCGGCGAGCAGGTCGAGATCCGCGCCGACATGGTCGTGCTGGCGACGGCGGTGCAAGCGCAAGACGGCGCGGAGGAACTAGCGCAGACGCTGCACGTCTCGTACGACCCGTACAAGTTTTTCGCCGAGGCCCACCCCAAGCTGCGCCCGGTGGAGACCAACACCGCCGGCATCTTCCTGGCCGGCGCCTGCCAGGCCCCGCGCGATATTCCCGAAACCGTCGCCCAGGCCAGCGGCGCCGCAGTCAAGGTAGCCGGCCTATTCTCGCAGCCCGAGCTGACCCGCGAGCCGATCATCGCGGTTGTCGACCGCCAGCCGCCCCCGGTTTTTTCTCACTGTGTGGGCTGCTTCCTTTGCAAGTCGGCCTGCCCGTACCAGGCCATCGAGGAAGAATCGATCAAAAACCGCCAAGGCGACGTGCTGAAGGTCGTGGCCAAGGTGAACCCGGGCCTGTGCCAGGGTTGCGGCACCTGCGTCTCGACTTGCCGGACCAAGGCCATCGACCTGCAAGGCTTCTCGAACGAGCAGGTTTTCGCCGAATTGATGTGCATTTAGGACGCGACCATGGCTGAGCAATTCGAACCCAAGATGACCGCTTTCGTGTGCAACTGGTGCACCTACGCCGGCGCCGACCTGACCGGCACAAGCCGCATCAAGTACCAAGCGAATGTGCGCGTGATCCGCTTGCCCTGCACCGGCCGCATCGACTTCATGATGGTGCTCAAAGCGTTCTCGCGCGGCAGCGACGGCGTCATCATTTCAGGCTGCCACCCGAATGATTGTCACTACACTTCGGGTAATTACCATGCTCGCCGGCGCTGGATGGTATTCCGCGATTTGCTTGATTTCGTGGGCATCGACCTCGAAAGGGTAACCTTCTCGTGGGTCTCCGCCGCTGAAGGCGCCAAGTGGGCCGAGCTGGTCAACGAGGCCACCAACAAGGTGCGCGCTCTCGGGCCATACAAAGAGATTCAGCAGCTCGCAGCCGTGGGGATTGACTGATGGAAGAGCTGCACAACAAGGCCAAAGAATTGCTGTCGAGTGGCGCCGTCAAGGTCGTCATGGGTTACGGCAAGGGCACGGGTGAAAGTCGGCGGCCCATCTTCGTACGCATGGCCGAGCGCGCGAGCGACCTGGTCGTCGACAGCGGCTGCACCCAGAACCTCGCCACCTATTTGACCAAGGCCGAAGTTTGCGCCCTGGGACGCATGGCCATTGTGGCGATTCCCTCGACCTTGCGGAGCATCCTGCAACTGGCAGCCGAGAAGCAGCTGCGCGAGGAGAACGTCATCGCCCTGGCCGTGATCGACGGCCAGCTTCGCGAGCTGGCCACTTTCGACGCCATCGAGCAAGCCGTGGCGACCATCCCAGACGCGATCTCGGAGGCCGACCGCACGATGATCGACAAGCTCGTCGCCATGTCGGTCGCCGAGAGGCGCGCCTTCTGGGCCGCGGAGCTCAATCGCTGTGTGAAGTGCTACGCCTGTCGGTCATCCTGCCCCATGTGCTACTGCGAACGCTGCACCATGGACTGCAACCGGCCGCAGTGGATTCCGGTCGCCAGCCACGCCATCGGCAACATCGAGTACCACATGGTACGCGCCATGCACTTGGCCGGCCGCTGTGTCGAGTGCGGCACTTGCGGCAAGGCCTGCCCCATCGGCATCCCAGTCCACCTGCTGACGTTCTTCGCCGAAGACAGCGTTCGCCGTCAGTTCGGCCAAAAGGGCGGCGCCAGCGCCAAGCTCGACTACGCTATGTCGACCTTCAAACCCGACGACAAGGAAGAGTTCATCCGGTAGGTCACCATGAGCGACAAATACATTGTCAGCGAAACAGTCCTCGGCGCCCTGATCGACGCCGCCGCTAGGTCCGGTCGCCGCATTCTCGGGCCCAAAGCGGTCGCAGAACGCATCGAGATCACGGAAATCAAAACTGCTTCCGAGCTGGCCAACAGCGGCCAATCCACCGTCTCCGCAAAGGGCACGGTCTTCCCCAAGGTCGAGCGTTTGCTCCGATATCGCTTCGAGGGGAAGAATGTTGCATTGGAAGACGTCGAGCCGCAAGTCCAGCCCACGGTGCTCTTCGGCATCCGCCCATGTGAGGCCCGCGCCTTTCACGCCCTCGACGTGGTCTTCAACTGGGACTACAAAGACAAGTTCTTCAACACGCGCCTGGCCAACACGACCGTTGTCGCCATGTCCTGCACCCAGGCCGACGATTCATGCTTCTGCACCTCCGTTGGCTCGCGCCCTGACGACACGGCAGGCAGCGACATCCTGCTTTCCACACTGAAAGCTGGCGGCTTCGTCGCGGAAGTCCTCACCGACAAAGGCAAAGCCCTGGTCGCGCTCGCGAAAGACGCCTTCCAGCCGTTGACTGGCGACGCCGGCCTTGTTCCGCCCGCCACGGTCGCACCTGCCTTCGACGCCAAAGTTCTGCAACAGAAACTCGCCGCCAAATTCGACAGCCCCCTGTGGGCCGAGCAAAGCCTGCGCTGCCTCGGCTGCGGCGCCTGCGCCTTCGTGTGCCCGACCTGCGTATGCTTCGACATTCAAGACGAAGCCGACACGCGCCAGGGCCAGCGCCTGCGCGCCTGGGACAGTTGCGGCATGCGCATGTTCACCTTGCATGCCTCCGGCCACAATCCACGCGACAAACAAAGCCAGCGCTGGCGCCAACGCGTGTACCACAAGTTTGCGTACTACCCCGAGCGCTTCGCCACCCTCGGATGCGTGGGCTGCGGCAAGTGCTCGCGCGCCTGCCCGGTCGACATGAACTTGAAGCAGCACCTCGTCGAGGCCGCGGAGTAGCCCATGCAAGACGACAAGAACATTTACAAGCCCTACCTGATGAAGATCGCCGCCATCACCGACGAGGCACCCGGGGTGCGGACGTTCCGCCTGGAATTTGCGGATCCCAAGGAAGGCGAAGCCTTCACCTTCACCACCGGCCAATTTGGCCTGTACAGTGCGTTTGGCGAAGGCGAAAGCACCTTCTGCATCGCCTCGTCGCCCACGCGCAAGGGTTACATCGAGTGCACCTTCCGAGAAACCGGTCGCGTGACCAGCAGCCTCGCCGACAAAGACGTCGGCGACGTCATCGGCTTCCGCGGCCCCTACGGCAACGTCTTCCCGCTCGACAAGTGGAAAGGCAAGAGCCTGATCTTCGTGGCCGGCGGCATCGCGTTGCCGCCCCTGCGCAGTGTGATCTGGAATTGCCTCGACCTGCGCGATTGGTTCAAGGACATCACCGTGGTCTACGGCGCCCGCAGTGTCGGCGACCTGGTCTACAAGAACGAACTCGAAGACTGGGGCAAGCGCACCGACATGAAGCTGGTCGTTACCGTCGATCCCGGAGGCGAAAGGCCCGGTTGGACCGGAAAAGTCGGCTTCGTCCCCCACATCATCGAACAATTGTCCCCGCCCGCCGCCAATACCGTTGCCATCGTCTGCGGCCCGCCCATTATGATTAAGCTGACCTTGCCCGTGCTGGCCAAGCTCGGTTTCGGCAAAAACGAGATCTACACGACCCTGGAAAACCGCATGAAGTGCGGCCTCGGCAAGTGCGGGAGATGCAACACCGGCAAGAGCTACGTGTGCAAGGACGGCCCGGTGTACACACTGGCCGAGCTAGAGCAGTTGCCCGCGGAATACTGAGAAGACCGTCGTAGCTGGGTTTGCCCGTCTGGGATAGACTGCTTCAATGGCGATTCCGGATTTCCAGTCGATCCTTCTGCCTCTCCTCAAGGCAACTGCTTCGCGAGAAGAGCTCTCGTCTGCGGAATCGTACAAGCTGATGGCCGAGCACTTTCAGCTTTCCGAAGCGGAGGTCGAAAACCCCATGCCATCTGGCAGGGGAAGCACCTTCCGCAATCGGGTTGCATGGGCAAAGCAGTACCTGATGTTCGCCCAGCTCGTTGAGCCCACTCGGCGTGGGGTTTCGCGGGTCACGGAACTCGGTCGCGAGTGGAGCCGCAAGCGAACTGCACCGCTTAAGATCAAGGATTTCGAAGGCATTCCTGGATTCCATGAACGTGCGCACGGCTCGACCGGAGCTGCCAGCCCAAACGCCGGTACGCCGGCTGCCGATGCGGGCGAGACATCCTCCACCGATGCCGCTTCCACGGCGCTCGCAACGCCCGAGGAGCGCCTACAGCTGGCCTACGCTGAGCTGCGACAGAGTACTATCGCGACGTTGCTCGACCGCATCCGCAGGAAGCCGCCTGCTTTCTTTGAGCACCTCGTGATCCGTTTGATGTCCAAGCTTGGATATGGCGACGGCAGCAAGGAATCCATGCTCCACTCCGGCCAGACCGGCGATGGAGGCGTCGATGGCAGAATCAAGATGGATGCGCTTGGCCTCGACCACATTTTCCTTCAGGCCAAGCGGTACGACGAAGGCAATACCGTGTCTCGCGAGCAGGTTGCCTCATTTGCCGGCAGCATCGCAGGTGCCAAAGGAGTCTTCCTCACGACCTCGACCTTCAGCCGTCAAGCCGTCGACTTCATCAAGGAGAAACACAAGAACATCGTTCTCGTGGATGGACAGGGCGTTGGCGATTTGATGCTGCGACGCGAGCTTGGGGTGGCAGTGAAGCGAACCTACGAATCGTTCGCGATTGACGAGGACTTCTTCGCAGACGAAGAGTGACAGCCGCCTACGCACCTCGCACGTGCGCGATGCGCGCGATGTCGGCCCGGCAAGTTTCCGGCGCTCCCGCCAGCACGCGCCCGAGTAGAGCAACAGGCACCCTGTGAGCGAGAAAGCGGAAGTCGACATCGCTGCGCGCCAGCGGAATCAGGCGGCTTGCCAGGTCTTCGTCAAGCGTCGGACTGTCGAGAACCGTCAGCAAGCGCTCCGCCGGCGCGATACGCGCGCGGGGATCGCTTTCGTTTTTGAAAGCATAGACGACCTCCTCGCGGATGAATCGCCTGAGGATGGCGCTGTGAGGCGCATCCTTCGGTCGATTCACCGCCAGCTTGTTGCGCAACAGATCGAAGGGATCGGCGAGGAGGATCGCGAGTCTGGGGCCGGCCTCGAACTCGAATTCGCGCGCCGAGCGTGCTTCAATGTCCGGCGGCGGCAGTCCTTGGGTCGCGGTGAGAAGGTTCACCTCTCGCTGTCGCCAGGCGAGCAATGCGACCGGTACGCTGCGGGGCTGGGGCACCTTCTCAACCACCACGCCGAGCGATGACGCTTCCGCGATGACCCGATCGAGGGCCGGCTGCGTGACTAGCAGATCGAGATCGTTCGAGAACACCGTCTCGCCCAGGTGGCGCGCATAGGCTCCCACGGCGCAACCGCCAATGACCACGTAGTCGATGCCATGCTCGGCGAACGCCTGGAGCAAGTCGAGGTAGTCCTCTAGAGTCGATGCCGTCGGCGGGGTCTCGGTCGACATAGCTTGGTGAATGCAACGTAGGAGGATTGCATCTGCTCCGGATTGGCGTCGTGGTCGACCTTCGTCGGATCCAGGCGATCCCAAAGATTGGGAAAAGGGAGCGGATGTCCGGCCTGTGCGGCCCGCTCATTGGCCGCGCGCTGCTCTAGCGCCGAGCCTTCGCGTTCCGCGCCTTTCCCGGAAAACTGCTGCATGGTTGAATGATAGCAGATCCACTTCGAAGGTCTGGGACTAGATGGGGCTAGAACTCCAGCCCCGCGATCAGCCCAGGGTACATGCGCACAGTGGTTCCGCCGCTGGTCCAGACTTGCTCGAACGAGCTGACGCCGCGGGGGAGGCGATCCGCGTTGTCCCATGCGGTCTGTACGTTGAGGATGGGGCCCGCGACGATGGCGAGATGGCTGGCGATGGCGTAGCCGACTTGGACGCGCAGACTGCTGACCATGCGACTGGCGTATTTCGGTGATGAGCCAGAGGCGAACCCGGTTGCGGACGCCCCGATGTCGAGGAAGAGGCGCCGGTCGCGCGGAATGGCGTGGATGCCGAACCCGAACGAGGACGAGCAGAAGCGAGAACCATCGAGTTCCCGGTCGCGGGTAATGCCCACCGAGGCGCTGATGAACACGCGTCGGGTGCCGAGTTTGAAACCGAGGTTCGCGGCGCCGGTGGTGTTCCAGTCAAGCGTCAGGTGATTTTCGCCGTCGAGCACCACTGGCACAAGCCCGATGGACACGCCGCTATTCTTGCGCGCAACGCTGACCAGGCCCACTTGCACGCCGTCGAATTCGTCGGCGACATTGACCAGCCCAATTTGCACCCCGTGTTGCTTGTGCGCGACATTGACCAGGCCCACGCTGGCGCCGCTGATTGCAGCCTTCCCGGTCATGACGTTGGCCAAGCCGATTTGCGTGCCTTCACTGTCACTCACATCCGGGTCCGTACTCTCCGAGCGCACGACGTTGGCCAGGCCGACCTGCACCCCGTGCACCTTGCCTTTGGTCACGTTCACCAAACTGACTTGCGCGCCATGCATCTTTCCGGTGGCGACGTTGGCGATCCACCCGAGTTGGGCCCCCTTCATTCCGCCCGGGGCCATGTTGTAACCAGAGGCCTGCACGCCCGTGACCGGTCCATAGCTGACGGCGACCGCGCCGCCCACCTGGGCGCCTATGACACCGTCTTGGGCGATGTTGCCGGCCAGCGAAACCTGAGCTCCAGAGTTCGTTCCACTCATACAAATGATTCTTGGGATCGGAAGGCCAGCGGACGGGCGGCGGGGTCGCCGGGAAGGGTGAGGCGCTGGGCGGTCACGCGGCGGAGGAAG
>Ga0224559_1000829_pt1 | contig 18518 bp, 16 predicted proteins | sample 714S33034metaG_FD_180676 | JGI IMG/M metagenome (GOLD analysis project Ga0224559, IMG submission 180676) | Peat soil microbial communities from Stordalen Mire, Sweden - 717 S3 30-34 | ecosystem: Environmental > Terrestrial > Soil > Wetlands > Peat | place: Sweden: Norrbotten County, Stordalen... | reverse complement strand
GTCTTGAGGGAAACGCTCCATGTCCGTCGTCTGGAACACGAAATATGGCTCGCGCCGGGTCCGCCACGATCCGCCGACGCTGAAGGAAGCCATTCTGGCGGCGCAAGGGCTGACCGATCAGGTACTGGAGCAGGTCGAGATCGCCGCCGCGCTGATGGACCTCCCCGTCGCCGAGGTGCGCGCCGAAATGCTCAAGAACGGCTCCCTGCGCAAATCCGAACAGATCGTCACATCGGCCGGGCGCACGCCGCGCACCGTGGTCGTGGAACGCAAAACCAGCCGCCGCATCCCGGCCGGCGCGCGCATCACGCGCTGACGCGCGGCCTTCCGCCTTTATCCGCTATCGAAACAGTTCAGCATCAGCGACGAAGCGCGCTGGCAAGATCGGCTGCGCGCCGCCGATGAGTTTCGGCAAGCCGGCCGGACCAATCCCATAGGCGTAGGTGATTTTCACCGGCTCGCTGGGCGCAGCGTCGCCCTGCCCGGCCGCCGCATCCGCGGCTTCGACGGCCGCGGCATCGTCAGTCGAGGCGACATCGGCGGGGCGCGGCGGCGGCAGCGGCGCATCGAGCGATGCGGCCGCCGGGCGGTCCGGTGCGACCCGAGCCATTTCAATGCGCTGGCGCGCCGGCTCGCTCTTGCCGCCGGGCGCGCCAAAGGCCGAGGCGACATTGCGCAAAAGGCCGCCAAACAACGAATCCTGCTGCGGGGCGCTCGCATAGGCCAGCGCGGGCGCCGCGGCGGCTTTATGCGCCGCGTTTGAAGCCACCATGGTCCGGGGTTCGCTCTCGCGCGGCGCATTGCAGTCGCGAATGCCGAGCGCGATCAGCTCCGCCCCGCGCAGAACCTTATAGTCCCGGGTGAGCGCGCCGAGCCTCTCGCGGACCGCTGGCGGATAAGAATTGAAGAGCTGCTGCGACACATCATAATTGCTCTGATGGTTGCGCGGATCGTAAGCCATATGGAACTTCAGCGTGCTGTCTTTATAGACGCAGACATTGGACAGGCTGAGCGCGAGCGTGCAGGCCGAGCGGCATTCATGCAGCCGGACTTCGCGATTGCTCGCCCGGTACAGTTCGGTCTGGCTCTGATATTCGTTCACAAATCCGCCGACGTCTTTCATGACGACGACCGGGGCCGGCATCGGCGGCGGCTCGAGATAACTCAAATTTCACCCGTTCGGGCGCTGTCGCGCCCCAAATCCATTCCAGCGCCACGATAGGCAGACGTGGTGAACGCTCTCTTAAGCGGGCGGCTCAATTGCAAGGCGCGCGATCAAGCCGGAATTGACGAAATCGGCTTACGCCGGACTGGCGCGGCAGTTTGACCCCAAATATGGCGTGGGTTTGATCGCTGCGGCGCTAGCGAAGCCGCTTCTCAAGTGACTGGCGCGGCCAGCCGTGGCATAAGATGACGATGGCTCACGACCCCCAAAGCGGCGCGGATCCCGGCTTCGGCATTTATGTGCATTGGCCTTTCTGTCTGTCGAAATGCCCCTATTGCGACTTCAACAGCCATGTGCGGCAGGGCGGGCCTGACGAGGCGCGCTTCGTCGCCGCCTTCACGCGCGAACTGGGCCATCGCGCCGCCTTGACGCCGGGCCGCGAGGTCGCCTCGGTGTTTTTCGGCGGCGGCACGCCTTCCCTGATGCAAGCCTCAAGCGTCGCCGCCATTCTGGATGCGATCGCACGCCATTGGCCGATCGCGACAGACGCTGAAATCACGCTCGAAGCCAATCCGACCAGCGTCGAGGCGGAGCGCTTTCGCGGCTATCGCGCGGCGGGCGTCAACCGCGTCTCGCTCGGCGTGCAGGCCCTGAACGACGCCGATCTCAAGGCGCTCGGGCGCATGCATACCAGCGCCGAGGCGATGGCGGCGGTCGCCCTCGCCGCCGCGATTTTCGAGCGCTATTCCTTCGACCTCATCTACGCCCGGCCGCGCCAGACCGTGGACGAGTGGCGCGCGGAGCTCGCCCGCGCCCTGCCCCTCGCGCGCGATCATCTCTCGCTTTATCAGCTCACCGTCGAGCCCGGCACCATGTACGAGCGGCTGCGCGCCGCCGGCAAGCTCGACGTTCCCGGCCCAGATCTTGGCCGCGATTTCTGGGATGCGACGCAGGAGATGATGAATGCGGCGGGACTGCCCGCCTATGAAATCTCCAACCATGCCCGGCCCGGCGCCGAGAGCCGGCACAATCTCATCTACTGGCGCTATGGCGAATATGCCGGGATCGGCCCTGGCGCGCATGGGCGCATCCTCGCAGCCGGCGCGCGCCGGGCGCAGGCCTGCGGGCGCGATCCCGATGAATGGCTCGCCGCCGTCGAGGCGAACGGCCATGGGCTCGTTGAGGACACGCCGCTTTCGCTCGAGGAGCAGGGCGATGAATTCCTGCTGATGGGCCTGCGCCTCGCCGAGGGCGTCGAGCCGCGCCGCTTCGAGGCCATATCGGGGCGCGTTCTCGACCCGCGCCGCCTCGCCGCGCTGATCGGGGACCATATGGTGGAATGCACCCCCGAGGGCCGCGTCCGGGTCAGCGCCGAGGGCTTTCCCGTGCTCGACGCGGTGGTCGCCGATCTCGCCGCCTGAGGCGCGCGCAATTCCCGCGCAAGCAAAGGCGCTGAACATATGCGCCGCTTCGAGGCGACATATGGGCGCCACATTCGCCGACTTAGACTAGACGCTAGGAAATTCGCCCGGATTGGTTAACGAACAATCGGCGGCGGAACCGTTTTCGGGAGGCTCGCCGCCTTGGGCCGCTCGCGGAGGATCCCTGTGCCGGTTACGCCACAGCTTGCATTTGTCACGCGACGTTAATGGTTCCGGCGCACATGTAGGTCCGCCAAGAGCGGGTCGCCGTATCTGCAGGTCATCTATCCAAAAGCGGCGTTCGCCGCCGAACCTCAAAAAACCGCGAGATCGAAATTGCGAAACGCCGTCCGCCGCATTCTCTCCGGAAACCAGAGCCGCCGCGCGGTTGCCTACGCCGCCGTCGCATTATGCAGCCTTTTCGCGGCCTCCTCGACCGAGACGGCAGTCGCCAATGGCGACACCCGCAGCCTCGATCTTTATCATTCCCACACGGGCGAATCGATCCATGCGACGTTTCGCGTCAACGGCGCCTATGATCCGGCCGTCCTCGAAAAGCTGAACTATTTCCTGCGCGACTGGCGCAACAATGACGTCACCCATATGGACCCGCGCCTGTTCGATACGGTGTGGGAAGTCTATCGCACGGCCGGCGCCACGCAGCCGATCGAGGTCGTTTCGGCCTATCGCTCGCCCGAGACCAACGCGATGCTGCGCGCGCGCTCCAAGGCAGTGGCGGAACACTCGCAGCATATCCTCGGCAAGGCGATGGACAGCCGCATTACCGGCCTGTCGATGGAGCAGGTTCGCGAGATCGGCATGCGCCTGCAAAAGGGCGGCGTCGGCTATTATCAACGCGAAAACTTCGTCCATCTCGACGTCGGCAATGTGCGCCACTGGCCGCGCATGAGCTATGACCAGATCGCCCGCCTGTTCCCCGACGGCAAGACCGTCCATCTCGCCGCCGACGGCCGCCCCCAGCCGCGCTATCAGGAGGCGCTTGCGGAGATCGCCTCGCGGGGCGGCGTCGCAGGCGACGTTCCGACGCAGGCGCAGGGCCCCAATCTGTTTAGCTGGCTGTTCGGCAATCATCAGCAGGATCAGGAAGAAGAGGCCATCGCGGCGCGCGAGGCGGCACCTGGCCGCGGTCCGCAGGTGGCCTCACTCGCCCCGGCGGCTCCCATGACCGCCGCCGAACGCCGCGCCGCCCGCGCTGCGGCGGCCGCCGCGCCGGCTGTGGCCGCAATCGAGGCGAGCCAGACGCAAGCGCCGTCCACGCCGCCGGCGCAGATCGCGACGCCCGCCGCCGCGAACCCGAGGACTCAGGTCGCCGCCCTGGCGCCGCAGACCGCCGCCGTCGCGCCCGTCCCGCACGCCAGCGCCGATCAGGAAGCAGCCGCCGCGCCTGCCAAGGACACGGAAAAAGCCGGCAAGGCGATCGTCGCCGCGCTCGCGCCGCTGCCGCCGCCGCGTCCGGCCGATCTCCTCGCCTATGCCGACGCGCCGATGCCGCCGAGCCGTCCGGGCGAACTCGTCCATCTCGCCGCCCTGACGCAACAAGGCGCCGCGGACGCCGGCACGGCGGCGCCAAAAGCCGATGCGGCGAAGACAAATGCGCCTGCGACAACCGAATCGGCCAAGGCCGATGGCGCCAAACCCGACACCGCAAAGCCTGACGCGATCGCGCGGCTGGCCCTCGCGGCGAACCTGCCCGTCGTCATCACGCGCGGCCCGAAGGATCAGCAGGGCCTGCCGGCGGCCGCTCTCGGCTACGCCGCGACCCCAGGCGCGAGCCAAGCCGCCGCGCCAAGGCCGCGAACGGCGGCGGCGAGCGCGGACGCGCCGGAGATCGTATCGGCGCGGCTCGACAGGTCGAATTACAGCGAACTCACCAGCGCCACGCCGACGGCCGAGGAGCCGCCCGCTTCGGTGCTGGGTCAGGCATTCACGGGCCTGCGGCAAGCCGCCCGCATCGTCCCCGACGCGCTTTCGGCGACTTCGGCAGGCTACAAAATCGCGTTCAACGCCGCCGCCGGGCTGCTCGATTGCTCCCGTTTCACCAAAGGCGCGGCGACGCCGCCGAGCGGCGTCAGCATTTCCGAAGTGTCGGCGGGCAAGGCCAACTGAGCTTCGCGCCGCAGGCGCGATGGGTGCGAGGTCTGTTTCCGGCAAGGAAACTGCACTATGACAGAAGGCCCCAGCGGAGCCCGCGTCGCCCATGCCTCCCCGAACGCCACTTTTGATGCGCCACCGCTCCCGGTTTCGCCGAAGGTCGGCGCTTTAATGGCCATCCTGGGCAAATCCGGCCTGACAGTCGCGCCACAGGACGGGCGCCAGTCGGAGACCGCGCTCGTCGTCGCGCGCGGGACCCGGCGGCTTTTGCGGCGGCTCGGATTCTCGACCCTCACCGAATTGCCGCTGCTGTCCGGACGGCGCGCCGACATCGTCGCCCTCGCCGAGGACGGGCGGGTGCATATCGTGGAGATCAAATCCTCAATCGCGGATTTTCGGGCGGACATGAAATGGCGCGACTATCGCGCCCATTGCGACCGCCTCTATTTCGCAATTCCGCAGAGCGTGCCGACGGAGATCATGCCGCCGGACGCAGGCCTCATCGTCGCCGACGCCTATGGGGCGGAAATGTTGCGCGAGGCGCCGGAACACAAGATCGCCGCCGCGACACGCCGCGCCGTCCTGATGCGCTTCGCCCACGCCGCGGCGCACCGGCTGCACGGCCTCAGCGATCCGGAAGCCACGGCGCCCGGCCCGCTCGGTTGAATTCAGGCGTCAAGCGCTATCATGCTGCGCCCGACATCGACCGCAGCGGCGGCGCGCCGGGCGCCAAATCGGCTGGCGGCTCGGGCGCTGCCTCCGGGGCGGGCGCCGCGTTCGCCGCCTCGACGCAAAACGCCGCCGCCTCGGCGAGGAGGGTCGGGCAAAGATCGGCCCTTGTCTGACCGACGAGGTCACGCGCGGCGTCAGGGTCCGCGCGCCAGAATCCGGCGATGATCTTCACCTCCGGCAGGCGTCGGCGCAGGCGCCGGATCGCATAGCGGACGCGCGGCGCGCCAATTTCGGCGCCGACGTAAGAGAGGCAGATGATCTGCGCGCCCGAGCCCGGCAGATGCAGGATGCCGCCGATCGTCAATAATTCGGGTGGTTCGACCTTGGCCGGGAGGCCGCGCCTTTCCAGAATTTGGGCGAGCAATTCGGCCGCCGCCTGATCAATCACATTGCGGCCGGCGATGCACAGGATCGGCTTGCGCGGCTCGTCGGGACTGATCGCGACCAGAGGCGCCTCGGACTTTTCATCGGCATGCTCGGACAGATCCTCGATGACTTCCTCGATCGTCTGTCTGATTCTTGTTTGCTCGGCTTCGTCGAGAACGCCGCGCGCGAAATCCTCCTGCGCCAGCAAAAGACCGTTCAATGCGACCTCGTCATAATAGGCGATCAGCGGCTGCGTCTTCAGGAATCGCTCGGCCTGGTCGGCGATTTCGGCGGCGTCGCCAACGAGAAGTCGCTGGTAGAAATGTTCGACCGGCGTAAGCACAGGCGCGTCGCCAAGAATGGTGTCGAGGAAGCTCAATTGCTCGACATGGCGGCCGATGACGACGAGGCAAACCGTGAGCGGGGTGGAGAGCACGAGGCCGACGGGACCCCAGAGCCATGTCCAGAACGTCGCCGCGACGACGACGGCGATCGGCGAGAGGCCGGTATTGCGGCCGTAGAGCAGCGGCTCGACGACATTGCCGACGAGCGATTCGAGCAGGATGAACATGGCGAGCGTTTCCAGCGCCATGGTCCAGCCGGGATCGACCGCGGCTGCGAGCAGGGCCGGAAAGGCCGCCGCGACAACGGCCCCGACATAGGGGACGAAACGCATCAGAAAGGCGAGGATTCCAAACAGGACCGGACCGGGAACGCCGATCAAGGCGAGGGCGAGCCCGATGATCACGCCATAGGTGGCGTTGACGAGGGTCTGGACGAGGAAAAACCGGCTGAGCCGCCCGGCGGCGTCATTCATGGCCACCGTGGTGCGCTGCAGGTCTTTCGCGCCGACGAGCCGGATGAAGCGATTGCGCAAATCCTCGCGCTGCAGGAGGATGAAAACCACGAAGATGACGACGAGGGCCGTTGTCTCGAGAGGCGAGAGCGCCGTCCCCGCGATCGTGCGCAGCAAGGCGAAGGGCCCAGGGGCCGGCTCGCGCACCTCCACCGGCACGGGGCGCGCCTCGACGGCGGTCTCGCCTTGCGGCGAGGCAGGCTGCAAAGTCCGTGCGGCCGGCGGCTTCTGGGCGAGATCCCCAAAGCTCTTCAGCGCATTCGCGCCCTTTTCGAAAAAATTATTGGCCGAAACGATGTCCCGCAATTTTCCGATCTTGCTGTTGATCGTCGCCTGATAATTCGGCAGGTCGACGGCAAGCTCGGAGACCTGCCGGGTCAAGGCGGCGCTGACGGCGAAAGCGATGAGAAGACTGGTCAAGGCGACCGCCATGACGGCGACGGTCCGGTTTGCGCCAATGCGCCGGAGCAGCAGGACCGGCGGCGAAAGCACGAAACTCAGGAGCATCGCGATGGCGATGGGAACGAGGACTTCGCGGCCGACATAGAGAAAGACGATGGCGAAGGCGACGGAAATCAGCGTCGCGAGCATTTCAAGCGTGCGCGCCGCATCGCGCGGCCTGCGCGGACGCGAGCCCGAAACGCCGATCAGATCGCCCATCCAATACTCCCTGGAAGCGGGGCAACGTCCGGCGCAGCTCAAAGTTCCGCATGGCGCTTCCGCCAAAGGCTCCGCTCAAATTTATTTGCCTGATCGTCGAATCCCCGGTCCAGTCACTGGCCCGATGCGCGCGAATCCTGTTAAACTCGCTGCAAAAGGATCGGGCAGGATGAACTTCGCAGACGCCTTCACGCATTGCCTCAGCGGCGCCGCCGGGGATCGACATGAACGGTGACGACGTCCGGCGGTTGACCTATCCCGTCATCTATCTCGTGCGGATGCTGGTCTTCCTGATCCTGGCCGGCTTCTGCGTCTTCATTCTCAATCGCAAGATCTCAACCGCGTTCATGGCCAATCCCGGCCTCAACGGGTTGATCGTCGGCGTGCTTGCGTTCGGCATCCTGCTCGGGCTGCGCCAGGTGATCCGGCTGTTTCGCGAAGTGAAATGGGCTAACGCCCTGCTCCGCCACGACGGCGCGCCGGTCAAGCCGCCGGTCCTGCTCGCACCGGTAGCGCAATTCCTGCGCGACAGGCTCGCCGACGGGCGGGCGCCAATGCCCTTGCGCAATGTTCTCGACATCATCGGCGCGCGGCTCGACGAATCGCGCGACACCGCGCGCTATCTGACGGGCCTGCTCATTTTCCTCGGGCTGCTCGGCACTTTCTGGGGCCTGATCGAGACCGTCGGGTCGATCGGCGGCGTCATCAAATCGATGCAGACGGGCTCGGACGCCGGCGTCATGTTCGACGACCTGAAGAACGGGCTGTCCGCGCCGATCGCCGGCATGAGCATTTCCTTCACCTCGTCGCTGTTCGGACTCGCCAGCTCCCTCGTCCTCGGTTTCCTCGACCTGCAGGCGGGACAGGCGCAAAATCGCTTCTTCACCGAGCTTGAAGACAATCTGACCGCGCTTCCCTTCGCCGGCCCGTCCGAAATTGCGCCCGCCTATGAGGGCCTGCCGGCCGACATTCGCGCGGCGCTCGACAAGATCGCCGCCGCGGTGGATCAGTCGCAGGCGAAGGCGACCTCTATCGCGGTCGCCAATCTCGCCGATGGCGTGCAATCGCTGGTGCAGCACATGCGCTCGGAACAGCAGATCATCCGCGACTGGGTCGAGGCCCAGGCCGAACAGAGCCGCGAAGTCAAAAACGTCCTGCAGCGGCTCGCCGATGGACAAGCCGACCGGTTGAAGGAACGCGGCTGATGCCGATGGCTCAGAGCGAGCCCAGCTGATGGCCGGCCGCGCCCGCACGCGGATGCGTCCGATCGATTACTGGCCGGGTTTCGTCGACGCCCTGTCGACAATGCTCCTCGTCATCATTTTCCTCCTCTCCGTGTTCATGCTGGCGCAGTTCTTTCTCGCCCGCGAAGTGACCGGCAAGGACACCGCACTGACGAAGCTCAATCGCCAGATCGAGGAATTGAGCCAGTTGCTCGCGCTGGAGCGCTCAAGCAAGACGGAGGCTGAAGGGACGGCCGCGCTTTTGTCGGCCAATCTCGAAGCGGCGCAGCAGGACAAGGCCCGGATGCAGGGGCTCATCGACGCCGACAAGGCGGGCGCATCGAGCGCCGAGGCGGCCGGCGCGCTGGCCGCGAGCGAACAGCAAAAGCTGGCGGCGCAGCAGGATCTTTCGGCCAAGGCGCTGGCCCAGGTCGACATATTGAATCAGCAGATCGCCGCGCTGCGGCGCCAGCTTGGCGCCGTCGAGCAGGCGCTGGACGCCTCGGAGAAATCCGACGTCGAATCGCAGGTGAAAATCGCCGATCTCGGCGCGCGGCTCAACGTCGCCCTCGCGCAGAAGGTACAGGAACTCGCCCGCTACCGCTCGGATTTCTTTGGCCGCCTGCGCCAGATCCTCGGCGACCGGCCGGGCGTCAGCGTGGTCGGCGACCGCTTCATCTTCCAGTCGGAAGTGCTGTTCGAATCGAGCCAGGCGAACCTCGATCCGGCCGGCCGCACGGAGCTCGACAAGCTGGCGGCCGCCCTGATCGAACTCGATCACGAGATTCCGCCCGACATCCCCTGGATCATTCGCGTCGACGGCCATACCGACAAGAAACCGATCCAGTCGGCGCAGTTTCCCTCGAACTGGTCGCTGTCGTCCGCGCGCGCGATCGCGGTGGTGCAATATCTGATCTCGAAGGGCGTTCCGCCTCAACGGCTCGCCGCCGCCGGCTTTGGCGAATTCCAGCCGATCGATCCCGGCGACAGCGATGAGGCGAACCGGCGCAACCGCCGCATCGAGCTGAAGATCACGGAGAAATAGGCGGGACGGAAAGGGCCTCCCGGCCGCCGTTGAGGCGGATCGCGTCATCCTGCGGCGAATGCACCCGCGCGCAGAGCACGTCGCGATAATGGCGCTGCAGGGCATTATGGCGGGTAAGTCCTGGATTGCCGGAGACTTCCAGGGCTTTGGACACCGCCGCGACGGCGTTATTGGTGACAGCGAGCTTCATGAAACTGCTCTCGCGCGCGGGCGGCGGCAGGCCGGCGTCGCAGCGCCCGGCAATATCGGCGAGGAGCGCGCGGTTGACGTAAAGCAGCGCGTCGATGGCGCCGACGGCGTCCTGCATGCGCGGCAGGCTGGCGAGCGGCGCGCCGAGGTTTGAGGGCGCCCTTGCGTGCAGGAAAGCGACGAGCCAGTCGCGCGCGGCCCGCGCGACGCCGTCATAGATCGTGCTGAACAGGGTCGCGATCCAGGCGGTCGCCGCATCGTCCGGCGGCGTGAGATCGGCGGGCGCGCGAAGATCGATGGCGCGCGATGCTGGCACAAAGACATCCTCGAAGACCATATCGTGGCTGGCGCTGGCGCGCATGCCGAGATGGTTCCAGGATTCCTCGATGGAGACCCCCTCGGCGCCGCCCGGAATGATGAAGCCGCCGAGCAGCGGCTCGGAATCGTCAGTGCGCGCCCAGACGGCGAGCCAGCGCAGCGCGACGCTTCCGGTCGAATAGATCTTTCGTCCGCTGAGGCGAAAACCACCTTCGACGCGGCGCGCGGTCGTCGCCGGCAGGCCGCCGCGAATCGGCGAGCCCTGTTCCGGCTCGACCAGGAGCGCATTGCAAAGGGCGCCATCGGTCACGGCCGAACGCGCGATCTGCTCCGCGAGCGCCGGCGGAAAGGCCTGATTGCGCAGCATTCGGAAATGGAAAAGATATTGTTGCGCCAGCACCAGCGCAGTCGATGGCTCGCCCGCGCCGATGGCATTGACGACATGGTTTGCGGCGCGCAGATCGCCGCCCGCGCCGCCAAGCGCGGCGGGAACGACAAGCGCAAGCAGCCCGGCCTCGGAAAGCAGCTTGATGTTCTCGAAGGGAAACGATCCCGCCTCGTCATGCGCGGCAGCGCGGCTGGCGAAATCGCGCGCCAGCGCCGCGATTTTTAGCTGAAGATCGGGCGAAAGGCTCACGGCGCGGAGAGATCGAGCGCGCCGGTGAGGTCGCCAAGCGTTTGGCCACCCGCCGCGATCGCCTGCGCGCGCGCGGCGAGGCCCGGCAGCACCGGCAGGGCGAACCGTTCGGTGATCAGCCGCAGAATCGACGTCGTGTCGTAGAGCGTATGATCGACGAAGCCTTTTTTCGCGAAAGGCGAGACGATCAGCGCCGGAATGCGCGTCCCCGGCCCGAAGCGGTCGCCCTTTGGCGGCGCGGCGTGATCCCAGAAGCCGCCATTCTCGTCATATGTTATGATAATGATCATATGATCCCATTGCGGGCTCTTTTCGAGATGGGCGATGACATCGGCGAGATGCGCATCGCCATCGAGCACGTCGGCATAGCCCGGGTGCTCATTGAGGCTCCCCTGCGGCTTGTAGAAGGTCACATGCGGCAATGCGCCCAAATCGATGGCGGCGATGAATTTCGCGCCATTCAATCCGCCGTCGCGCAGATGATCCGCGCGGGCGAGCGTCCCCGGCACAAAGGACGCGAAATAATTGAAGGGCTGGTGATGAAACTGGAAGTTCGGATTGGGCTCGAATTTCGCGCCACTGAGCGCGATATCCCAGGCGCCGGCGTACCAGGCCCAGGCGACGCCCTTGGCGCTGAGAAGATCGCCGATGGTCAGGGCGGTTTGCGGCGGCAGCGTGGCCGGCTTTGAAGGATCGGCATATGCCGGATCGCCATCCGGCGCCGGCTGGACGCCGCTTGGCTGATAGGGCGGCTGCATCGTGTTGACGGCGTAGAAATCGGGAGAGATCTGGCCGTCATTGACGAATTTCGGGATGCCCTCGATGGCGGATTTCGGCGAATCGGGCGCAAGCGTCAGCGAAACGCCATCCGGTTCGACGGCCGCGATCAGGCCTTTGGCCGGGCTTTTATCGGCGTCCGGATAGCGCGGCGCACAGGCGCAGGCGAGATAGAAATGGTTGAGGAAAGAGCCGCCGAAGGCGCCCATGAAAAAATTATCGGCGAGGACATAGCGCTGCGCGATGGGCCAGAGCGGCAGCCTCGCACCGTCGTAATGGCCCATGACCAGCGCGCCGGAATCGCCGTAAGCGACGAATTTGTCGTTCGCGCCGCCGCCGATCTGCATCTGATTTTCATAGAACCGATGCGAAAGATCGCGGGTCGCCACGCCGAGCGGCGCGTTGAAGCCGTTTGGATCGTCGATGGCGAAGGGCGCGTTGGGCAGATGAGCGGTCTTGTCCTGCGGGATGGCCGGCTCGACGCCGCGCGCGGTGAGGCCGCCCCAGATCGGCGGCAATTCGGGCAGTAGCGCGCCATCGCGGTCGAGTTGGCGCGCCTGATCGGGTGCGAGACCGGCAAGCCCATTGGCGCCGGGAAAGCCGCCGTAAAGATTATCGAAGCTGCGGTTTTCCGCGTAGAGCACGACGATCGTGTCGATTTTTTCGAAGCCCTTCGGGATACTTGGCGCGTCATCGGCGAAGGCGCCCGGAAACGGCGAAAGAAACAGGCCCCCGGCGACCAGAGCCGCAAGTCGAACCAGGATATTCATGATGTTCCCCGAATGCGGCCGGAGCGGCCTAAATGCGCTGGCTTATCTTTTAGCCCACCATATTGCATTTTGTTGACGGCGCCGACGGATGCGGGGGCGGCCAAGCGCAGGAAATCCCGCTTGACTTCGATCCATCGCCTTTCATAAAGGTTCGGTCGTCATCCGGGAACAGCCGATTTCCCGCGAACGGACGGGCGCGTAGCTCAGCGGGAGAGCACTCCCTTCACACGGGAGGGGTCACAGGTTCAATCCCTGTCGCGCCCACCATTCCAGTCGACGGATGCCCGCACCGGCGCAGGCTCGGTCCATCGCCGCTCAGAATTTGAAGGCAGCCGAAGGCGTCCCGCCGCTGCCGAGCGACAACGGCATATCTGAATTCTGGTTTTCAAAGCCGTCGGACTGCTCGAAAAACTTCTTTCGTCCTTCGGCGAGGCGCGCGGCCTTTTCCGCCTCGATGGCGGATTGCAAATTCGTACCCTTGCCCGCCGGCGCCGGCGCAGCGGCTTTTTTTTGCGCGCTATGCTTGGCAGGCGCTTTCGTCACCGCCGCGGCCGGCTTGTCGGCGCCGGCGGGCGACAGGCTATCCTGCGCAAAACCGGCGGAGCCGGATGCGCAAAGGCAGAAGAGGACCAGAAGCCTCAGTTGACGTCGAGCCACAGCGATTCCCCATTCATGCAAGGCCCGCATGAAAGCAGGACGAACTTGGCGGCTTCGTGGCGAAAAGGCATCAACGACGCGTGAAGCGGGGCGATCGGCCCTGCGATGGGGGCCCCTCGGCCCACTCATCGGCAAATTGTGTATGGCACATTCATCAAGGTGTTTCCATTCGCAACCGTCACATAGCGCGTCCAGCAGGTTGGCACATAGCGAGGTGCGGCGACAGGCGGCTCGGGTGGCGCGAATGGCTCCATGACATTGCTGATGCCCGCCCGCCCTGCGACAGAGAGGCCCTGAAGACCAAACTGGGCGAACGCATTCGCGGCGCGCTCGGCTCCACGGTCTTCAAAAGCTTTGGCGGAAGTAAATGTCAGGGCTATGGCGACGAGCGCCGTTAATCCAAGTTTAAACATTGCAGGCCCCCCGCGTTTTTCGTCGCGGCGCAATTGCCGCGCTCAGGCTAAACGCACGCCGGAAAAAGGCATCTTCGGCCAGAAAGCTCACATGCCGCGCTCCCGCGCGCGCGTTCTTCTTTATACATGGTAAGTATTGCGCCAGCTGCAAGACTGGCGCTTCCAACGCTGATTCTTCGCAACATGGGTCATCCCTCTTGGCTGATTCGACGGCCTGCGCCGACAAGCTCATCTCTTGCTCAGCATTCCTCGCCAGACCGGCGTCTGGCCCGACCGCCGCCGGCGCTTCAATTCACGACGGTGACGATCGCCATGATCGGAACGCCCGCCCTCACCAGCGCGACGCCCGCACGGCCAGCGTGGCTTTTCCAGTCGTCCTCAGGCGCGGCGAAGGTCCAGATTTCGTCGCCCGGCTGCATTGAAGCTTTCAGGGATTCCCATTCGCCGTTCTGGAAGCCGAATGGCTTAGCCGCCTCGGGAAAGCGCGCCGCCCGTTCATCGCTCAAGCCCGGATATTCGGTTTCAGCCGCTTCCACGCTGATCTTCCGGTCGAGCCAAGCGGCGGGAATCGCCGGCCTTGACCCATTCGAAACGCTGTCAGCCGCCAGAGTCTGTCCGCCTTGCCAGAGCAAAATCGCGAGCAGCAGGGCGATGGAACGCATGGAGCAAAATCCTGACCAAGAGATGCTCGCGTAAGCTATCATAGCGCGGAAATCGGCAGCGCGCCCGCCACGTCGGGCGCTGAGTTTGCGGCTTGGCGCTTAGGGCGGCAGCGTTTTCGCCCTGACCGGCCGAGCCCAAGGCGATGCGGATCCACCTGATTCCTGGCTCGAATTGAAGTGCGACCCGCGATGCATTCCGGCCCGCGCCGAAAGCGACGCATTTCATTCTTGCTTGACGATGTAGGTCGAGCCTGCCCTGGCCGACAAAAAAACGCCACGGCGGTGCGGGACTTCTCGGCGAAAGGCGGCGACGAAATGCCACGTGGCCTCGCTGAAGGTGGGGAAAGGTGGAAGTCAATGTCCTCGCTCGATCGCGATGATTTCGGATTGAATCACTCCAGATCCCGCAAAATCACAGGTTGCGGGCGGCGCAAAGGCCTTATTCCCGGCGCCGCAGCTTTGGCCGCCTGGCTCGCCATCGTCCCGTTGGCCGGCGCGGCGGCGGTCGATGAATTCGCTCTTGATCCGGCGCGGACGCATATTTCCTTTTCTGTCGATGCTATCGGGCTTCCGCGCACCGAAGGCGAGTTCCATGTTTTCGACGGGCGCATCGCCATCGACTTCGAGCATCCGGCGAAGAGCCGCGTCGCTTTTCGCGTCGAGGCGGGATCGATCGACGCCGGTTCTGCTGCGCTCAGCGACGCGCTGCGAAGCGCGGCTTTCTTCGATACGGCGCGCTTCGCCGAGATCGCCTTCGTGTCGACAAAGGTGGAGAAGATCGACGAGCAAACGGTCCGCGTCGCCGGCGAACTGACCATGCTTGGCGTTACTAAGCCACTGTCCGTCGATGTCGAGGTTCACCGCCAGAGCACGCAGCCGCATGCGCGATTCGACATCAAGGCCCATACGACGATCGACCGGCTCGAATTCGGCATGAGCGCCGGCTATCCGCTGATCTCCCGCGACGTCAATCTCGTCGTCGCCAGCGAATTCGCCAAGGATTGAGAACCCGAATTATAAATTGCGCGCAATTTTGTTGTAGAGCATTAAATCGCGGTAGCGCCAATTGTCGCCCATGGAAATGCGGCGCCACGCTCTCGGAACGCGCCGGTCGTAACGATAAGGCGCGCCGTAAAGGCAAACGGAGGTCTGAACATCAGGATGCGTTCATGTCGAATGGACCTAAACGCGTCAGGCCCGCATGTCGGCGCCAGCGAGCCCGATTGCGATACGCTGGCGCTTGGCGATCTCCAGCTTGACCCGGGTCCAGTAGCGCGCCGAGCCGGCGCCGTCGATGCAACGGCCCCTGGCGCGGTCGCGCGCCTCGTAATAGGCCTGATCGTGAAAGCTGGCGATGAGCCGTTCTGCGTCCGCCGCGACGTCTGCATGCTTCCCGAGCGAACCGACGAAAATCGCGCACGCGGATGGGCGAATGGCGTTCAGAAGACGGCGAATCGACACGGACATTTTCGCGAATCACTTCGTTAGCTACACAACCTGACTCGAATATTCTGCAAAGCAGCGCAACTTTAGCGTGGTGGTTACGCACAGCTTATGGCATCGCCGCAGGCTATGATCATCATTTGTTCTCAATATGTCCAAAAAAGCAAGAACATTCTGCGGTTACCCCCGTAGTGAGTTGATTTTCCTCCGTTCGAACCGGTCGCCGCAATGATTTGGAAAAAAACCATTAAGCGCCGGCGAGGCGGCGCGATTTAGCCCTTACGGGACGCGCCGGGCGCAACCTGCTTGAGGCGCCCGGCTGACCGTTCAGACCTCGACCACCAGCACATGTACCGACGGACGCTTGCCCCACGCCGATGCGACCGCATTGCGGACGGCCTTTTCAATCGCCGTCGAAACGACATCCGCGTCGCGCCGCTTCGGGCGCGGCAATTGGTCGAAGGTCTGGAACAGCGCGTCATCGACGACAGCGTCCATCGGGCCGCCTTCGCGCGTGCGCGCGGGGATGCCCGCGGTCATCACATCGGGCACGCCGGCGAATTCGCCCTTCGCCGTCACCGCGAGGGCGATGGTGATGATCCCCGAGGCGGCCAGCTTCTGGCGGATTCGCAGCGCCTCATCGCCCTCCGCCACGAGAAGGCTGCCGTCTTTCAGCAGGCGCCCATTATGGACCTGCCCGACAATGGCCGGCTGGCCCGGCGCCAGAAGGGCGATGTCGCCATTGCGGGCCCTGACGACATTCGGCACGCCGCGCGCCTCGGCGAAGGCGGCGTGCTCGGAGAGATGGAGATCCTCGCCATGAGCGGGAATGGCGATCTGCGGCCGCACCCAGGCGTAAAGCTGCGAGACCTCGCCCCGGCGCGGATGCCCCGAGGCGTGAACGAGCCCGTTGCGGTCGGTGACGACCTCAATGCCGGAGCGAATCAGATTGTTGATGATGCGCCCGACCTCCCGTTCATTGCCGGGGATCGTGCGCGATGAAAATATCACCCTGTCCCCGGCGTTGAGCGTCACCGCCGGATGCTCGCCCTCCGAGATGCGCGCGATGGCCGCCCGGCTCTCGCCCTGGCTTCCCGTCGCGATCAGCACGACTTTGTCGCGCGGCAGATGAGCGAACGCGTCGACGCCGAAGAAATCAGGCACGTCATCCAGATAGCCGCAGTCGCGCGCAACCGAAACGACGCGCTCCATGGCGCGTCCGACCAGCACGACATTGCGGCCTGCGGCTTTGGCGGCCAGCGCGACGGCGCGGATGCGCGCGACATTCGAGGCGAAGGTCGTCACCACCACACGGTTCGGCGATTTGGCGATGACTTCGCGCAGAGTAGCCGCAACGTCGCCTTCCGAGGGGCTGATCCCCTCGCGCAGGATATTGGTCGAGTCGCAAACCAGCGCGAGGACGCCCTCATCGCCGATCTGCGTCAGTCTTTTTTCGTTCGTCGGCGCGCCAAGGCCCGGCTCGGCGTCGATTTTCCAGTCGCCCGAATGAAGCACCGTGCCAAGCGGCGTCCTGATGGCGAGCGCGCAGCTTTCGGGAATGGAATGCGCCATGGCGATGAACTCGACCGAGAACGGCCCGATCTCGACCTTGCCGCCTTGCGGCACGACCTGGATCGGCACTTCCGGCGCGCCCGGCTCGGACAGGCGGCGCGTGCGCAAAAGCTCGGCCGCAAACCGCGTGGCGTAAAGCTGGCCGCCGAGTTTCGGCCAGATATCGGCGACGGCGCCGATATGATCCTCATGCGCATGGGTGATGACGATCCCGACCAGATCCTGCTTCATCTTCTCGATGAAGCTGACGTCGGGAATCATCACATCAATGCCGGCCAGCTCCGGCCCGGCGAAGGCTATTCCGCAATCAACCATCAGCCATTTCATTCGGCCCTTCGGGCCGAAGCCGTAAAGGGCGAGATTCATGCCGATTTCGCCGAGACCTCCGAGCGGCACGAAGACGAGTTCGTCATTTGCCGCGTTCATGAATCAAGACCTTTCCTGTGTTTTACGATTCCATGGTTTGTCATGCTTATAGATGGGCGCGCGGCGGCGGCGCAGCCAGAAAAACGTCGCCGGCGTCGATGAGGCGCTCGCCGGCCGGCTGCCGGAGGACCAGACGCCCCATGGCGTCGATCGTCTCGAAAACGCCTTCGAGGGTCTCATTTGTCCGCGCGACCCTGATGGGAGCGCCAAGGCCTGCGGCGAGCGCCAGCCAGCCGGCGCGGATCGCGGCGAATCCCGACCCTTGCAACCAGACGTCAAGCTGCTGCGCCATCGCTCGCGCCAACGCCTCCAAAACGAGACGCGGCGCAATGTCGCGGCCGGCCACGGTGCCGAGGTCGGTCGCCGGATAGAGCGTCCCATCTGGATGCGAAGCGCAATTCACGCCAATTCCAGCGACGCAGGCGAAACCATGCGGCAGCGCGACGCTTTCGAGCAGAACGCCGGCGAGCTTGGCGCCATCGTAGAGAATGTCATTCGGCCATTTGATCCTGAGGGCCGGATCGCCGCCAAGAATGTCGCGCAGCGACAATGCGAGCGCAAGGCTGGTCACGAAGCCGAGTTCCGCCGCGCGGACCGGCGGCGCAGGATCGACAAGCAAAAGGCTGGCGAAAAGATTGCCCGGCTCGGACGTCCAGACGCGGCCGTTGCGCCCCCGGCCGCCGCTTTGACGCTCTGCAGTGATCCAAAGACGGCCGGGATCGCCCGATCTCGCCCGTTGCAAAGCCTCGTCATTGGTCGAAATCAGCGCGTCGTGAGCGGCTAATCGAAAACCATGAGCGCGAAGCGATGCTTCAAGATGCGACAGAGCGAACCCGCCATATGAGAATTCTTGTTGGGTTCAAAACAACGATTTGGCCGCGGCCGTCGTGGCGTCGATGAAAAAACCCGGGTAAGCGACGAAGAACAGCATGAGAAGGCTGCTCACCGCAAGCACGAAGCGCAAAACGCCGGCTGGCCTGTCGAAGGCCGGCGCCGGATCGTCGAAATACATGATCTTTACGATGCGCAGGTAGTAATAGGCGGCGACCGCGCTGGAGAGGACGCCGAACACCG
>Ga0224559_1000828_pt1 | contig 18536 bp, 22 predicted proteins | sample 714S33034metaG_FD_180676 | JGI IMG/M metagenome (GOLD analysis project Ga0224559, IMG submission 180676) | Peat soil microbial communities from Stordalen Mire, Sweden - 717 S3 30-34 | ecosystem: Environmental > Terrestrial > Soil > Wetlands > Peat | place: Sweden: Norrbotten County, Stordalen... | reverse complement strand
CTCCAATAATGGAGTCTTGCGTAAGCCCCTTCCAACCCGCCGAAGCGTAGCCTTCAAGCCGAGTGGAGAAATCTTCGTTGAACGCATCCCGATTTTCATAGGTGTAACTGGGCGGCGCTCCCGTCATATTCGAGTAAACTAGAGCATCTGTAGCCCGCTGCGCTTGATCGTGGTCTAGAGAGAGGGAAGGAGCAGATTGATACTGCGTCCAGGGACCATTGCTGGGCGCAGATGGAACAGGGGAAGAAACAGGCGGCGCGTATTGTTCCCAAGGTCCACTAGGCATTATTGTTTCACCTGCTCCCAATTCGACATCTGACCAGGATCACCGCCTTTGAATTTGTATCCATTAACTACGGCTCCTACTTCGGGCGCTTGCCGTGCTGCGGATTCCTGCTTCGCATAAGACTTCATCGTTGTCGGGAAGGCGTTCGTTATGACTTGATTCTCTGCCCATGTACCAATTCTGCTGAAGAATCCCGGTTGCGCTGTGCCAGGGGCCGCGGTTGGCATAGCGAGTTGCGGGTACACGATCTGGTCAAGACGATTCTTGATGTCCTTCTCAACATGAGGGCTAACAGTTTCGCTGGCAAACTTCATCAGGTCCGTGCCTGTAACCCCCTCTTTCGCTCGCTTGAGCATGGCGATATTGGCCTCGCCTACATCAGAGAGAGTCATCGCCCCCTGGTTGGCCGCGTCCTCGAAAATCTTCATTGCGGATTGGAAGTTGGGGTCTGCTTGCGCGGAACGCATCTCGACAACATGCAGAGCGTCGGAATACTTCATTTTAGGATTGCTCTTCATCAGGTCTGGAATGTCGTTTCTAGTAAGGTATCCAGGCTGCGATCCAAGACGCGCCACAAGTTCGTAACTGTCCTCTGCGGCCTGCTGCCTTGTCAACGCCCGCTCTTGCAAGTTGCTGGACCGACTCTCTGCTATCTGCCTCTTGCGCTCCATCTCAAGTGCGCTTATTCCGCGAGGAGATAATCCCTCTGATCCAAGAGCCGTTACCTGAGCCTCTGACATCTTCATTACGTTGGGAATATACTTTGCAATGATGTTTTGGTCCTTATCGCTCTGCTCTTTCTCCCACTCCGCCCTTTGGCGCGTTACCTCCTGCTGCAACTTCTCGCCCATAACACGGTCAGGTTTTCCGTCAGGAGTAACAGCCCCTATACTCTTGAGAAAATCTCCATCATCAACGGCGTTCTCTCGCGCCTCGTAATCGCCCTTCCCGTTGTTTGTATACGGGAACTTCCCGAAAGCATCGTGCATATTGTTAAGGACACCGTTGAGGTTCTGCGCTCCCGCCATCTCTGTGAGTTCGTGGTCCTTATGCTCCGCTGCCGTCAGAGTTGTGTTTCTTTCAGCCAGATTCATGCCGTCTACTAGAGGACCGTTCCCGCTTTTGAGTTGAGAAATTACCGCTTGCCTGTCAGCCGATTTAGGGCTGTTCGCCAGCGCCCCAATCGTATCCATCTTGGAAGCCTTGAGCCATTTATCAAAATGATCGTCGGCTTGCTCTTGCGTCATGGTTCCATGTTTGACCGATGATGCAAGCAAAATCCTCTCATCGTTTTCCGCTAAGGTCGTATCGCCGCCACTGGCAGCGGCAAGCACGTAATCCCCGCTGTACTTTGTGCCCAACATGTCGTTCGCGGCCAGATCGTTTTCCGTGATGACTTTCGCTTGTCTTATAGTCGCCAAATCCTGTATGCCTATGCTTTTATGAGCGCCGTAAAACTGCAACGCTCTGGACACTTTTGGATTTTTTTGTGAATTTACAGCCGCTTGCGCTTGCTCTTCAAAGCCCCGCTGAATGTCTTGCATCTGCTCTGGAGTAGTGGCCTTCCCTATAGCCCCATGTGCCTGAGCCTCAAGAGCATCTATCGCTATCTCGCCCTGCTTTACGTCTACTGCTTCTTGCGCCTCCTGCATTTTCTGGGCAACATGGAACCCCATCTCGGCCACGCTGCCCATTTGCTCCGCAGCGTTCGCTATTGCCCTGCCTGGTTCACCAGCGATACGGGGGTTCATCTCCGGTAGAGGAGTCAGTGTAGGGGCGGCTACTGTGGGAATTTCGGCCAATTACCAACCTCCGTAAGAAGCGGCCATCATCCCCGCCTGCGAAAGACCTGAAATAGCCGTGCTAATGCTGCTTATTGTCCCTGACCACGCCGCCACCTTGCCGTAATATTTTTGCAGCGCCGCCTCTTCCGTTCCGGCCTGAGACTCGCTTTCCTGTTCTGCCCCACTCTGCGCGGCGGTGTGCGCCATCATCAGCAAAGGGGAGCCGGAAGCAATGTCCACCCCAGCCCGCGCATAAGCCGTCGCCTGTCTTCCAATAAGGTTGGAATACTTCGCCTCAGAGGTAGACATTTTTTGCTGCATTTGCTGGAGAGTGACATCGGAGTTGTAATCATAAGCGCCCTTCTGCTCTTGGCCTTGCTCATACTGTCCAAACCCGGCAGCAAGACTGCTGAAGGCTTTATCTCCGGCGAAGAGCATCATCAAAGCATTGGGGTCCATCAGCCCTCCTCGGCCACGGAAAGCCGTGGGGTGACACTGCGCAGCGTGAACGGGAATGGGTCACTATGCACAATATGAATTGTACCGGAATCCTCCCATTCAGCATCCAAATCGTTGATTACGTTGCCAGTAAACAGTGTTGTCGGACTTCCGGGAGGTATTGGGTTCGGGGTGCCTTGTGTGTAGTCGATATTGTAGAGGTGCGTTGAGTCCGCGCCCACCATGCCGCCGACCGATTCATACATCGAAAGATTGACGCGAGTGAATTTCTGCCTCTTGCTCTTCGAGGTGTTCTTCTGATCTCCGAGGACTGGATTCATGGGTTCAATCGTGGATGAGTACGGCAGCCCGATAATAATCTGGTTGGCATAGGAGCCGAAAACAACTGTGTCCGCCGTCACAATTCCGGTGAAGATCACTTGCTCATCCCCCACCGCCGTGACGGTCTGGCCCATCAGGTAGCTCATCCCGGTAACCTGGTTCGTCACCTGCTCAACCGTTCCGCCGCCGGAATAGACCCCGAATGCGGTAGAGTCACTTCCTTGAAGCTGGAAGGTGTCGCCACTCACTCCGGCGACTGTCCATGCCTGTAAGGGGTTCGTGTTCACCTGCGTCATGCCCTGAGCGTTTGCAATAGCTATCGTCTCCCCGTTCACGAGTGTGTGACCCGGGGCTGTCACGACGGCTGGAACCGCGTTGGTTATTCCGGTGATATTGAACGGGCCCACTCCCTGCCACTGGAGGCCGCAATTCACAAAGAAAGCGTTCGATAACTGGCCGAACAATTCCTGCGGCATGAAGTATTCCACGAACCGCTGCGTTACACTGTTGATGGTGCGGTTGACCACCACCACGATCTGATCTTCTTGACCCTGCCCAGAGATAACGGCTACGGACTCAATCAATCCGGATCCCATATTTACTCGGAACCATGCATACACCTGATCCTGTGTGTTGAAGACGAGGCCAATCAACTGACCATCGTTCCGCACAGCCCAGAAGATCGGGTAAGGTTCCATACTAAACGCAGTCTGCGCGATGCCCGATGTTGCCGCCGAGGTGCTGATGGTGATGTTGCGGTTGAGCCGAGTCAAATCGGTATTGTCCCACTGGTTCGTAATGAAGTTGTACGCTAGAAACGTGACAATCCGCGACGACCGGCTAACGAAGATGGCCGAGCCGTTCACCACTTGCGGCTGCAACGCGCTTACGCCTCCAGAGCTTTGCTGTAACGCGGTCACGTTGGTTTGACTTAGCGAAGAATTGTTAGACCCGGCCACAATCCACACGCCGGCCGATGTGCCGATAACCAGAGCATTAGGTGTTCCCACCATGTTGAGAAGCTGGTTCACCTGATTCGACACGAGGTTGTACTGGACAGCATAATCATCAGCGTTTGGATCACAGATGAAATCAGGGTAGTCGTCCTCAACAGAACCATTCAGTTGCGTTGGGTTGTTGTTGCTGCCACCAACCATTAGCCGTTCCTGGTACAAAGCTCCGCAAGCGGGATAGTCTCCAGTCGCCGCGAACATTGCAACCACCTGCACAGCAAACGCGCCGCCTGTGTATTGTAAAAAACTGGAAGAGTCTATGTTCGCTCCAGTGTTCGGGTCTTGAGGCGTGAAGTACCACCCAATACCAGTGACGGTAGTTATAACCCCCGCTGAATCAGTTACCGATACGCTGACCGAGCCATAAGCCATCGAAGATACAAGAAACTCGCCCTCATTCAACTCCACCAATCCAGAACCTTCGTTGATGTAAATCCTGCTTCCATCGGCGAATGGCTGAGACGCGCTGCTGCTGGCAAGCACGACTACGCAAGGGTTTGCCTGCGAAATCAGGCTGATGTTTTGACCGAGCGCAGAGTACCCCGTCTTCACCACGTCCAGCGTGCCACGATACGCAGGCTCCTCCGGTTGCTGGCCGGGGAGCGTTAGGCTGTACTGCCATGAATTTGCAGTCAACCGCTCAATCATGCCCGGTGGATAGTTGGGGTGGAATATCCACAGAACATCCGCGCTTTGCGTGCTGCAATCCAGCGCAAACAGATCGGATTCTGCGTAGGGTATAACTAATTCAATAGGAGGCTCGTTGGCTTGATTGAATTGGACCCAATATGTTGAATTTAAAGCGATTTGAATCCTTCCCGAACTATAGTATCCGGTAAAAGGAAACTGATCGTTTTGATTAGACAAAACACACGAAACTGTAATTCCTAAATCGAGTGGATTGAAGGCCGTTAATCCTCTTGGAAGTGTTGGAGGACTTATCCAAGGACTCGCATAGTAAATAGAATCGGGGGTGACGGTCCACGCCGACAGATCAATGTAGTTGCTTGACAAAGCGTTCAGAGAAACCAAAGCTCGGATAGCAGTTTGAATAGATGCCGCTGTGTTGTGAGACGAAGTGGCATTGTCCAAAGAGATATTTATCCCTTGGTTGGGAGAAATCCCCACAACTGTGACGATTAACGATCCAACCGAACCCGGAGTGAATGTGATCGGAACAGTGTACGCATTTGACGATCCATAGGGAGCAGATATGTAGAGATTCCCCGCCGGAGTGCCTGTTGCAGAACTGACAAGTGCTGTCGGTCCTACCAAAGCCGCGTCGCCAGAAGCGTACAGTGTAGCCGGATTGTAGTTAAGAGCTACAGGAACCTGCTGCGCCAATCCGAGTGACCAACTCCCCTGAGTAGCACCTTCCCACACACGCACGATCCCGGCAGAGAATTCAAGAATCGCCCCTTGGTTGGTCGAGAACTGGAACGGGACCAAGCGGCTCTTGCCATTGCTGGCTGTCTGCATTATTTGACTGGGTATTGCTAAACTAGTTCCTGCTAGGTCGTAAGTTCCCAGCCCTCCATTACCGGTCACAAATCCGGTGACGCTTACATCAAGAGAGATTCCAGGGCCGGAAATAGTTTGGTAAAGCTGGATGACCCCGTAGAACATTTTCGTTACAGTTAGAATTCCATACACATCGACAGAGCCAGTGAACATTGCCCCGCCGTTGGCTGTGGTGCCCGCGAAGTACGTCCCCGGCATCTTCTTGGCGCCGCCCTCGACCAGCGGGACAAAATTCTCTAGTTTCCGGCAAGCAGAGGCGAACTTGGCTATGTCGCTGCGGCTTTCACATAAACCGCTGATCTCTCCCGTATTGAAGCTGTTGATTAGGATATTCGGCATCAGCGACGCCCCCCGAACCAGCGCCCTGCATTAATCCACGACTCGCTCCCGCTTTCATCCTGCAAATAGTCGCATTCTTGCTGTGCCGCTGCGGAGTTGAGCGTGGTGAAGTACATCTGCATCATGCTCTGAGCTTTCTTTGCATCCTCTGTGACGGGAACGGCCAATGCAGCAGCCATCCGGTACGTCGCAACATCAGCAAGTCCCGGAGTTATCTGCGTAAAATCTGTGATGAGCCGGATGTAGTTGATGACGATGGGGCAGACGGTAGTGTAAGTATCGCAGTGCGGATAGTTGCTCAGGAGATTGTTGGTGTACGAAACTCCGTCTGCGCTCAGAACCGCTTCGATGACGTACGGCGCAGCCTCGTGCGGGTGTACAGGAAGGTCACGATGACGGAACCATCCATATCCATCACCGCCCCATCCCCACACGGCTCCATCACCGCCCCATCCCCACACGGCTCCATCGGCAATTCGGCGCTCTTCCGGTATCTCGCGTGGCTTAACTAGCCTCAAATAATCCGCTGGCAGTGCGTAGGCAAACTTGTATCCTCCCGCTGGAGATTGCGCGTTCTGTTGCAAAGCAACCCGCGTCTTGGCGCACTTCCATTCACGCTCGGATAGCACGCTGGGCCAAATCATATTCCATGCCACATTCGCTTTTATGGCGTTGGGAGTATTCTCAGTCAGAGAGCCGATGGTTCCACGCGCCCCTAACAATTGCAAACTCATATTGGCTATGGACACGGGCGAATAGTTCAATGCTCCCCCTTAAAGAAAAAGAGGGACGAGGCCGTTGAAGCCGCGCCCCTCGGTGAATGGTTGAACCGTTCTAAGCGGCTGCCGCTTCCAAGTGAGCCATTCTCTCCGCCTTCTTGGCAGCGCGTCCGGCAATCATCGCTTTCTTGTGCGCATCGCTCATCTTCTGATGCCGCTTGTCGATCTTGGATGGAGCCGGCTTGGCCTCGACAACCTCCTTGATTGTTGCCGTGTCAGCAGGAACCACTACGGGCTTGTCGCCCGCCTTGGGAGCCTTGCCCTCGTGACCGGGATACTGGAATAGCCACTCTCCTCTGATGGTTGTCAGGGTAGTCAGTTGGCTGTCTGTGTCGATTTCATAGAGACCGCCTGGCAACGGCCCAGCATCGGGATTGTACGCTTTGCTGGCCTGACTATCCCAGGCAAACGCAAGGCACTTAGCATGAACAAGCATTATTGCTCTCCTCCAAGCTTCGGTCCCCACCATGAATAGATGGAGCCGACATATCCGTTGTTGGCCGGCGTGTTGACCGCGTTCCAGCGAAGGAACTCAAGAACAGAGTTCCCCGGAACAGGAATCCAGTAATGCGCACCCTGGACTTGAAGCTGCGCGATGGTCAATGACCGAGTAGCGATGATCGTTGTGGCTCCTGTCGCTGCGCCGGTTTCCACGTTAAAAGCAATGCTGGTGAGCGAGTTCCCGTACACGGGGCCGGAAACGACGATGTGAACGCCGAACGGGATTCCACCGTCGCCCACAACTTCGGGCGGATAGGAGTATCCCTTCTCAGTCAAAGACGGGAATGCGGAGATGAACGGAGAAGCCGTCCCAGGGTTTGGCGCTCCAAAGTCAATCTCGTAATTGCTCTGCTGAGAAGTCGCTCCAACAACAAGCAGGTCTCCCAAGAGATTCGGCGTTGCGAGAATGGTTGCGCTGGTTGACAGTTGCGGGTTGCTGACAGTGTAGGTGCCAACGCCATTCGCGGCGGTGATACCGGAGATTGCTGTCACGATGGTAGGGCCATTGGCCGTAGAGACGTTTGCTCCCGTAAGAGAGTCCCCAACAAGAAGCTCAGCCCCGGCAACGCCAGTCGTGATGGTCAGAACTCCGGTGGTAGCGATGGACCCGGTGAACGATTTGGCGGTGGAAGTAATCGGACCGAAGGCCGATGTTCCACCGCCGTGGAAATACTGCATTGCATCTGAAAGCATGATGATCTCCCTTGCCCGAAGTTCGGTCAGGTTACGTGATGATGGTTTCGGCGTTTGAAATCTTCTCCGCCATGACAACCTGGATTCCTTGGAAGCGCGTAATGCGCCGCGATCCCCAGATGTCGCCGGTTTCCGCGTTTTGCGTGTAATATCCGTTGGTTTTCTGCGAGACCGCACGGATGTTCATCTCGTTCAAAACGGGGCGGCTGCACAGAATCACCGTGCCGGGAGCGTTGCCAGCAGCGGGAAGGTTACCAAGCGCTTGGATGAGAAGGTTCTCGTCAAACCCACCAGCCTGCATAGGAACTGGATTCACGTTGGCAATGCGCTGGGCGCAGCGTTCGTCAACGATCTGGATGCCCAAGCTCCATTTGCATTGGGTTACATACGACATCAACGCCTTGGATTGACCGAGGACTCCACTCAGGCCGGTGGCCATGGTCCACGGAATTTTGCCGATGGTGTTGATTTCCAGACCCCCCGGAGAACCAGCGGGATAGATTGCCTGAACCTTGTCTTTGCCGAGTTCAAGCACCCAGATGCTGGTGGCGTTGCCGGAGGTTAGCCCGCCGTTGTAAGCGTTCGCCGGCCAACTTCCGTCTCCGTTGGGAACCGATTCGAGGTTGTTAATTCGTGTTGCCAGACCTCTGATTCCGCCAACATCGGTAGCCGGATTGCCGTAAAACAACGTGGTTTCGATTTTCTGCTTGAAGCCCTCGATCTTGTTGCTGATCTGGTCCGACATATACGCCGATGGGTCGGGCTGAATATCGGCAAAGGCCGAATCCTCAACACTCCAGTTTTCCCACATGGCAATATCGTCGGTGATGTTGGTGTTCTTCGATGAGGTGACATTCGCAGCTTCATTGAACCGGCGCGTTGAAGGAACGTCCAGGTAATCGGTGCGCCGAGCAACATTGAAAAGCATGTTGTTTGCCGGGACGAAAGGCAAGAACTCAAGCAAAGGGCAAGCGCGGGCAAGCACCCTTGCGGGCTGGACAAACTGCGCACGGGCATCCGAAGACGAGTAGCTGTTGACTACATCCGTCAGTGTCGTGTAACCGAGTTGCGAGGCATCTACCATGGCGATAATCTCCCTTTAGAGAGACCTAAACCCTTGCTGGCGGAAGATTGAATTTACTCAAATCGTATCCGGCTTTAGGCGATTCCGCCCGCTGCCCTGTTCCGCGCAAAGATGAATCCTCTCCAGTTTTTGCGGCCACGTTCAACAGGAAGCGCATCATCGTAGTTCGGTTGGCGCTGCTTTCAGTTGCAAACGCCTTGTCGAATTCGACTTCTGTTTTTCCCCATTGCTTCCATAGCCGCGACACGAGCGCTACACTCGCATCGTATTTGTCGCCCAACTCGGTTTTCAGCGTCTCAGCCGCCTTGGTGTTCTCTGCGAGAATCTTGGCGTTGTGCGCTTCCACCATTGAGGTCACTGCTTCATCTACGGACTTCTTGACTCCCTGTGCGGATTCCATTGGGACTCCATTCTTGAACAAAATGTTTTCCCAATTTTTGTCCCATTCAGGGGCGTTCTTGCTGTCCTTAGTGAACCCATAACCTTCCGGCTTATCGGGCCGTCCGAGTGAGGTGTAGAACTTATCGCGCTCTTCCGGCGTCGCATTCTCGCCCAGTTTGGGGATCGAGTTCGCCAACTTCCCCTCGTACTCTTTGGCTTTGTTTGCCGTTTCGAGATGGGCCTTTGCAAAGTCTCCCACCGTGCGATACGGCTTGAAAGCCTCATTGTCTCTGAGGTCGCTAGGCAAACCCGCTAACCATCCCGGCGTCTGCTGCTGCTGGTTGCCCGGTACTACGGTCGTTTCACTTCCCGTGGGTTGATTGACGACGACTTCATCTGCCATTTACTGCTCCTTCAAAAATCTTTGGGCCAAGAAAAGACGCGGAACCGAGTGATCGAGCACTCGATTGCCGCGTCTGTCTTACTTTCGCCGCTCTCAGTCTGGCCGGACTCTGAGCGGACCCAAATTGTGAAAAACCAAACTCTTTACGTCAAACCTGCCAAATACATGCCGCCGTTGGTTCCCGTATGCACTACCGTTCCCATCTTGCCGTAGGTAACAACAGCCGTGTTGGTCGTGTTGCCATTCACTTCGCAAGTGACGGTGACGGAGGCGCCGCCCAGGTTCTGTACGAATACCGAGTTCCCAGGCTGGCACGTGGGGAACACAAGAACCACATTCCCGGTTGGAGTCAGTGTGATAAGAGACGCGCCGGCCTGTTGCGCATTGAGCGTGATGGTGCTCGCGCCCATTGTGCCGAGGTCGAGTTCGCCGAAGGTGTTAACTGTCGGTTGTGTCTGCGTGGGCTTGGCGACAAACCCGCCGCGCTCCGTGGGAATGCGGAGTGCATCCGCTCCCGGCCAGTTCACACCTTGATACGTTGGACTTGGATTCGCCACTTCAACCCTCCACGATTCCTATTAGAGCATCCACTTCGCTCATTGTACCGCTCATCCTGGCAATTGCAATAGCCACATTGTACTCAATCCGCTCCACTTCGTTGTTCAATGGAACCCCGAAGTGATTTGAAACGAGTATATCACCAAGCACTTTCCGGCCCTCAGCCGAGCTAAACACGCTCCGGTAATACTGCTTCATCTTCTCATCGGCAATCTGTCTGGCGTCTTCTTCTGAAGTGTATTCGATCATTCGCCTGGCTCCTTACCGCCGCCCATCATAGTTTTGAGTGGGCTGTCCGGCTCTGCTGCTTTTCCAGCAAGTGCAGCCGCCTTGGCAATCTTGGGGGCGTTCTCAATCTGCTGCTGCTTCTCCTGCTGCTTCTGGGCCATCTGGCGTATCTCTGCAATGGCTTTCGGATCACGTAGGCACGTTGCTGGACCGCCTACCGCGTCCCAAGCCTCGCGCACCATCTCGTCCGTATCCAGAGCGTGCATGGCGAGAGGATCGAACTGGGTGATCGATGTAATCAGCGCGACTCCAGATTGAATCGCCCGGACCTTCGTGACTCTGGTTTGAGCCTGAGACAATAGGCCCAAGTATTGCACCTTGATTGGCTCATGCTCGGAATCTTGAAGAATTTGCGGAACTTCAGGAATGCGCCCCGCGCGCGCCTCAATGTCGTACACCCGCGCAATCATAGGGTTGAAGCCTTCTGATTGCAGGTTCCCAACAATGGTTCCGAGCAGCGCCGCCTTTTCGGTCATCAACTCATTGATCTGAGCCGTCACCATGCGCTCGGTTGCGCCACCCTGCGCCAACTGTGTAAGTAGAGTGAAGACATCCGTGTGAAAATGCTGGTTGATGATCTGAGCAATCCTGCCCTGATACTCCGTATTGAATGGAAGGTTTTGAACGCCGGTCGTAAGCGGCTGCGGCATTATCTGGCGAATGTCGCCACGGTTGGCCGGGATGAATGTGAAGCCGTTCGGGCCACGCTGAATCTTTCCGCGCTGATCCTCATACGCCACCATCGGCGGTTCAGCTGCTTTCTGGGCAGTAATCAGATTGGTTCTCCCCATCTGATTGTCCAACGCGATGGCGACCCAAGCATCGTGCGCTGGAGAGCGTCCGTAGAGTTCGTCCGAGTTCTTCCTCCATCTCCAACTCAGAATGGGCATAGAGTCGTAGCCGCCCTCGGACAGCATCTTCAACCCCTGATCCCCGTCCGCTCCGAGTATCTTTCCGCCTTTTCGATACACCCAATCGGATGCCCATTTCTTTCCCTTCGCGTCGATGCGGCCAGGGTTGTAATCCTTGCGGGGATAGACTGCATGGAGAACTTCGCGCTGTTCGTGCATATTGCTTTCGTAGTCATGCTCGAAGTTCGTGTCGGCCTTCTTCATTTCGTCCAAGCCGAACTGCTGAACGAACTGCCGAAGCGTCATTTTATAGACGCGATAGTTTGTATCGACCTGGCCAAATCGGTTTTCCGCGATGAAGCATTCCCGGAAATGGGGAACGGTGAAAATGATGGTTGCCGTCGAAACATCTTCTTCTATCAGCAAGTGGGCCGTACCTGGAGCAGACCCATCACCGATGAATTCCGGCACTACATCATAGAAATTGCTTCGGTTGAACGCTGAATACATCACGTCTTGGCAGTCTTGAATCCACCGCTGGACTTCCGGGTAAGAGTCGACCTTCTTCCCGGTCCATGCCCTCATCCGGTTTGTTCGCGGAAAGTTGAATTTACCGGGAATTTCCAACCCAAACCACGGCTGATTGCGAGAACAGAGATACCCCACCATTCCTTTGACCAGAGTGTTGTGGGCAAGCATGGCGGAATCAGCAAAAATCTCCAACCCTGTAGGCTGACCCGGCCACAAATCCTTGTCTTGGACACCCCGCCTCCCATGATTCACATACATGATGAGGTTATCGATCATCCATTCCCAAGGATTTCTTTCTTCTGCAAGGACTTGTAAGTATTTTTGTGCGTCTTTGGCGCGGTCATCGGCAGAGCGATCATTGAGCCGCGAGGGTGCATACCCTCCGGAGTCCATGTAAGGCGCGGATATACCGAAAGAAGCCATCAGCCCCCCAACGTCGCTTTCCCTACTGTAGCATTACCGCTGGTCATCGGGCTTTGCAGCATCGTCGATGCCATGCCGCGCCGCTGTGTCAATGCCTGAGCCTGAGCCAGAGCCGACGCCTGGGCAGCCTGAGCCGTCTGCTCGTTGGTCTGCGCCTGGGTAGGAGCTACGGGCGCGGAAGGCTTGCTGACAGCCGAATAGATCATTTCGCTGGCGGTGGCGGCAGCAGTGACGCTTGCAGCTACAATCATTGCCGTGGTTCCAGAAATGCTTCCAGCCATCTCATTCTCCCGTAAACACAATAGTATCACCGCTTCCATCACGACGCGACATCAACTGGTCTGCCTCGGCAAATACCTCATCCTCAGCCTCTTCGACCGTTGCAAGACTGGTTGGATAAATCATCGTCATCTCGACAGGCCCGTGAGTCCAGAATAACTGCTTTCGCCCCGCGCATCCAGGAATGACATTGTAGCCGGTGAGTTCAACTCTCTGGTCTCCGATCAGTACCGAGCAGTCGCCATGAACGATCAGAACGGTTGCCAGCTTGATAAGCGAACCCATCATCTTTGTCTCCGGTTCGAGCCGGATGGTCCTCGCGTACATCCCGCCGTGGAATAGATGCTCTGTGGCGAGTTCGATCTGTGGGCAAGCGAGAATGATTTTGTTGATCCCGTCCAGTTGCGCGAGAACATCTGGCGATGCGGGTGCCATGGCAATCGGTAGAGGTGCCGTCAATGCGCTCATAGCCACCTCGTGAACATGGTGTGGCTTTCTTTGCAACCGGGGCGGCGCGACAGAACCACCTCCAGGATACTGCCCGCTCTGGCCGTGTATATCAGGGCCACGTATTTGCCTTCGACCGCAAACTTCTCAACGGCAGACAGCAGAGCATCTCCGGTACCAAGTTTCCTGTGAGACGGCAACGCGAACAGGCTTTCAATCGTCGCCATGAGCTTTCCGTTATGAGGCATAACCCCTGTAATTACAGATACAAAGCCTACGAGAATACCATCCGCGTATGCGCCAAAGCAGTGAAGCGCTCCTGAGTTCTCAAGAGCGGCATACATCTGGCGCTGCGGATTGTAATCGGGCATCACACAATCTTTCGAGTACTCTTGCAATAGTTCTGCCGCGTTGGGTGCGTCGAGGATTTCCGAGTAGCTGACTGGTTTTATTTCAAGCATTTGCGCTCCGTAACCCGTATGAGAGCGGGCTGTAGTCTGTTTCGTTTCGCGCCGCCAGAAATTGAGCGATCAGATCGTTCTTCTCGTTCGGCGGCTGGTAAACCGGCTGCTCCAGGCAGAGGTAGCGAACCGTATCCGCAAAATCCTTGTACCCCTCCTCTGGTTTGTCGGTTCCCGGCTTCCATTGGTAGTTGAACAAATCCTGAGTCGGACCCCTCTCACCTCGACAGCCTTCCTCTGAAAACATCAGCGCCGGTATCTCCTTGCTCTTCACGGCGCTGTAGTGCGGCTGAAGGTATTCTTTCACCCGCTTGTGACCCAGCGCAATATCGCCAGCCTCAGAGTGCGACAGCCGGATGCGCCCGATTCCCGCCTTGTCGAGTTCATCTTCCCACGAGGTATCGTTGAGTTGCGTTCGCGCACCGTACTTTGCGTCGAGAACTACGAACGCGGGTTCCACATAGTTGTGTTCCGCCCGCTTCACCTTGACCTGCCGCGCGATCTCTTCCACATTCCCATTCGCCAAAAGATACGCATAAACGTAGATTCTGTTCGCCGGTTTTCCGTTTATTGTAATGTCCTCTGGAGATACCGCAGCGAACAGCCAGCGTGTCGGGCGGGCGTCGTGCGGGTCCACAGCCTCAATCCGCATCCAATCGGCGGGTATTTTGAAGTCCTTGTAGAGGTGTACAGCCCGGTCGAGCGTCTTGTACACCAGCCCACTCAGATGGCCTTCCTTGCCGCCAATGTGCGCGTCGTACTCCTCTGGATCGGTGAACAGCTTGGCATACTCTTCGATGCCTGCCCTTGGAATGAACCCCATAATGAGACCGCACTTGGGGCAGTTGTTTATAGGGCGCTCCTCATGCGGGTCGGCCATATTCACTGGATCGTTTTCCGGAATATACTCGTCGCACTGTCGGCAATAATCCTGACAGTTGTCCCAGGTCGTTCCTGTAAAGATCGCGATCTCTGGGTCTTCGCCGCCGCCGTTGAACGCCTTCACAGAGAACATATCGTAGAAGTAGGGCGCTCCGTAGAGCGGAGTCATAGCGAACCATGAAGGGGCGTTTGTCGTGACCTTGCCGCGCTCTGCCGCAATCAGTACGTCTTGCGGAGGCGGTTCATCCCAGCCGTAGTGGTCATAGTCGATTCCAAGGAACGAGTCCGCCAACTGGTTGTATGAACGAACGTGGAGGGTGGATCCGCAAGCGCGTCCCACGTAGTCGTACTTCAATGTGACCGACTTCAATGCTCCAGTCGTGTCCCGCTTCCAGTCTGGAGCGCAATGCGCCGGGATGAGCATGTCAAGCTCAGGCTCTATCTTGGCCGACACAGACTGCGCCATCGTCTGACATCCCATAAATCCCTGGTTTGGAATGCGAATCGAAATCTTGTAGTCAGGGTCATCCGGCCTAAGCCACGGCCTGAATCCCATCCCGTGAGCGATTGATTCGCAAACGGAGATTCTCGTTTTCCCGACCTTCTCACCAGGCTTGAGAATTCGCCGTCGAGGTGTGCGCCCGTACTTGTTCTTGATCCTGATGAATGGGTCTTGCACCCGGTTCATCCGCAGCATCCCAAGGCGCATCAACTGGTTCGCGGTTGAGACTATCTTGGAAGGCTCGATCTTCCCATCAGCGCCGACAAGCCGCGCCAGCACGTCCGGCTGTTCGCGCTTCCCCATTACTCCTCCGGCGTGTATTGAATGTAAACCACATCAGCGGCAGTGCCAATTGCGTACCACTGATTCAGGTTGATCGCGCCGCTGGTGAACGGTCCAATCGTCGTAGGGTCAGTGGTGGGGGAAGCAACCCTCACGGGAATGCCGTTTGAGGCTGATACGGAAGAGGAATCGCCAACGTAAGAAGCTGCCGCCCCTTGCCAGACCTTCAACTGCATTGCCCTCAGCGGAGCCGCAGTAAATCGCGTAGCGCCCGCCCCTAACGTCACAGTCAACAATGCCATAAATCACCTCACTGAAAAGTCTACCACCCCGGTGGGGGTGTCTAGGAATCAGACTCGCCCCGCCGGGGTGGTAAGGGGTTAGGTGGTCTGCACGAACGCGATGCCGGTTGGCACCACAACAGGAGCCGACGGGGTGATGGTGGCGGAGAGCGAGGCCGGCGCGGTGGTGGTGTACGTGATCGCCAGTGGAGTGGCAGCATTCTCGACCCAGCCAGCGGGCAGAGGAACGGTGACGATCAGGCCTGTCGGATCCACGGTGGGCAGGACGGCGGGATCATTGGAGGTGACGGTGAAGGTTTCCGTGGTGAAGAGCGCTCCGACAGGCGACAGCGTGCCGGTGTAAACGAGAGTGTTTCCGCCAGTGGTAGGCAGCATGGTGATCTCCTTGAAACTGATACTGGTTACGAACGGTTTGAATTCCAGAAGGCTCAAAATCTTTTCAACATCGCGTTCGATGCGCCGAAGACTCCGATCTTCATACTCATCTTTACCACATCGAGGGCATTTAGACATGAGCTTATTTAACCTCACTGAAAGTGTAGCACTTAGACCGAATCACTGGCTTCTTGCGTCTGAGGCACAGGAGCGTAGCTCGCCACCCTTCGCAACTCAAGCAACCGCTCAGGCAACTCCTGCCACTTCATCTGGCAATGTACGACCAGCCCGCACAGACGCTTCGCCTCGTCGTGGCACTCAGCCGCGCTCAAACTTGCGTACCGCCTCTCGTAGACTGTCACTTCACCCTGCTTTCCTCTCCACGGTGATTGAAATGTTCAGCGGCAATATCTTGCATAGACCATCTGCGATTCCGCGAAGACGGGTTCTGGCAAACAGAACTTCGGAAGCAACTTGAGGAGCTTCCGGCTCCGGGGCAAGGTACATCCGGCGCTGCCATTCTATCGCCACAGCTCGAACAGAGTCGCAGTAATCAGGTCTTCGGCTACCACTTTCGTCCTCGAAGATTTCACATAGGTGAATCGCCTGTTCATGGGTCGGAATTATTGGGTTCTCGGCCTGCCAGCGGATGAAGGCATGGACCGCTACCGCAACAACCTGTTTCCAATCAGTATCTTTTAGGGTCGAACCTGCCGCTTCAATAGCCGCCTCTAACCCCGCTTTCGGTACTACGTAATTCTTGTCGCTCATTCCTTACACCCCTCACCCGTCAACTTATTAAACCTATCGACGAACATCTCTGCGACCTGATTCGGCCTGAATCCCATCGAGGCGGCTGTTAAAAAAATTAATATTGCCTCTCTCGGCGTCACTTTGATCTTACGCGCCGTGTCGATCACTATCCTGAGATCAGCAATTTTTTGCGGATAAAGATTTCCCATCACACCCCCTCTGGTGCATCCCGTTCAGCCCGCCACAGGACGGGCAGCTTGTTGGTCTACCCACTCGGTTGCCTCTGCCAGGATTGCTACATACCTCCAGCAAATGCTTAGACTCCAACCGCTTCTCCGCGTCCGACAACGCCCGCCACACAAGATTCACCACCGTTGCGTTGCGACTCCACAAGCGATCCTGCATCTCCTGCTCTACTGCCGCAAGCCACTCGTTCGATACTCGTATGGAAATCACTGGCATGACTACAAAGTATTACACTGCGACTGCGATGTCAAGCCCTTTTGCGGAAAATCGCTAAGATGGGATAAGTACGTATCGACCCACCCCGGCCTCATTTGGGGTCATAGGGGGTCTCTGAGGCTCTCTTTTCGCCTATCGCATTGATAATAAAAGCGATACGAATTCTATCCGACGTGCCAGCGTGCTGAACCACCCTCACCCGATGATGCGGTGCTCTCGTGCTGATGATAGACGAGGATTCGAACCGGCTTGCAAGCCTATAAGGAATCAATATCTTACCAGATGAAGAGGCCAAAGTACCCCCAAATGTACCCCCCCCACGATGCCGCTGCCCAGATGATCGCCGGATGCTTGGCTATCCATATAGGTGGCAACACCTGGACCTGGTGGCTATCCATATATATATGCCGATATCGTGGACGCTTGCCTCAAGTACCTGATAAATCGAAGGATAAGCGAAGAACAGACCTCGCTACGCTGGCCGGTCGCGCATATCGCGTGCCGCTTGCACCAGATCGAGCAGTACTGACACATTGATCTGAGTAGCCTGACCACGTATCGTGCGGGCTTTGTCCTCCCAGATGCCAGCAGCTACAGCAAGGTCACGAACGGCTGTTTTTGCGAGCTTAGCTGCAGTCACGGACATAAGCGCTTGGTGCTGTAAAGCATCGTAGATATTGGCTTTATCCTCTTGGAATTGTCTGAGGTCGTCCTCTGTCTGGTGTTTGCCGAGGAAGTGTTCGAGAACCCGATGTACATTGGACGGATTGCATCCTACAACTTTAGCTATCTGGCCTTCGCTCAGGTCTGGGTAATCTAGTTTTATTTTTCGGATACGCCGTGCTGCTCCTGTGTTGGCACTACTGACGCGGGGCTTGACGCTGGGCGCGTCTATGGTTTGCGTTATTGCCATGCGCTCAGTTTACCTCAATTGTGGCAGCGAGTCGTACTTTGCGTGCGTCGATGAGTCGCTGCTGGTCCTGGTTGGCAATTTCTTTGCGCACCTGGCCGATCCTGTAATCGTTGATGATCTGGAGGCGCTGAGCTGTGCGAGCTGTTGAGGCGGGCGCGTGGTTACTTGTGCGGTGATCCATGAGCCAAGCCTAGGATTTTTTGCCAAAAAAGTCAAGTAGCATTTATTTTGCTTTGCAGTCTTTTATAGCTTGACAAGCTTTGCAGTCTTTGATACATTTACATCATGCAAGCAGGGTACACGCCCTGAGAGACAGGACAAACAACCGGCAGCGGAGAGCTGCAAACGGCTTTGGAGGCCAGCACAATGTCCAACAAAAACACTTTTAGCGTAATCGTCCGCGATGCAAATTTTTGGAATCAATCCACCGGGATCTGCGCCGAGCTTGCCAATTGTGGCCATGCTCACCGCACAATTGAGGCCGCGCAGCATTGCATGGATAAACTGACCGCTTGGCACAATGGCAGCACATCCGCCCGCTGGTATCATGCCCGTGTTGAGGCTAGTGATGATCCTCGCCGCCTACGGATGCTCTGAATTAGGCAACCAAACTGATTACCGGGAGAATGAAAATGCTGATGACCGAAACCAATTCAACACTTG
>Ga0224559_1000827_pt1 | contig 18556 bp, 9 predicted proteins | sample 714S33034metaG_FD_180676 | JGI IMG/M metagenome (GOLD analysis project Ga0224559, IMG submission 180676) | Peat soil microbial communities from Stordalen Mire, Sweden - 717 S3 30-34 | ecosystem: Environmental > Terrestrial > Soil > Wetlands > Peat | place: Sweden: Norrbotten County, Stordalen... | reverse complement strand
CGCGCGGCACGGCGGCGGCGTTCTTGCATGGCAGCGAAGTCACGACGCGGCGCAATGGATCGTGTCATGCCTTACAGCTTACTGCTATATGGCTCATGTTGTCACTATATTATGCGATGTTCAGTAAGGCTGCGTGCGCTTCTTGTGTTCGCGCTTCTGCTCATACATGAGGGTGTCCGCTTTGGCCAGCAAGTCCTCGAGAGGATGAGCGCCGAGGGAGCCGTCGCATTGAAGGATTCCGACGCTCAGCGAGATCTGGTACGGCCGGCCTGTCTTGCTGACGCTCTGCTGCACAGCTTTGACAAGCCGCTGCTCGAGCATTGCCTGGGAATCCTGCGCCAAATCGGTGGTCAGTACGAATTCATCGCCGCCAATTCTGGCGATAAGATCCGTCTTGCGAAAACACTCTCTCAGAGCTGTAGCAACTGTCTGGAGCGCCCTATCGCCTTCTTTGTGTCCGTATGTATCGTTGATCTCTTTGAACCGGTCAATATCGATGTAAAAGAGCAGGAAAGAGGATTTCTTGCGCAGCGCCAATTGCCATTGGTGCTCAGCGAGCAGGAAGAAGCCGCGGCGGTTATAGAGCCCGGTAAGAGGGTCGGTTACGGTTAAGACGCGCATGTGGGCCTGGTGCCGGACGACAGCCAGCCACCCTGTCATGCCGAGAATCACGAGGACGAGAAGCACCACAACCCACAGCGCATGGGCCGCGGTCCACCAGGGAGCGCTCTGGATGACGACAATATCCTGGGGGGAACGCATCAGGATATTGAATGGCACTTCCTTGCCTGGGTTAATTGTGTAGGATTCCACGATGGCGCAAATACCGGTGACGCGAATCCTGGAGCCCAGGGGAATCTCAATCATGGGCGAAAGATCGCCGGCTGTGAGAGGGTGGTGGTAGATGGCAGTGAAGAGGCGGCCATCGGCGGCCAGAACATACTCATCCTGGGTAGCCTCCCGGACATCGGCAACAATCACTCCTTCGATGGAGACCAGATCGTCCTGGTGGCCGTCGGGTTTGTTGGCGCTCCAGAAGGCCAACTGATGCCAGGTCGCCGGTTGCGGTGTAACGGGCTGGGAAATCTGGCTATCCTGGATTTCGCCGTCGGTCAGTGTCAGCAGCCGGTCGCGCGCCTCCGGAAACCCGATTGCATCCGCCTGATCTCCAATCTTCAAGGGTTCGCGGGTATGGGTCGCGATCCACAGGCTTTTGGGGCCGTTCTGCAGCACAACGGCCGTTTCAGGCTGGTAAAAGGTGATGGTTCCATGAACCCGGACCCTCGGCGTGAGACCGTTCATATGAGGAACGGCAATAATCCTGTCCATGGGTGTGACCGGAAGGGACCAGGGGCTGGCGCTGGCGCGCTTGAGAATCTTCACGTCCGCCAGTGAGGAAACGTAGAGCACAACGCCGGTCTGCTGCATCTTGTCGTCGAATTTTCCGGCGGCGATGCCGGTGACTTCCACCTCGGCATTCAGCAGCCCTTCGAGCGCCTGAGGATCGTCGCAGTCCAGGTATGCTTCGATATGGCTGCCTTCCGCAAGCAACTGCAGGCGGCTGCTCTGCACCGGAGCCAGCGGACTGACCAGCAGGTCCGCGGCGCGGACATGGGCATGTACGACAACCAGCCGGGAGTCGTACTGGCCGCGAATCAACTCATCGAATCCGGTCGGAACAGCTTTGGGCATGACGCCGTGGTGGAGCAGGGTCACACTGCCTGCAATCACGATGGGCTGAAAACTGGCCGCCGTGGTTCCCTTCACCAGGACGCGATCTCCGGGAACCAGGGTGGGGCTTGCGTGGAGGCGAACAAAGACCGCAGAATCTTCGTCCTGTACAAACATGAAGTTTTCATAGCCACGGAAGTAGGTAACCGTAGCTTCAAAGGCCACTGGCAACGACTGGCTGGCTTCAACATTGCTCAGGGAATAGATCGCCCGCAATGTCGTCAGCGTAGCGGGCTCCGCCGCACCCCAGGCAACGGCGGCCCATCCGAGAAAGATCGTAATTGTGAGAATCAGCCTCTTCATCAGAGAGTCCAGTCGATCTTGTGTTGCGTTATCTGGGCCGAAAAAACTTCTATCGGCAAATGCGCGAAAAAAGCATCCGGACAATTCGCCGGCGCGGGGTAGAAACCATGCTTTCAGCGTGCGATTTCGGAGGCAGGAACGGCTCGATTATCCTTTTCCCTGGCGCTGTTTCCTGCCTTTTCTTTCTCGTTTCAAGCAGCGGAAGCTGATCCGCTTGTAATCTGAATTCCCGATTTTCATTTCTCAGGCACGTCAGTGTCCTCGAAGCCGAAGAATACATCCAGACGGCGAATCACTCCGGAACGCTCGAATACAGCAGCGCTAGTCTCGGCATCGAGTTCGAGAGCTTCAACCGTGTGAAGTGAGCCGTCAGCGCGGGTGATCTCGATCCTATGGGGCCCCGAACGATGGGCCACCACGGGCACCTGGCAGGTGGTGAAGGCCATCGTGCCGGGATCGAGATCGAGACTGCATTGCTGGCCGCCAAGGTCGTAGAAATCGAAATGTTTCGTCTGCGTCAGGAAATCATCGCGGCGGACCAGATGCGGGTGGAAGCAGAGCCGTCCGTCGGCAACGGCAACGCCCATCTCGCCCAGCCGCGAGATGATGTCTTCCTTCACCTGGCCGGTCATGCCCGGCTGCTGCGCTCCGGCAAATCCCGGCGTATGAGAGTAGGGATCGGTGGGGATCGCGCCGTAGAGCTCCGGCGATTTGTGCACGCCGATGCCCTCGCGAATCTCGCCGTAGTGGCTCATCAACCGCTCAATCACGGCGGCGTCCTCGCCCGCGCTTTCGGCCCGGCTCAACCCCTCCTGCACCGCCAGCAGCAGCTTGGAAACCATGTGCCAATATATGCAGCCCAGCCCTTCGTATTTGTAGAAGGTGCCGGATCGGCCGGTAAACGACTGATGATCGAAGACCTGATCGTAGAGCGCGAGGATGCGCGCGTTCTCTTCCTTCGTCAGTCCCAGCGCAGGCAGCGCCTTCTTCAGCAGCGTGCCGTTGCGGAAGGCCGCGTTGAAGTGCGCCACGCCGTTCACGTCCTGCGCCACGATGCGGCGGTCATTGCGCGCGATCATCTGCCGCAGAGGCTCCGATTGAGCGATGGCCGAGGCGGGAATATTGTTCTTCTCCAGGAAGCCCGGCAGTTTGCGGTCCGGATAGAGGACGTAGCTGTTCTGGTCGGCGCGGTAAAGGCGGCTCTGGCGCAGCGCGTCCAGCAGCTCAGCCGACTCCCACGCGGAGAGCGCGCCGGAGCTGAGAACGGCCACCTGGCCTTCCAGCATCTCGTAGAGCCGGCGAATCGCAATCCCCGCGCCTTCCACCTTCATCAGGTTGTAGGCGTGATAAAGCCCGTCATCGCGGCGGTTGGCGTGGATCGAGTGGTCGATGTAGCGAATCGTCAGCTCGCAGAAGCCGGTCAGCTCCGCGAGCCCCAGCGGCGTTTGGCTGCCGGAAAATCCATGTTCGTAAAGCCGTGCCCGATACTCGCTTCCGACGGCGCCCAGTGCGTCCAGCATCCGCTTGCGCTTGCGCTCCGGGTCGGAAATCGCTCCGCCAAGCAGGCCTGTGTTCTTCGTCAGGGCTTCCGCCACGCGATGAAAGGCCTCGGCCACTTCGGAGGAAACTTCGATTGCCGGAGCGCCGGCGGCCGTAAAAATCTCCCGGCACAGCGACAGCAAGCGGCGCAGATAGCAGAGCGTCACCATGGAAACGCCGTAGCCCACCAGCGCGTTGTTGGCGTCGTTCCACTCCGGCCGCTGGGTGTTCATCCAGAGGCCAGCTTCGGGAATGAAGTTGAAGAGCCGGGCCAGCACCAGCACCAGCAGCTTTTCCGTCAGGTTCGCGCGGGTCAGCCCGCCGTCCGCGTCCGCCAAGGCTTTGCCGTCGGCGCCCATCAATGCGGCCCGGCTCTGGATCTGGCGGTTGAGCGCGACGTCAAAGTCGATGGTGTTGCGCGGATCTTCGAGCAGCGCCGCGTAGGGCTTGATGCGGTAGGGAACATTGGCGTAGGAGAAGACGCGGCGCCGCAGCAGCCCGGCCAGCGCGCCCGGATGGTAGCGCTCTGAAACTTCCAGCAGCTTCAGCAGGTAAGCAACCTGGTGGTCGCCCCAATAACCGATGCACGACCAGGCATCATGCGGGTCCAGCACCTCCCAGTCGTAGCCGTCGCGCATGATGCGATAGGGATTGTACCCATCCGCCGTCGAGGAGTCGGCAAACTTGAAGATCATGCTCTCGACGTAGCCGGGATAGGAGAGCGCGAGCGCCTCCCAGTTCTGGAAAATGTCGCGCCAGTTGCCCTGGTAGTTCAGAATCTTCTCGCCCTGCTCGTTCTTCACTTGGATGGCGAAGATGTTCCACGGCCGGCTGGGATCGCCGTGCCGGCGGCTGAAGGTCAGCGGCAGATATTCTTGCGCCAGCCGCTCCAGATCGGGGTCGTTCTGCGCGCGCGCCAGATCCAGAAGCCGCGCGTGCGGAAGGCTGGCCGGCAGCGCCTCCAGAAACGCGCCTTGCCGCTCCACCAGCGGACGATTGGCCTTGACGAGAAACGCCTTGAAGTCCGCGCGGGAAATCTCGTAGCCGCCGTCGGGAATGCCCCCGCGCATGACGTTGAACAGAACATTGGAGAAATGCCGGCTGCTGCTGAGAGCGTCGCCTGTGCACTGCAAGGCATCGGCCGCGGCCATGATGCGAACCAGGTTCGCCGTCCCGCTTTCCACGTCCTCGTCGAGCTGCGCCCGCAGATTCGCGCCGGATTGAAGAAGATTGATCAGCGAAGCCACCTGCGCGGAGTCCTGCTCGACCTCCGCCACGATGCTCCACTGCTTGCTGCCGCCCGCGGCCAAGGCCAGCCGGGCGTTGAGGAAGTAGGCTCCGCGCCGCCCGCGAATCAGTGTTTCTTCTTCCACCGCCTCGCCCTGCCGGAAGCGGTCGAGCTGCGCCGTGCTGAGCAGCCGGCGCGCGCAGTCGATCCCCTCCGACCACACCGTCGTCGCCTGCAGCGCTTCATTCGGCTCGGGCCGGTCGGCGGGCACTGAGCTCAGCCGGAAGAGCCCCAGCCCGGTCTCCGCAACCAGTTCGTTCTCCTTGTAGCCGTCGGCCAGGGTGCTGAATTCCTGCTGAAAACGGCTCGTCAACCCGGCTGGCACCAGGTTTTGAATGCCGTCCAGAAGATCGATTTCGACCGGCTCGGCGCTCTGGTTGACCAGCGCCGCGCAGCGCACAAAACCGAAGCGGTTGCTCAGCAGCCAGCGATAAGAAAAGGAGAGGCCGAGGTCGTGGTTGACCTCCTCGAAAATAATCTTGTTGCTGTATACGCTCTTGGAGAGGCTGCGCGTGATGCGATACAGGCCCTCGCAGCGCTGCGAAAACGGCTCCCACAGCGATCTCCGTCCGCCGCGATTGACCAGCAGAATGCTCTTGCTCCCGGTCAGATCCTGGCTGTCGTAAATCCGGTCGTCGGTGGTGTAGGGAAACAGAGCGTGGTCCGGATCTCTGCGGCCAGCGGTCAGTGCGCCGGTCGAGGAAATGAACATCCAATGGTCCGAGTCGCCGGTGATGCTCATCAGAAACGGGGCCATGGCATCGTCGTTGACGATGCGGTAAAAACGCTCGCCGCCAATCTCAATCTGCCCGCCCTCGGCTTTTCGCGCGCCGCGATGCAGGGGCGTCTCTGCCACAAATGCCGTGTTCATCGTCAATCCTTTGATTTCGACCGCACCCCCTGCGAGAATTCTCCGGGATCGGTCCTCGTCTTCTGTTGAATCGGCAGGTTACTGACGGGGGAAGTTGCCGATTCAATCGTTAGAAATTCGTAGAAGGCTATTTCCTGAAAAAAACCTCGCTGCAAGCTTCTATTTGGCTTCAGCCGGCGTATCGTAACTGGGCGAGGTAGGTCCGCTGGGCATCAACTCCGGATACAATCCCTGCATCGCCAGCTTGGCCTTGCGATCCACCGAGAACAAGCCCCAATGGCCCTCGGTCCCGCTTCCCTTCCACGGCTCGTCAAAAGCCTCAAAGTAGAAGGTGGTTACATTGTTGGCCTTCGCCCAGGCGGTCAGTTCCTCGTAATAGCGCTTCTGCTTGACCTCGTCACCAGCTCGCGGCACATGCTGATTCCCCACGGAATAACTGGCCCAGCCAGCTTCACCGATGACGATGGTCTTTCCCGGATGCGCCTTGCGCACGGCCTCGTAGTTCCTGATCGTCGAGGCCATCGCCGTGTCGATATCCTCGTGGCCCCACATGGGGTAGGTGTGCATCACAATGAAATCCACGTGGTCCGCCAGTTTGGCCTGCGGCTGCTGCCAGTAAAGATAATCATCGGCAACCGTGACCGGACATTTCACGGCCTTCCGGACCTGCTCGACATACTCGATTGCCTTGTCCTCGGTCAGCTTGTGATCGGACCAAGTGACCAGAATCTCGTTGCCGACATTCACCGCCATCACAATCTTGCTGTATTTGTTCGCCAAACGGATGGCAGTCGCCACCTGCGCGGCATTCTCGCCTTGCTTGTCTGCATGGCCGTCGAGCCAGATGCCCAGAAGCACCTTGATTCCCAGGTGATGGCGTTGGATCACTTCCAGCACATCCTGCGAATGCTGATCGCCGCCATAAAGCCGGATCAGCGGCCAATTCTTCTGCAGAATCGTCATGTCTTCGAGAATCTGCGCCTGGGTGGGAAACTTATACAGTTGCGGATTCTGCCCCGCGCGATAGCCGGAGTAGTCAATGGCGTTTCCATACCATTTCTGCACCGTCAGGTCGGGCTTTGCCGCCGCCAGCCCGGCTGCCGGCGCAAAAACCGGCAAGCCGAAAGCAAGAACGCAAAGCAGGGCTTTCTTCTTCAAGACACTCTTCATGCCTCAATCTCTCCCCGGCGCGTTTTCAAATCCTCCTCGATCTTCACCATCAAGGTGTCATTGAGCGGATAGAGCGCCATGGTAGCCGCGGCCATCACCAGCATCGCACCTGGAATCCAGCTCATCGAGAGAATGATTCCATGAATCGAGCGGCCGGTCTGCGCCACATTCGCCGTGTACCCGTAGAAGGTGAGGATCAGGCCCAGCATCCATGCGCCCACGGCAAATCCGATCTTGGTGGCAAAGATCGCCGAGGCGAAGACCAGCCCGGTATTGCGCCGCCCCGTCCGCCATTCGGCGTGATCGGCCGTATCCGCGAACATCGCCCATACCAGCGGCGAATTGAAGCCGATCACAAAGCTCGATACTATCTGCAAGCCGAACATCAGCCAGATATCATCCGGCTTCGCCAGCGAGAAGAGCATGACAATCAGCCCGCCAGCGCCCAGCGCAAACATGAAGAGCGGCTTCTTGCCGATAAATTTATTCAGATACGATGTCAGCGAAACGGCCACGATAAATGCAAAGCCGTTCGAGAGCAGGAAGAGTCCGATCAGATCTTCGCGATGGACAAAATACTTGAAGTAGTAAGCGGTGACCGAGCCTTTCACCGCGAAGGCCGCCAGCGTCAGCAGCAGCACGCCCACCAGCACAATCCAAGGCTTGTTGTCGAAGAGGTTGATCAGATCGCTCTTGATATTCGGATTCTGCTGCGCGGGCGGAGTAACGCGCTCCCTGGTGGTGGCGAAGCAGAGCAGCAGCAGGATAATGGCGCAGATGCCGTAGACCACCATCGTCAACTGCCAGCCGCGCGTATCGCTGCCGTGGCCCAGTATCCTGACCAGCGGAAGCGTGCACCACTGCACCAGCATTCCGGCGGTAAAGGCGCCGATAAAGCGAATTGACGAGATCGAGGTGCGCTCCTGCGAATTCGGTGAAATTACACCCATTAGCGCTGAGTAAGGTATGTTCACCGCCGTATAAATGAACATCAGCAGACTATATGTAATGTAGGCATAGACCAGCTTGGCGCCGCCGCCCAGATTCGGCGTCGAGAAGGTCAGCACGCCGGCCGCCGCAAAGGGCAGCGCGCCCCACAGAAGATAGGGCCGGAAGTGGCCCCAGCGCGATTTGGTGCGGTCGGCGATGGAACCCATTACTGGATCGGCAACCGCGTCAGCAAAGCGCGTCACCAGCATCATCGTGCCTACTGCGGCTGCCGAGATGCCGAAGACATCGGTGTAAAAGAAGACCACATAAAACTCGAAGGTCTTCCAATAGAAATTCGAGGCAGCATCGCCCAGGGAGTATCCAATCTTTTCTCTGAGTGAAATTCGATCTGCCAACGGAACTGTCAATTTTGCTGCTCGCACCCTGGCCTAACCTCTCCGGAGCGTTTTGAAACGCTCACTTCAAAAATTGAATCGCAAAATCCGCTGGAGATCCCGCGACACGCCGGCGCCGGCAAAAAACAGCCACACTGGCCTTGTTGCAGGATATACCGAAGCCTCGGTCGATCAGTTGGAATAAATTCGCGGGTACTGGACCTGCATGGTGGAGTCCGGACTTCCCGGCCAGGAGCCGGTGATAATGCTGTTGCCCCATCCGCCATTGCCCGCGTCAAGGGAACCTGATTTCATCAAGCTTGCCATGCGAATTCTCTCTCGTTGCCTTCTTCATCCGGTCTCGCACTCCGTATCGGGCTGCGCGGCCGACTGTGGGTGCGGGGGTTTGAAAAAAATTCTCCGGGCAGCCAAGGTGCTAACTGTCCGGAGATGTTTGAAGTTTTTGTCAGGAGATTTAGGAGATCAAGCTCGCGTAGAACCAACGGATATGCGCGTCGCCGTTTTGGGTGAGGTAAGCGCAAACAGCCCCAATAAAGCCAGCATCCTGCCTTGCGTCAAAAAAAGACGTAAAGCCTCATCGAACGTGCAGCTCAAGTGCGCACTCGTCGCCGGCTCGGCGTGCTTATCGGGCCGGAAAGTCGTTACAGCCGCTTGAAATGGTTCTAAAACCGATTTTACAACCGGTTTATTAACCCGGTTTAATTTATTTGAACTTTACTGTTTTGCTTGTACATATGTCAAGCGGATTTTGGTACTATCTTTTTGTGGGTAAATCAGTAAGCCATGCCGGTAGCCCTACCTCGTCCCCAGGGGCCCCATCCAAACCCGTCAGTTTGCGCGACCTGGCCGCCTACCTGGGGCTCTCCCGCACTACCGTTTCCCTGGTGCTCAACAACTCGCCCGTCGCCCAGGCGCTCACGCCGGAGACCCGCGAGCGCGTGCTGAAGGCCGCAGCCGAACTCCACTACAAAGCCAACTATTTCGCGCGCATGCTCAACAACAAGCGAAGCCAGATGGTGGGAGTTCTTTCACCCGATTTCGGCGAGGGATACGACTCCCAGATACTGACCGCCATTGAGCGCGTGCTCATCAATCGCAACTATCTTTACTTCGTTTCCAGTCATCACTGGGACAAGGCCCTCATCCAGCAGCGTCTCCAGGTCTTTGCCGAGCGCGGCGCCGAGGGCTTGATTCTGATCAACACCCACGCCCCGTCTGGGTCGGCGCTCCCGATGGTTTCCATCGGAAGCTGGGAATGCGATTTTCCGGCGACGCGCATTACGGTGGACAATGCGTACGGCATTCGCCAGGCGCTGGAGCACCTGCATGCGCTGGGACATCGGAAGATAGCTTTCATCAGGGGACAAGCACTATCGAGCGACGCCGAAGCGCGCTGGACTGCATGCATAGAGGCCGCGCATGAGCTGCATTTGCGCATCAACAATGAGAATGTGGTTCAACTAAAGCTCATCCGCGATGGGCTGAACCCCATTCGCGAGGGGTATATCGCTTGCAGCCAGTTGCTGAAAGCTTCGCGGGTGTTTACCGCCCTGGTGGTGTTTAACGACCTGGCGGCCATCGGCGCTATCAACGCCCTCCGCGACGCAGGCAAGCGAATTCCGGAAGACGTTTCCGTGATTGGCTTCGACGATATTCAAGCGGCGACCATCATCCATCCGTCCCTAACGACGATTCGCCAGCCGTTGGAACGCATGGGCGTGCTTGCCGCATCAGAGATTCTGGCGCGCATCGAAAACCCCGACATGGAACCGCGCAACATCCTGCTTAAACCGGAGTTGGTAATAAGACAGTCAAGTGCCGCTTGCCCGCAAGGCGCCTTGGGCGAGCACAAAAGAATCTCCAAAGCCCGATCCGCCCCGAAGGCGCGCGGCGCAGCGGCCGCGGTTCGAGCAAAGTAATATCCGGCCCGGCTTTCGGGCTCTGCGCAAGCGTCTTTCCCTTCCTGCAGCTTCTTCGTTCCATGGATTTTCTTTGTGGTCTGCCGCGTCCGCGGGAACTCCGAGCCCGGAGTATGCGTACCAGAAAATAATCATGTTCAACGATCTGAAACTCGCAATCCGGAAGTTGGCCAAAACGCCAGGCTTTGTCCTGACGGCGATTGTCACCCTGGCGCTGGGAATCGGCGCAAATGCCGTGGTGTTCAGCGTTCTGAATGCCGTGGTGCTGCGGCCTGTGAACGTACCCAATGCGCAGAACCTTTACACGGTGCAGCGGTTCCAGTATCCGTCGCAGTCCTATCCGGACTACCTGGATCTGCGGGACCGCAACCGGACCTTCGAAAGCATGGTGACCTTCGAGATCATTGGTCCGGTGGGAGTGGATACCGGCGGGAATCCTTCGTCGGCGTGGCCCTACCTGACCAGCGGAAACTACTTCGACGAGCTGGGAATCCAGCCCTATCTGGGCCGGTTTTTTCATGCTTCCGACGAAAAGGGCATGAACAGCGCTCCTTACGTTGTGTTGAGTTATGCGTACTGGAATAGCTATTTCCATGGCGACGCGGGTGTCGTGGGACGGATGGTGGAAATCAACAAGCACCCCTTCACAGTCGTGGGAGTGGCGCCGCCGGCGTTTCGCGGAACGGAGCTGTTCTTTTCACCGGCGATTTGGGTTCCCATCGTCGAGCAGCCCCTCATCATGGGCCAGGACACGCTTCAATATCGCGGCAATCACGGGCCGTTTGTGGTGGGGCGGCTGAAGCCGGGGATTACTCCAGCACAGGCGACAGCAGACCTGAATGCGATCGGGGCGTGGCTGGCAAAGACGTATCCGACAGACGACGATGGGGTGAGTTTCTCCCTGGCTCGTCCGGGTCTGATCGGTGACATGCTGGGCGGACCGGCGCGGGCCTTCATGGCTGGCCTGATGCTGCTCGCCGGGCTGATTCTGCTGGCGGCGTGCGCGAACCTGGGAAGCCTGTTTGCGGCGCGCGCGGCAGACCGCGCAAAGGAAGTTTCCCTGCGGCTGGCGCTGGGCTCGCGGCGTGGGCTGATTCTGCGGCAACTGCTGACAGAGGCAGTAATGGTTTCGCTGGCCGGAGGCGCGGTAGGGCTGGCGGGCAGTGTGGCGATCCTGCACGGTCTGAGCGCCTGGAAGCCGATTCCGGATATCCCGGTAACTGTCCCGGTGAATCCTGACTTTCGCACGTATATGGTGGCGCTGGGGCTGGCCCTGGTCAGCGGACTGCTGTTCGGACTAGTGCCGGTTCGGCAGGTCATGCGCGCCGATCCGTGGCAGGTGATTCGGACGGGCGGGAGCGGCGTGGCGGGGATGAAGCGCTTCACGATGCGCGACGTGCTGCTGGTGACCCAGATTGCCATCTGCGCTGTACTCGTAACGTCATCGCTGGTAGCTGTGCGCGGGCTGGTGCGTTCGCTCGACAACAGCTACGGATTCCAGCCGCAGAACGCGGTGGTCGTGGAGAGCGATCTGCACATGGCAGGGTATACCGACGAACAAGCGCCGCAGATGCAGAAGCGCATGATGGATGCGGCAGCGGCCATTCCTGGCGTGACGGAGGTGGGTTATACGAGCCAGATTCCGTTGGGCTTGGGCGGAGGCGACTCCGGTATTTATCCTGACAGTACGTCCGATTATCGGCCGACCAACTCCGTTGCAGACGCAATGGACTACAGCGTATCGCCTGGCTACATGCAAGCAGCGGGCACGCATCTCGTGGCAGGCCGGGATCTGACGATGCACGACGACAGCCAGGCGCCGACGGTGGTTCTGGTGAACCGGCATTTTGCGGTCAAGGTTTTTGGATCGATAGACAAAGCCGTCGGTGGGCATTTCAAGTTCTGGAACGGAAGCCGGGCGGAAGTCGTGGGCGTAGTGGAAGACGGGAAATACCGGACGCTTACAGAGGATCAACAGCCCGCCATGTTTTTCTCGTTCCTGCAACATAAGTCGAGCCCCACATGGCTGGTCGTGCGCTCCAGGCGCAGTCCGCAGGAGATTGCAGGGGCGCTGGATAGCGCGCTGCACTGGCTGAATTCCGGGCTGCCTATCGAGGTTCGGACGTGGACCGAAGAAATGCATACCGCATTATTCCCCGCGCGCGTGGCTACTTTGGCGCTGGGCATTCTGGGATTGCTGGGCGCAATGCTGGCGGTGACGGGCGTCTTCGGCATGGCCTCCTATGTGGTCAGCAAGCGGATGCGCGAACTGGGCATTCGCGTGGCGCTGGGCGCTGGGCAGGGGCAGGTCCTGCGCGCTTCGCTGGGACGCGCCTTTCGCCTGCTGGCCATCGGGTCGCTGGTGGGCCTGGTGCTGGGAGTGTTGGCAACGCGCGTGCTGTCGCACATCGTCTACCAGGCCACACCCAGGGATCCGCTGGTACTGGGCGGCGTGTGCCTGACGATGATGCTGCTGGGCATGATCGCGGCGTGGATTCCGGCGCGCCGGGCGCTGGCCGTCGATCCGCTGGTCCTGCTGCGGGAAGAATGATCGCCGAGACCGGAACAGATGGAGGGAACAGCTTCTGCTGAGATCAAGCGGTTCCCTCTCTGTGTGCGCTGAAAGCCGGATTGATCGGCAGTGGCTGTGCTGCCTGTGATTGCTGCTGGTTACAAGAAAATTCAGCCGGTCCATACAACGTTATGCCGCCACCCGTCGCACGGGCGATGCGCCGCCCTTCAGGATTGGCCGTAAATTAGAATCCCGCCAACCGTCTGTGGACCAAGTCGTTACTAACTGTTTGGCGACAAACCAGCCCTATCCACTTTGCGCTTTCTCCGAGGACACCACTAACCACGAGTGTCAGGGAGCAGATTCTGTGGCAGACATGATGATCGTTGTCACCCAGCGCCGCTTGCGGCGGGTGGCCCACCATTGATTCGCCCATAAAGAATGGGTGCCCCATTTCATGTTCTTTGTGAAATGGTCGGGAAACCACGAACCCCATGCGAGCGAATAGCGAGCGGCTGGCCGCACCGCAGGTGCTTGCAGATTATTTCCTACCTTCGTCGCACAGTATTCTCAGAAGTCTTCGTGCCGCTTTCCAGCCGGAAGCCACCAACAGAGGCCGAAACTCCACGTAACTCCTTATCCTGGAATATTTTGCATGGAACTCCTTTGTTTTGAAGATTTTACAGCGCACCACTGCTTCTAAACTCATGAAAACAAGGATTTTGTCTCCAAAATAGGGGTGGGGGTGCATGCGCGGGTCGAGTGTCGTGGCTTCCCACATCTGGAGCGATGAAACTGCGCCAGATGTGGGGTATCTGGTTTAACTACAACTGCTTTGCGTTGCCCGCCAGTCCGTTTGTGCCCAGAGACGCGCCGGCGTATCTTGACTACGTACGCACCATGGGAGCCAATGATGTGGACCTCTCTCTTCAAAAGTTTCAAGCTGGGAGAAGTGAGGAATCTCCGCTTTGAGGGCTCTTCCTTTACCATTGCCAACAAGGCGCAGTTCGGAATGCCGGGTGTGCCGTCAATTACCGCTGTGAAGACAACTCCGGCTCAGGCAGCCGCATTCGGCCAGATCGCTGGCAACGTCAATTCACCCCTTCAATTCCAGTTTGGGTCGAGGTTTACATTCTGAACAGCGGCAGTTTCCAGGAGGTGTTTTTTTGAAAACGTATCATTCGCTACGCTCGGTCTTGCTTCTTCTCTTCTCGGTGGCTCTGATGCATGCCCCGGCAATTTGCGCCCAGGAAGACAGCTCTCTTCCGCTAATGCCCCTGCCCGCGCATATGACGGCCGGCGAGGGACAGTTCCTCATTGATGGCAGCTTTGGCATTGGCCTGGAAGGCTACACGGAGCCTCGTCTGGTGTTGGCCAGGCAGCGCTTTCTGGACAAGCTCTACCAGGAGACCGGAATCTTCTTCCTGGGCGGGGCGCAGGCCAGTCCGGCGAGCTTTACGGTGAAGACTGGCGGGGCGAGCGATCCGGTGCAGCAATTGGGTGAGGATGAGTCGTATCGCCTGGAAATTTCGAAGACTCATGTGCAGTTGACGGCGGCGAATCCGCTGGGAGTGCTCCACGGTCTGCAAACCTTCCTGCAACTAGTCAGAATCACGCCTCAGGGTTTCGGCGTCCCCGTGGTCACGATCGACGACCAGCCGCGTTTTCCATGGCGCGGGCTGATGCTGGATGCCGGGCGGCATTTCACACCTGTCCCGGTGATTGAACGCAACCTGGACGGGATGGAAGCCGTGAAGCTGAATGTCTTCCATTGGCACCTCTCCGATAACCAGGGATTTCGCGTAGAGAGCAAGAAATTTCCTTTGCTGCAGGAAAAGGGCTCCGGCGGGCTTTACTATTCGCAGAAGCAGATTGGCGAAGTAATCCAGTATGCGCGGGAACGTGGAATCCGCGTGGTTCCTGAGTTTGACATTCCCTGCCATACGACTTCGTGGTTCCTGGGCTATCCCCAGTTGGCCAGTGGGGCAGGCCCGTACCAGCCTGAAACCCGCTGGGGAATCTTTGATCCTGCGATGGATCCCACGCGGGAAAGCACGTATCAGTTTCTCGATCAGTTCCTGGGCGAGATGACGGCGCTCTTTCCCGATGACTACTTCCATATTGGCGGCGATGAGTGCAATGGAAAGGAATGGGACGCCAACGCACGGGTCCAGGCATTCATGAAGGAGCATGGACTGCAAAACGACGCGGCCTTGCAGTCCTATTTCACGGCGAAGGTACAGAAGCTGGTGGCAGGCCACCACAAGATCATGGAGGGCTGGGACGAGGTGCTGCAGCCCGATACGCCGCATGATGTTGTGATTCAGTCCTGGCGGGGGCCGACGGCTCTGGCTGAGGCTGCGCGGAAGGGGAATCGCGCGCTGCTTTCGGCCGGTTACTACATTGACCTGAATCAGTCTGCCGCCGAGCATTATCTGGCCGATCCGTTGGCAGGCGACGGCGCATCGCTTAACACGGAGCAAAAGGCGCGTGTCCTTGGCGGTGAAGCCACCATGTGGAGCGAGTTCGTTACCACGGAGGACATCGATAGCCGCATCTGGCCCCGCACCGCGGCCATCGCTGAACGGCTGTGGTCACCTCAGGAGACGCGGGATGTGAGTTCGATGTACAAGCGGCTCGCAGTCATTTCGCAAAAGCTTCAGTATTATGGCTTGGAGCATCAATCGTTTACCGATCTCATGCTGCAGCGCATGAGTGGCGAAGACAATCCACAGCCTTTGAAGGTTCTGGCAGCGGTTGTTCAGCCTCCGGAAGGCTACACGAGAGAAGAATTGAAGGAGTACCACACCTTTACCCCGCTCAACAGGCTTGTCGATGCAGTCCCTCCGGAGAGCGATACGGCGCGGAAATTCAACGATCTTGCGAAGCTGATCGCTGCCGGAAAGGCATCTCCCCTGCAGTGGCAAGAGGCCCGGAAATGGCTTGTGCTCTGGCGAGACAACGACGCCAGGCTGCAACCTTTGCTGGAAAAGTCTGAGATTACAGCGGAATTGGTCCCGGTTTCGCATGGATTGTCTCAAGTAGCCGCGATGGGGTTGCAGGCCCTCGATGATCTGCAGAATCACCATGTGGCCGATATAGCCTCGCTCCAGAAGAATATGCAACTGCTTGAAGCCGCGAAAAAGCCCCAGGCCATTCTGCTGGATATGGTGGCGCCGTCTGTTCAGTTGCTTGTTCAGGCAACCGGAGCTCAATAGTGGAGCGCTGATTCGCTGACCAGGGGCGTAGAGAATTTTTTGCACTTGCAGAGCGGATGAATCAGTACGAGATCAAAAAAATGGCCCGGTTCTGAGAAACGAACCGGGCCCTTGTTATGTCAGGGGACCACCCTTTGATGCTCATCCGAACCGCAAAAATCGCCGTTGTAAACGATTTCATTTCGGCTCAAGCTAGAAACTTCCTAGACTCAAACCATCACTGGCAATCTGCCCTTCGAACCTCTCGGCTTTGCCATACGCATTCGATGCACGCATGCAAAACCTGTCATATTGCCAATATTGTAAAGGTATGTTCGCCGGGGATGAATGCGAAAGGTTAATGTTGTACGTTCTTGTTCGTTAACGTTCATCAAACGATGTACATACCTGTACGTTATTGATTATGTTCCGGATAGATGTATTTGTCCAGAGGATTTGACTACTCTGTTGCAAGCGCGTACGGCTGAACGCTATCATCAGGATCAAACGAACCATCGATGCCTAGCAGAACGAGCAGGAGTGACGTAATGCCGGATAATTCCAGCCTGCCCTCCAAAGAGGCAGAACGCGACGAACTCAATGCGGTAGCAGAGGCATTGGCGAGGACCCCTCGGCTTTCGCGGCTGGTGCGCTACCTCGGCGAGAAGTATTTTGCAGGTGAGATCGATCAACTGCACGAGTACAACATCGCAACCGATGTTTTTGGCCGGTCCAAGACCACCTTCGACGCTGGAGAGGACGCCATTGCGCGGGTCGAGGCTCACCGGCTGCGCAAGAGGCTGAAGGAGTTCTACGGGAACGACGGCAGAGATCATCCTGTGCAACTTTCGATTCCCTCAGGAACTTATGTGCCCGTGTTTACGCACCGGGCTGGCATGGTTCCGGCCCCCGCTTCAGACGGAAGGCCAGAAATCCTGAAATTAGGCATTGGTTCTTTCGCGGCATCAGAGCTGGAGCAACCGGCAGATCAATTGAGGGAAGAAAGCGGCATATCCCTTTTCCGCCTTACGGGAAAGGGATGGCTTTACACGCTGCTGGCAGCCGGAGTGGTGTTTGCCGCGCTCGGGCTTTACGTGGCAGATCATCTTGGCGCCGCTGCCAAAGGCAGAGGCAGCGGGACGAGTTCGACGCAACTCCCGTCTGTTTCCCAGCAGGTCTCCCCTGAGTCGGCATCCTTGCCGATTCGCATCATGGCCGGCTACAGCGGAAGGCCCCAGATCGATAGCGCGGGGGCGGTCTGGGGAGCCGACCGATACTTCAAGAATGGAGGAACCTGGAAGCTCCCACCGATCTTCATCGCCCGGACCAGCGACCCCATGCTTTTTGAGCAATGGCGGACAGGGGATTTCTTTTACGACATTCCCCTCCAGCCAGGCGTCTACGAACTGCACCTCTACTTTGTAACGATCGACCGGGCCAGCGACACGAACTCCACTTTCACCATTGGAATCAATGGAAATACCATTCTGAAGGGCTTCGATGTGAATTCGGACGCCATGGGGGAGGATATCGCCGACGAGCGTGTCCTTCGGGACGTATCCCCGGCCAAAGACGGATACCTTCACCTGGCTTTCACCAGCGAGCGCGGGGCCCCGGCGCTGAATGCGATCCAGATCCTGCAGGGTATTCCGAACAAACAGCTCCCCATCCGCCTAGTTACGCAGCCGACCTCCTTTACCGATCACGACGGGCAATTCTGGCATCAGGACAACTACTTCATGAACGGCCACCTGTCGACCAAGCGCCAGCAGATCGAGGGTTCACCCGATCCGGACCTCTTTGCCGGTGAGCGCTATGGGCATTTCACCTATGCCATCCCCGTGGACACCCGTGACCGGTACACGGTGGTGCTCCACTTTGCAGAGTTCTACATCGGTCCTCAAGCCTCGGGCGTGGGCGGGACAGGAAGCCGCGTCTTCCGCGTGATGTGCAATGGCGTGCTGCTACTGGACAACTTCGACATTTTCAAGGAAGCCGGCAGCCTCCACGCGCTCACCAAGACCTTCTACCACCTGAAACCGACGGCGCAGGGAAAACTGAATCTAACCTTCGAACCGATCGAGAACAACGCCACGGTTTCGGGCATAGAGGTTCTGGACGAATCAGAGTAGGCCTCTCTACTTGCCTGGGATGAGCCGCACGGTCTCGGATGTGGCGCGAACCGTGACCGGGACGCTGCTCTGCCAGGCCGGCGCGCATACATGACACTCCCTTTATCCCCTAGCGCACGTAGCCGGGGCCTGGCTTGCGATATGAAATCTCAAGCACTTTCCGGAACCAGTACGCAATGGAGTGACAGTGGTCTCGCCTGCTTATTATCTGGCACATCTCGTAGGTGAATGAGCCGGCTTTGATTGAATCCGTTCGTATTTGATATCAAGAGTCGCGACGCACTCCTCAGCGAGACGGTATGCATCGATATCGAGCGCGAACGTGCAGCGAGGGAAGACGTAAGGGCTTGGTTGAACCCAGGCGTAAGAGTTGGAAATCTACGGGAGGCTACTGACGTCCGAAGGGGCGGTACTATAATAATGGCTTCAGGTCACAATTAGGCAGTCGGCCGCCGGAAAGAGAGATTGGAACTTTTGGATAACGCTTATCATGCAGATCGGCAAAAGATTTTGATCACCGGTGGAAGTGGCATTCTAGGCTACAACAT